>BNJT01000729.1_pt1 | contig 102197 bp, 133 predicted proteins | sample 8540491 | NCBI WGS metagenome assembly BNJT01 (sample SAMD00202455, study PRJDB9452) | human saliva metagenome | host: Homo sapiens | reverse complement strand
CGCGCAATAGAAAACTATAAATTTTTTTGAAAAAAATATTTTTTTGTTTCCATATATACCGTTTTTCATTTTTCATAATTGTGTTTTTCCTAATTATGATTTTTTTTGTTAAGAAAAATGCTATAAATTATTTCTAAAAATATGATATATTATAATTTGATATAATTACTTGTGATGTTATTAACAAAAAATAAAGGGAGAGAACTATGAGAGCACTACTTTCAAAAAATCAAAATCGCCAAATCGATATCGTAGACTATTTAATTCAAGCGAATGGTTGGATTCATATTGATGAACTCGCAAAAGCATTTAAGGTATCTAGTCGCGCCATCAAGATTGATCTTGCTTTCTTACGAGATAATATCGAAGGTTTGGATATATTATTCTCCACAAATGGTGTACGTATCGAGTTGCCACAAAATTTAAGTACAGAGGTGGTTTATCCGTATTATTATTCACATTCCGTTTGTTATGAAATTCTAGAATACTTATTTCTTTGCGAAAAAACGAATGTGTCAGAAATAACCCAACAACTATTCATCACCACTTCAACATTAAATCGTTATATCCAAAAAGATTAATACTCACTTGAAGAAGAAATTTGACTTCCAAATTTCAAAGAAAAACTTTACAATTTGTAGGGAATGAGCAAGATATTCGTTTCTTTTTTTGTTCAATATTTTACGGAGAAAAACCTCTTTCTTTGATTGGCCCTTTTGACTTTATAGATGAATCTTCTCTAGAAAAGATTCTTGTTAACATTTTTTTAAGTCTTCAAACTTTCCACAAAGTTTCGAAAGTTATCGAGTATTCAAAAATGATTTTTCACTGTTAACTTTTTTTCCGTACTTATCAAGGACATTTTGTAGAAAAACATCAAAGAAAAAAAGATAAATTTTACGATTACTATAATCAATTGAAGGGCTCGGAGAAATTGTACAACAATTTACAAAAAGAAACCGGATTGATAGTTACTCCAGAAATTTTAGAACAATCCTTCTCAATTTTCTTGCAACCTCATTTTTTCTTAACCTTAGAAGAGTTTTCAGCTGCACGTAAGGAAAATGAGCGCGCTCGCTTATCATTTGAGTCATTAGTAACAAAAATTCAAACTTTAGAAAAACGATACAATTTAAAATGTGAAAACTATGATTTACTATTATGGCATTTACACAACACTTCTCAATTAGAACGAATCGAAATTCACTCAGACTTTATCTTATTTGACAAAAAGATACCACTAATGAAATTCTTCCGTTCACTATGCCCGAACTTCTATAAAGATGTCACGGAATTATTAGAAAATTATCAGCACGAAGTGAAAAACATGAATCGCCAACGAAATATTTCGCATTTAATTTACACCTTCTATACGCACTGGGAAGGTCTAGTTTCTCAACTACAAGCAAAACAGGAAAAAATCAAAGTCCTTATCTTAAACGACTTCGATGAGTACTATCCAAAATTCTTGGCTTCTTATTTAGAACAAAATGCCGCCAACCGTTTTGAGTATCATACGTATGACGATCTAGAAATCTCATTAGACTTACTTGCGAAGACAGACTACAAGGTGATTTTGAGTAACTTTGCTCTTCCAAAAATTAAAGGAAAGACCGTTATCTGTTCTCAAGATTTAAGCATGATCGATCTTGTAAATGAACTAAATAAACTATAAAGCAAACTCCCCCGCAGTCCCGCAGGGGAGTTTTTGGAGTGTAAGAAAATTGAATTTTTTTGCAAAAAAATTTAGTGCTAGAAATCGCGCTGCTATCGTATTTTTGTAAAATATCAAAATATGACATCATCCCCCTTCACACTCTTAAACGCTTCAGAAACGGCATAAAGTCGGGATTTATGAAGAAGAAAAACGTTCTACCATAAAATGCCCGAAATTCACTTATAAGTGAATTTTGGGCAACGAGGTCTCGCGTATAAAAAAATTGCTTGGAGAATACTCTCCAAGCAATTTCTAATTCAATTATTTTACTTCTGTATACCCAATCGCTTCTAATTTTTGAGTTGCTGTAGAAAAGTCCGCATACGTTGTTGAAATGACATGTGCGTCTTTAATTTCCATCTTACCCTCTTCATTCGTTATAAGATTTGTAAATCCAACCGCATACACGTTTTTGAATCCAAAGCTAGATTCCACTTGAAGCGTCATTACTAAGTTCCCATTACCACGAACAATCTTATCCCCATACGAATATGAATTGTCAACATTATTCGCTAGACCACGATAATAAGTTTTATCAAATGTTATCTTATCATTTCCGCTAAATTTCTTATTCACTTCTTCTTTTAGCTTTGCAATAATTTCGTCTTTGTTCTTAGCGTCATCAAGTTTTTCAGCAACTGTCTTCAATCCTTTAACAGGAAGTGTGAAGCTTCCGTCGCCTTCTAATACATAACCTCTGTCTTCTAATAAGTTAGTGAAATTACCGTCTAACACGATTTTAGCATTTTTCCCATTTTCTAATTTGCCATTGTTTTCAACTTTGAAACGTAAGAATGACAATTTAGAATCTGTCACATGAACTTTTGCAAGGCCACCTTTGTTAAAGCCTTCCACTTCTAATGAAGTGATTTTCGCTAATTCTTCAGCCGTTAATTTTTTCGCTTCTTTTAAGCCGCTGACTTTCACTTTTGTTTCTTTTGGAAGGTTAAAGTATTTTTCAGCATCCTTATCTGAAGAAAATGTGAAGGTAATTTCTTCGTCATTTGATAACCCCTTTGTCTTATTTGGTGTTACATTCACTTTTGTTGCAGCAACACGAACTTCTGCTTCTGTTTTCGCATCTGCTTTAGGGTTTGCTACTAAGAATTCTTTTACTAACTCTTGAGTATTTACTTGATATACAAGTTCCCCTTTTGTATCTAACCCAGTAAAAGTTGTTTTGATGTGGTCACCAGCGTCTACTTTTTTTACGCCACAAGCAGCAAGTACTACAGTCGCTACTAAACAGAATAATGTTAACAGTCTTTTTTTCATGATTCCCTCCTGAAAAGCTTTTATATTTTTTGATTACTTTCTCCATTATAAGTTCTATTACAGTATTTTTCAATACTGTTTTTGAGTAACTTGCGCTTCTTTTTCGTTCGTGCTAAGGTAAATCTAACGAACTTTTGACACATCGGAGGCTTTATGAATCAAAAAATCCCCGTATGGAAAACCATCCGCTTTACATTAAGTAATTTGACGCAGAACAGCTGGATGTATTTACGCAATTCCATCTTTTTACAATTTTTTATTTCCGTGTTTGGATTCGGCTTTTTAACACTTATTTTTCGTGGAATGCTCTTTATGACAGGGCAATCCAATTTAAACTTCTCGAATTTTAAGACCGTTTTATTAAGCCCGTGGTCCATTCCATTATTGATTTTATATTTACTCGCATTCGCGTTTCTCATTTTCATGGAGTTCTCAATTCTCATCTTCATGATTTACGGAACGATTCGCGGTATTCATTTTTCATGGCGCAGTAGCATTCAAAATGCATTTAGCGAACTCAAGCAATTATTGAACGGTCATTTTATTACGTTCTGGCTCTATTTTTTAACACTCTTGCCGATTATTAATATTGGGGAATTAACATTTATCTCAAAAAAAATCGTGATTCCCGAATTTATTACGGATGAAATCACTAAGACGAGCAGCGGAATGATCTTTTACACCGGACTGATTGTTGTCCTACTCTACTTTCACACAAGAAGTGCCCTGGCAATTCCACTTCAGATTCTTACCGACCAGCCCTTTACAAAAAATATCATCACGAGCTGGAAGTTGACGAAGAAGAATACTGTTCGGTTGCTCTTTATTTCGGCAGTTGTCGAAGGGGTGCTAGCGATTCTCGTTATTTCATCTCACTTGGAAGTGTCGCCCTCGTTGAATTCATAGACCCAGACGGAAGCAATACACTTCTTCTAAGTAGTGTATTAGCCATTGCCAAGTTGCTACAAGGGTTCATTATCCTTTATACAAAAATCGCTACGTTTATCTTTATGACGAAAATCATTCATGATCATAAATTAGCTTCTCTTGAAGTGTATCATCACCATGAAGAGATTAAACATAAGCGTAAAATCGTGACGGCCTTCGCCCTACTCTTCGTAACAGGAAGCGGGGTTCTCACAACGCTCACCACTTACAGAACTGAATCGGCCAATGACCCTATCATCATCGGCCACCGCGGCTATGTGAGTGAAGCCGTTGAGAACTCGATTGAAGGATTAAAAGCGGCCAAAGAAGCCGGCGCCAACATGGTAGAGATGGACATTCTCCTTACGAAAGACAATCAATTCGTCGTGATGCACGACTATAACTTGAAACGATTAGCAGGTCTAAACAAACGCGTTCAAGACATGACGCTAGATGAAGTTCGTGGTCTTCCCATCGAACAAGACGGATTTACGAGTCACATCCCTACTTTTGAAGAGTTTTTAAAAGCGGCTAAAGAAATCGGTATGCCACTCGTCATAGAGCTCAAGCCACATGGCGGTGAGCCTGCCAACTACGTAGATCTTTTCATCGTAAAATACAAAGAACTCGCCATCGACAACTCCAACAAAGTGATGTCACTTGATTTGAAAGTCATGGAAGAACTCGAGGAAAAAGCTCCCGAAATCACGACTGGTTTCGTGATTCCAATCCAATTTGGCAGTTTTGGAGACGCGAAGGTGGATTTCTACGTGGTCGAAGATTTTTCTTACCAGGAACTGGCTGTACTGCATGCGCAAGAAACAGGACATGAGGTGTTTGTCTGGACCATCAATACGGATGAAGACCTCGAGAAATACGTGGATAGCCCGGTAAACGGAATCATCACAGACCAAGTCGCACTCGCCAAAGCTATTCAACAAGAGCACAAAACCAACAACAGTTTAATGGACCGGTTCTTACGTATGTTGAATGTGAGTATTGCTAAATAGAATAAAAACACTATTAGCTCCTTTGGAGGCCTACATAGTAGTGAGAACAGCTGCACCGGATTGAGTCGAAGTCTCAATTCCTACCGAATTTCAAACGGACTCTAGAAAATAAATTTCTAGAGTCCGTAATTCTCTTCGGTTGCACTCGCTATTCTCACTACTATAGTCTCCAAGGAGCTTTTGTGTTTTTATTTCGGTGCTTTTACTCTACATAGACCTGTGCATTGACTATTGTTGGGTGGCGTTTTAAATGGATTGTGAGTGCGACTTAGTCTGTGTGAAGCGTATTTCTGGCTGGCAGGGAAAGGGAACAGAAGCGGAAGGTGCCTAAAACTCCCTCCTCCATCTTGGGTTCCCTGGAGGACAAACTTTGAAGCACTTACCCCATATGGGATATTTATAAAAAGGCTTTGTTCCAATAAAAAGATGCAGGCTCTTCGAATAAAATAAGCGGAGGGCTTTCCAGACTCTATAGTAAAAGCTATAAGGATTTGCAGCCGAAATGAATTAGAGGGGCACTGCGGTTTATCCGCAATGCCCCTCTTTGAAGTTTGGCAGGAGTTGAGACCTTGGCTCAACCCGGTGCCCTTATAGCCTTTACTATGAAGATGTCTAGGAAAGTCCGAATCTTATCCGGGCCCACTACATCGTCTCCCTTTCCCCGCGGACAAACTTTGAAACACTTGCCCATACTGGATGGCAACTATAAAAGAAAGCCAAGGGATACTGTTCAGAACAATGAATGATTCAATAACAAAAAAGCCTCTATACGAAAAGACTTTCCACAACAAGGAATCCTTCGGATGTATAGTGGTAATCGTAAGGGCATCATAACCAATGTGAATTACTGACTCTAGGGATTCATCCGTAGAGTCAGTTTGAAGCTTGGTAGCCAGGAGACAATTGGCTCCTGGCGGTATCCTTACATTTACCACTATACAAACATCCGAAAGGATTCGAAGGTTGTGGAACTGCTCTTCAATATAGAGGCTTTTTAACTGTTAATGATTTATTATGAGCTACTACTTAGAGTATCCCTTGGGTTCCTCTAACCAATTTTTGTAACGCCGCCCATGTATGGTACAAGTACTTCAGGGATTGTCACGCTACCGTCTTCGTTCTGATAGTTCTCAAGGATAGCTGCGACTGTACGTCCTACTGCCAATCCTGACCCATTCAATGTATGCACCAATTCAATCTTGCCGCTGTCTTCACGACGGAAACGAATTTTCGCACGACGCGCTTGGAAGTCAACGCAGTTTGAGCAAGAACTGATTTCGCGGTAAGTATCTTGCGCTGGAATCCACACTTCAACGTCATAAGTTTTAGAAGCTGAGAATCCCATGTCGCCAGTACATAACACGATTGTACGGAATGGTAAGCCTAATCCGCGTAATACATCTTCTGCGTTATCTGTCATTTTTTCTAATTCATCGAATGAATCTTCTGGTTTCGCGAATTTCACCATTTCGACTTTGTTAAATTGGTGAAGACGAATTAATCCACGAGTGTCGCGGCCCGCACTACCAGCTTCAGAACGGAATGATGGGCTAAGCGCTGTGAAGTAGATTGGTAATTGCGCTTCGTCTAAGATTTCGTTTGCGTAGTAGTTTGTAAGTGGTACCTCCGCTGTTGGGATTAATGTTAAATTGCGTTCGTCTGTTAATTGGAACACATCTTCTTTGAATTTAGGGAATTGACCAGTACCGTACATTGATTGTTCGTTTACCATGTATGGCGTGATCATTTCAGTGTAGCCATGTTTTTCAACGTGTAAATCAAGCATGTAGTTGTAGATTGCACGTTCTAAGCGAGCGCCAAGTCCTTTGTAGTATAAGAAACGGCTTCCTGATACTTTAGCTCCGCGTTCGAAGTCTAAGATATCTAGGGCTTCTGCCACTTCCCAGTGAGGTTTTGGTTCGAAGTCGAATACGCGTGGAGTTCCTTCACGGCGGATTTCAACGTTTTCTGTTTCGTCTGCCCCTACTGGCACGCCTTCTGCAGCTGTGTTTGGTAAGCGAGATGCGATGTATTCTACTTTTTCTTCCACTTCTGCTAAATGAGCGTCTGTTGCTTTGATGTCTTCGCCGACTTGTTTCATTTCAGCGATTTTCTCTGTTGCGTCTTCCTTGTTGCGTTTTAGAAGAGAGATTTCTTCTGTTACCGTATTACGGTATTGTTTTAATTGTTCTGTCTTTGTGATGAGTGCGCGACGTTCTTCGTCTAAGTCACGTAACTCTTCCACTGTTGCTCGGTCAACTCCACGGTTTCCTAGAGCTGTAGCCACTTCTTCAAAATTTTCACGAATGCGTTTGATATCTAGCATAGTTTTCCCTCCATTTTGTGTTTTCAGTATAAAAAAAAAATACTCCGTCCCAGACAATTGTCTAAGGGACGAAGTAGAGTAATTTTCTTCGCGGTACCACCCGGTTTCAATGTTTCCATTGCGCTCATTTGTGGGATAACGGTTTTCTCCGGATAGCTTAATCAATGTTTTCGCTCTCGCACCGTATGTGGATTCGCTGGTCTCTCTTTACTAGTTTTCACCAACCACTAGCTCTCTACAAAAGGATCGCAGTTACTATTCATACTGTATCATTTGTCTAAAATTGTACACGTCTCTAGTGAAAAGTGCAAGCCTTTTAGCAAAAATTCCTAGTTCGAACTTTCTGGTGAGAAGACACTTTGGATTTTGCTCCAAATGCCACCAAAGAAGTCTTGAACTTTTTGAATCATTTGGCCGATAAATCCTTTCGCTCCGCGCATGCTTTCTGTCACGACATTCGAACTTTCCACATCGAATGCGGCCAAGGCTTCCACCGTTCCGTGGTCTTTTCCATCGACGTAGCCAAGGTTTTCTCCTGGCATCTCAAAATTCAACGTTCCAACCGTCTGCCCTGCCGTCACAGGAGCTTTCACTTTGCCATCTTCTGTCTTCACATCATCTGCTGGTGTGAATGAAATCTTGATCTGGCTTAGTGCTGTTCCTTTTGGTACAGCTGCAATAAAGGTTTTTCCGTAATCCACGCCAAGCGTTTCTTCCGTTCCACCTTCTAATTGGATAGGCGCCAAATTTTGTACGGATTTTCCAGGCGCGCCGACAAGAAGGCCTTCATATTTCTTGAACACTTCATCTAATAGATGTCTTGTTACTTTGAAACGATTAAGCGGTTCTTTAGACCCCATCGATACGACAATCACCGAGAAGCCGTTGCGAGTGGCAGTCGTTGTAATCGACGCACCGCTGGCATCACTCGTTCCTGTCTTCAACCCTGTTACCCCTTCGTATTCGAAAAGTAACCCTGGAAGAAGGTAGTTAAAGTTATCCATCTTTGTTGTTCCTGAACTATTTGGTCGGAATGTTTGTGTGGAAATCGATGATACTTTTAAAATCTCAGGGAAATCATTCACCAAGTTCTTCGCGATAATCGCCACCGAACGAGCTGACATACTATTTTCGTCTTCATCACCGTATGACGGATTTTTATCAGCGCCACCGTATTTATTCGGCAGACCCGTTACGTTGATGATCGTTGCGTCTTTAATACCCCACTCATCGAGTTTGGCTTTCATACGTTCAATCCAGTTGGCTTCAGAACCTCCGATATATTCGGCCACCGCTAATGTTGCGGCGTTAGCGGAATAGATGGAAATCGCGTCGAATAATTCTTTAATCGTGTATTTTTCACTTGGTAAAAGCGGTACGTTGGATAAGCTATAGTTCGCACTCAATTGGTGAACGCGGTCGCTCACTGGGATTTGTGTTTCCCAAGTCACTTCTCCATTTTTAATCGCTTCTAAAATTAAATATTGTGTAATCATTTTACTCATGGAAGCAATCCCGCGAACTTCATCTTGATTGTTTTGCATCAAAATTTTTCCGCTCGTTTGCTCGATTGCGATGTAGCTTTTCACATCTTCAATCGCAGCTGCTTCCTCTTTTGCTTTTGCGTCATCTTGCGCATAAATTGCTGGTGTCACCGTCGTTGCTCCTACAGCGAAAATGCTGAGTGCACAGACGATTTTCTTCACCCATGTACGAGGACTCTTCATTATGTATATCTCCTAATTTCTCTCAAATCTGCTTACTAATGTTACCGAAAATCCAGGGGAAAAACAATGGTAAACTGATTAATCTTTTATTACAAAATAAGAAAAATATTTTAATCTCATATTCGGTTTCTGTTCGAACATTTTTCCATATTCCCACCCCTATGCGGTTCATTCTTTTTTGATATATTACAACGTTGTAATATTCGAAAAAAGCCACTCCTATTTTTACGCTGCAAAACGAAATGTGCTCCTTTTATTTTTATCTTTTTCAATTTCATAATTTTTGCAACATTTTGAAATGTAAATGTTCGATACAATGGCCTTTCTTTGATAAGAAGCGATGAAAATGAAAGTCGTAGTTGCTATCGATTCCTTAAAAGGTTGCATATCTTCACTGGAAGCAAGTCATTCCATTCTAGACGGCTTAGATGAAACTGGAACATGTGCTGCATTCTTCGTTTGTTACTACTTAGGTTACTTTATGTAAAATGATATCTATTTAAAAAAATACGCGGAAGAGAATAATCATCTCTTCCGCTTTTTCTATATCATTTACTGATTCTTTTCTTTTATTAATTGCTCTAACTGAGGAGACCAACTTCCTCCGCCAGAAAACAAATTCCCTTCAGAGTCTTTTTTCTCTAAAAATACTGACACGGTATACTCTTTATGATCATTTACAAACAAATACACAATAATCCCGCCCATCGGATTCTTTTCAAAGGATGAAATTTCATATGATTGAATCACTCCGTCTGGTGTAAAAGCAGCTTTATCTATATACTTTAAATCTTTCTCGTATACTTTCCTAGCTTCTTCACTATTTACAATAGAACTCATCTTCATTTGTTCTGTATATCCAATGGCTTTAAAACAAACAATTACAGTAGCCACTACTACAAGGAATACAGCTATAACTTTCCCTATCCTTTTAAACATTTTTGTTATTAACTCCTTTTTATCATCGTCAGTTATAGTATAACAAAAAACTTCTTCTACAAAAACAGCCGACTATTTCTAGTCAGCTGTGTCTTGTTTACTTGCATCTATAATTTTCTTACGGTAATCCTTGTTCCGTCTCAATGTGAAATAGTCTGGAACGGGATCTTGTCCACCTCTTATAAATGGATGGCATCTACAAATGCGTCCGCACCCCATCAACACGCCTTTTAACGCACCATGTTTTTCAACTGCTTGAATCATATAGCTCGAGCAAGTCGGTCTGTAAATACATGAAGGCGGGAATAACGGAGAAATCCACTTTTGATATCCACGCACCAATGCAATCATTATTTTTTTCATCTCTATACTGCTTTCTTAATTAAATAATCTGAAGAAGGCTTGTACTCCTTCTGCTGCAATCAGTGTATAAACGTATAATGTGACTGGTTTTGCGATTAAACAAATAGCCACGAATTTCTTGAAGGTCATATGACTAAGTCCTGCGACCATACATAGGAAATCATCTGGGAATCCAGGAAGGACCATTGCCCAAAAGAAGATGCGTTCGAAATGCTTTCCTTTGTCCAAATAACCGATGTATTTATTGTACGTATCATCATCCACGAACGCCTTCGCCAATGTCTCACCGTAGCGACGAGCCAACCAGAAGTTGATACAAGAACCAATCATGATTCCTACAAAATTATAAATCCAGCCATAAAGAGGCCCGAATACGATATGCCCGATGACACAAGTTAAGCCTCCCGGAATAATCGGGTAGACTACTTGCGTAATTTGAATCAGGATAAAAATCAAAATCCCTATCCAGCCGGAGTGGGCAATGCTCTGACGGAACGGTCCATCTATAGCGAAATAATCATTCTTGGCCACGAGCCATCCTAAAATAATCGTTAAAATAATCCCGATAATCGTTACGATACGAATGATTTTACGATTGAGTTCTATTGCTTTTTGAGTGTCCACGATATACTCCTTTTTTGTTGTTACATGCATTATAACAGAGATTGCTAAAAGTTCCTTAGCAACTTTCTTAGATTTTGTTTAAGATTCATTCTCTTCTAAATTCCAAGGCTTCACAACAGTGATATGTTCCATCAAGGCTTCTTGTCGACCAAGTTGCTCCAAGCGGGCCTTACGACGTTCTTCGTAGCCGCTGCAGATGAATATCTCTTCATCCGTTTCTGGAACGATGGCATCCACTGTAAAATCACCTTCGCCTTCGCGAGGAAGTGCCACAAATGTCCAAAGCTTGTCGCCGCTAAATAGCGTTCACCGTTCAAGACATCTTCTCCGACCACTTTACAGAAGACTTCCACACTCTTCTTACCTGTTCCTGAGATATACGTCTCAACGCAAACAGAATGTCCTAACGGAAGTGGTTTTAAATAATTCATCGCGTCTACCGATGCCGTTACCGCAAGACGACGGCAATGACGGGACACCGTAATCGACGCACAGTCATCAATAATTCGTGTTAAATTCCCTCCGAATAAGGTATTATGCATATTCACATCGAATGGGAAAATTCTACGCGCTTGAATCGCACGTGTTTGGCTACATGTTTTTGTACTCATTTGATTAGCTCCTTGGATAGTTTACTGTTTCATTCTAACACGAATCTAAACTGCGTTCAAAGACACCTAACTCATTCTGATTTCTACGAATCCTCTAGATTTTTGATAATAGCTGTAACATTGCACTGTTGCGAGCCTCACGTAGAAAAAAAGACCCACAGTGTGAGTCCAATTATCCTGTTATTTTTTCTTTGCGCGTTTTGCTTCGTGAATCAGTTTCAACGCTCTCTTTCTTGTTTTGATATTTGGGCTCTTCATTTGACGATAAGCCGTTGCTAAATCTTGTTTCATTAACCTTACCTCCTCTTCTACCAGCTTGCTTTTTGAACGCCTGGAATCAATCCTTGATGCGCTAATTCTCTAAACTTAATACGAGACATTCCAAATTTACGCATCACTCCTCTTGGGCGACCATCGATTTCATCACGACGGTTGAGGCGGTTCGGGTTGGAATCTTTAGGAAGTTTTCTTAGCCCTTCAATGTCTCCAGCTTGCTTTAATGCATAGCGTTTTTCAGCGTAACGTTCGATGAGCGCTTGCTGTTTTTGATACTTTGCAATTTTAGATTTCTTTGCCATTTTCTTCTCTTCTTTCTAAATCGAAATAATTACGTTTTACATTGTATCAATTGTTCCTTTTAAAATCAAGTGGTTTAAACTCTCTTTTTTAACAAAAGAAAAAGCCTAGGCCAAACACCTAGACTTTTCTTCATTGCATTAAGCATTCATTTCTTTTTTCTTTGTCAAAACGACAAGTCCTGCAACTGTACTCATTAACGCTACGACAATTGCTACAACTCCACTTTCTGTACCTGTATTTGGTAACTCCGGTTGTTTTGGTGTTGGAGGTACCTCTGTTGTGACAGGCGGTTCTTCAGTTGTTGTAACAGGTGGTTCTTCAGTTGTTGTCGTTGGCGGTGTATACGTATTATGGAAGGCTTTATCTTCAGGATACGCTACAGAGGCAACATAAGCATTTCCGTCTTGAGTGACTGTAATCGTCACTTCTTTTTGGGTTGAATCGTATTGAATCGTTTCATCCGTTCCCTTAACTTCCACAACTTTATACTTGTACATTCCAGCTTTTTCAAATGTCACATCTTTAAAAGTAATTGTACCATCTGCTTGAGCAGCTGTTGTCGCTAAGACTTCCCCATTGTCATTCAACAAGTTGAAGGTGAATTCTCCCTCAACAATAGAACGCCCTTCTAATTTCTTATTGAAAATAAGGTCTACTTTCACTGGATCCACTAGGCGGTTTGTAATCGTAGTTTTGCCATCTTCATTTTTAATTTCATTATAATATCCAGCAGGCACTGAAATTTCATCCACTGTATATTCATACGCTTTCCCGTTGAGTGCTTTTGGTAATCCTGTAAAGGTATATTTCCAACCATTGGCTGCATTCAATGTCACTGGAGTACCGTAAGCCACTCCATTTTGTTTCAATTGAACCTTAATTGGAGCACGAAGACCTAATTTATCTTCGCTATCATTCCAAGTTTTTTCTACAGTATGTTGCGTTTCCGCACGTTTATTGAGCACATAGAATCCTTGCGTTGATTTTTCTTGAGTCCCTTCATAGTCATCACCGTAGTTCTCTGGTAATTTCTCACGAACTTTCCAATCCTTAATATTTGGATCGATTATTGTATCTTTACTCGTCTTCTTCAACGTACCTTTCCAACCGTTTGTTTCGTTTAACTCGATTGTAGCAACGACTTTATCCGGTTCAGATTCACGATACAATTCCATCGTAATACTTGTGACTTCTGAACTGCGATCTTTCCATTCTTTTCGAACAAGGAAGTACTGAGGCAATTGGTTTTTAACCGTATTCGATACCCAAAGTTTGCTAAATCTGCAGCATCACGGTTTACGTAATATGTGTTTGAAGAAATCTTTCCGTTTAACTCTCCGCTCTCTTCATAAGATGGCGATTTCATCGGAACATCAAAGTTGATATCTTCTCCTGGTTCGATGACTTCTGGATTGACCATCACAATTTTCAGCGCAGTTACTTTGCTATAGTCATCAACATTTTCAACCCATCCGTCTGCATTCACGCCTTCTGCTGGATTATCTGGTAAATCGGAACCAGTATTGTAATAGACTTTAAATCCGTCTGGCGCAACGACTGGTCCAGTAACGATATTGGCAAAACCATGAATATCGCCCTTCACTGGCAATTTGTCATAAATAACAAAGTGGCGGAAGGTTTCGTTCGTATTATTCACCGTACGGAGACGGTACTTGAAGTTTTCTTCATAGTCCATCAATTGAAGCGTTTTATTCCAGACCGTATCTGTATCTTTTTTGATTAATTTTTCAGAACGAATATGCGTTGGTACTGTAACAATGGTATTGGAACGAGCGCCTACAAGACGTTCTGTCTTATCTCCGTTGCCATTAACATCGTACTCATCCACTTCACCCTTACTATTAAGCTGAATAAAGGTTTTATCATCAATACTTTCCTTATCCGTTACAAAGTAGACGCGGTTTTCATTCTTCTTGAATGTATCTACTGACGAAGGAGTTGCTTCTGCCGTGATACGCGCCTTGAACGTAATTTTTGGATAAGCTTGTTTTGTTGGCTCCACTTTCTCTTTCAATTTGAAAATAACAGCTTGACGATTCGAGTCATTGTAGTTTTCAATCACTTCAACGTCTACTGGAATATTTGAGTTTTTCAACTCTTCAAACTTAATTCCTTCTGGTAATAAGTCGATAAAACGAGGATTCTCAAACTCAACAACTGAAGGAAGTGAGAAGAAGTCCGCTGAAATATTGTATTCAACCACTTCATCAACCGCTCCTGTATCGTTGCTTGTTGTTGTTTTTGCTAGTCCAATCTTGATTGCAAGCTCTTCTGCTTGAATCTTCCCGATATGTTCTGAATTAAATGGAATTTCTTTACCCTCTGTCGTAAGAAGCTTTCCTGTGAACTTCGCTGTATTTGGGAAGTCTTTGTTTAATAAAGAAGCATTATCATAAAGAACACCTGTAGAAACATGCATACGGAAAGTAAAGGCTTCATTTGGCTCAATTTGCTTCCCATCTTTTAGTCGAATGATAATTTTCTTAATCGTTTGTTGTGTTTGTGGGGCTTGTTCTTTTGTGATTTCTCCTGATTGTACTTTAGCTGCCGTATCTTTATTTGTTGAACAGCTGCCTTATCCACCACTTCTTCAGGTGCAATTTCTGTTTCGTTACCATCTTTATCCACTGCAAAGAATTTCACTTTTTCTGAGGGACCATATAACGCCTTAATGCTGTAGAAGAACAATTGTGGATCAAGATCTGTATCTTCAATCGTTAATTCCGTAATTGGGTATGGTGTTTGGTTGTTCATTTCAATCAAATACGTACCCATACTATTTTTTGTCATTTCATGGTTTGAACCTTCGCGAATCTTCAACTTGTTTTCTCCACGTTTCACCGTGAAATTCCCTGGAAGAAGATGAGGACGTAAGCGAATCTTTACATCATCTTCTGCTGATTTTTGGTCCGCAGGCGTTTCATTAAATGGATGCCAATCTACTTTTACATGGTTCAAATAGTAATCCTTATCGCCTGTTTTAGCTCCTGGGAATTTTAAATACAATTCCAGTTTTGCTAATTTATTCAGCGCATTGGCTTCTTGCATATTGTCTGCCGTGATGGTATACGAAACCGTCCCATCTCCGTTATCCGTCCAACCTGGATTTTTCGAAGCATCAAATTGCGCCGTTCTCGTATTTCCTTGTTCATCCGTATAAGTTGGAAGTGTATCCGTTACGACAATCTTTTCCATAAGTCGATTTCTTTGATGCCAAGTTCCTTCATGGTTAAAGTCTGCACGGAATTTGAAAAGAACATATTCCGGATTATCGATATAGCCATTTGCATTCGATGTTCCGCCGTATTGTCTAGTGTCATCATAGGAATAGTAATCATTTCCTGGAAGCTTCAATACATTCATATCCAATGTTTTCACACGGAAAGTTGCGTCTCCTGTTGCTTCTTTAATAACTGTACCGTCTTCCTGTTTCCAAGAAACATTCGCACTGACTTCATATCCTTTAGGAGTCAATCCTTTTTGAAGTTCATTGTATACGAGAACGTTACAGAAGTAGTTGAGTCTAGCTCCTTTAAATGCACACGAGCAATTCTGTCATTTCCTTCTGTTAAATATTCGACTGACTTAATAAAGCTAGCATTCCCAACTTTAAAAGTATCGATATATTTCCCTTCATAACGAATATCGATGTACGAATTAGTGAGAGTTCCTGTTAACCCTTGCGCATCTAAAGCAACTTCTCCCACACGCATCGATAGTGGCCAGTCTTCTGCTCCCGTTGAAGTGGAGATTTTAACGGAGTTTTTCCCCACTGCTGAAGTGTCACGTTTGCTGCGGACACGAGCCACTTCCGTTGTATTCGCTGTAACTTCTGGCGCTACCGCCGTTTCAGATGCTGGCTCTGTTTGTTGTGAAGTTTCTGTAGTAGCTTCTGTATTTGTAGTTGTTGTCTTTTGAGAGGTAGTCGATTCTAGCTGTTCTACCGCGACTACACTTGCCGGTAGAGCACTTGCAAGGAATAAGTTCATCAGCATCACTAAATGAATAAATCTTGCTCGTCTTTTTTTCATGATTTTCTCCTTTAAATTTCGTATTTTATATCGATTATATTATAGCAATACTTTTAATATTTGTTAACTAGTTCACGCAATTCTTTTTTTGCACTAAAGAGGTATATAATTATACCTATCTTTTTCTGCTAATCTATTCATACATTAAAGGTTTAAGCCTCACTAAATTTACGACCCCCTGCACATCCCACTCCCAATTCTAATTCCAATTATTTCACAATATAATCTTCTTTTGATTGATTTCGTATATGATAAACTGTATAAGTCATCGATATATCCCTTGACAAAACCTCCTTAGTTCTTTCGATGTAGTTTCAGACCATTTACGAATTATAACTAAAGAGGCTTGTTTTTCATTATTACTCCACTAAAAATTTTTGGGCTACCGTATAATCTAGAGGGGTAAATAGAGCAAAAGAGAGCCTTTTTCAAAGCTCTCTTTCCTTATCGTTTATTCTAAAATTAGTCGATTCCAACTTCTTTGCGAACAACATCAGCGATACGTGTTACGTAGTCGTGAACGAGTTCGTCCGTTGGTGCTTCCACCATGACACGAACAAGCGGCTCTGTACCACTCGGACGTACTAGAACGCGTCCGTTTCCTGCCATCTCTGCTTCTACAGCATCGATGACTTCTTTAATGGCTGGAACTTCCATAACGCCATTTTTATCGCTCACACGGATGTTCACTAATTCTTGTGGGTATGTTGGCACTTCACTTGCTAATTCGCTTAATGATTTGCCAGTTTGTTTCATCACATTCATTAATTGAATTCCTGAAAGTAAGCCGTCTCCTGTTGTGTTTAAATCAAGGATGACGATATGTCCTGATTGTTCTCCACCGAAGTTGTAGTTGTTTTTACGCATTTCTTCAACAACGTAACGGTCACCTACAGCAGTTTGAAGAGCAACCATTCCTTCTGCTTCCACCGCTTTATGGAATCCTAAGTTACTCATCACCGTTGATACGATTGTATCTTTGCTAAGTGTTCCTTGGTTCTTGAAGTGTTTCCCTAGGATAAACATGATTTTATCGCCATCAACGATTGTTCCATTTTCATCCACTGCGATACAGCGGTCACCGTCTCCATCGAAACTTAATCCGATATCAGCGCCCGTTTCTTTTACGAATTCCACTAACGCTTCTGGATGTGTTGATCCAACACCGTCGTTAATATTCACGCCGTTTGGTTTGTCTCCCATTGTGTGGAAGTCTGTGTCTAAGTCAGCGAATAAACGTGTTAGCATTGAAGCCGTTGCTCCGTTCGCTCCGTCTAGCGCTACTTTAATTCCAGATAAAGACTCTACTGTATTTTGTAGGAATTGGCTGTATTTCCACGTTCCTTCTAAATACTCCTCCACTGTTCCTAACGCGTCTGTTGAAGGACGTGGCAATGTATCTTCTTTTGCATCTAATAACGCTTCGATTTGCGCTTCCGTTTCATCGGTTAATTTGAACCCGTCTGAACCAAAGAATTTAATTCCGTTATCTTGTGCTGGGTTGTGTGATGCTGAAATCATAACCCCAGCTACTGCCCCTTGCATGCGTGTTAAGTACGCAACACCTGGAGTTGGAATGACTCCAAGTTGCATCACTTCAATCCCTACAGAAAGTAATCCTGCGATTAAAGCATGCTCTAATAATTGACCTGAAATACGAGTGTCACGCCCCACTAATACGAGTGGATGTGCGTTTCCTTCCGCTTGTTGCAATAAAACATAACCACCGTAACGACCTAGTTTAAATGCTAATTCAGGTGTTAATTCTGCATTCGCTACTCCGCGTACGCCATCTGTTCCAAAATATTTCCCCATTGTGTTGTTCTCCTTCACCCATTATCGGGCTTGTGTTGTTTGTTCTTTTGTAGTTTGTGACGGTTCTTCTGTTGTCACTCTCTGAGTCGTTGAATCCTCAGTTGCTGTGAGGCTATTATCAACCACCGTAATCATTACTTCAATTGTCTCAGGTGTAACACTGTTGACTCCTGAAGGGAGCGTCACCGTTACTGTTTTCTTTGTTGACTGAGTAATGTTGCTCACATCCACCGCCACTGGCAGTGCTGTGATTTGGCTTAAGCTCGATTGAGCTCCTAAAATTGTAACTTGCTTAGTAGTAGAATTCAATAAATATGAATAACGTGAAGAAGTTCCTGTCGCTGTTAACACAATCGGCACCGTCTTCTGACTAGAAGAAATTGGCACTCGCACTTGCACGCGTTCTGGGTCAATTTTCACGGCTACAGGTTTCCCTGTTGCATCTACTGCTTGTAATTGAGCCGTAGTCGTATAGTCTGTTTTCGTTCCTTCAGGAATCGCAACATTTGCGACTACTTTATCCACTTGGTTCACGATGGATGTTGCTGCTTTCACCGTTACTGTTGCTGGTGAAGCGACTCCTTCGCCGACTTGATAGCCATTTCCAATACTTGAAGCATCGGCCTTCACGACAACTGGAACTTCCTTCGTCGTAATTTTTTCAATCATCACTTCTACCGTTTCTGGAGACACGATTCCGTGAACCCCTGTCGGTAATCCGGTCACTTCCAACGTAATCGTATGTTTTCCTTCTCCTAATTCAGTCAAATTAGGCGTCTTCACACGATAGGTGCCATTTCCGGTTGTGCTTAAAAGTAAGCTACTAGACCCTTCAAGTCGTAAGCAACTGAAGCTGGCAAACCTGTTACAGCATATTCATCACTGTTGATATCTATGTAGATGGGTACATTCGTAATCGTATTTGAACTGGTTTGTGAGTTCAATGATGTTGAACGTAATCCACCGTTTGCATCCGTTGCTAACGCGAATAGGAAGATGGTTAAAATAAACGACATCACTAGTAAGAATGATTTACGATTCATCCATTCAGCCATTTGAACGACCTCCTTTGAAGAAATCACGTACCCAACGAACAATCGTTGGCTCTGCATCTCCTTGGTCTTCTACAACGAGCTGTTCAGATAGAACGGCTACTAATTCGCTTGAACTTAACTCACGGTGTAATTTCTCACGAATCGCAACGCTGACTTTGCCTGTTTCTTCAGAAATAATAATCGTAATCGCATCGCTCACTTCACTTAGTCCGATAGCGGCACGGTGACGCGTTCCTAATTCTTTTGGAATCATCTTATTCTCTGAGAGTGGCAAGTAGCACGCTGCTGCGGCAATATTATAGTCACGAATAATCACAGCTCCATCGTGAAGCGGTGTATTCGGAATGAAAATATTCGTTATTAATTGATTAGAAATGTCTGAATGAATCGGAATTCCTGTATTGATAAACTCTTCCAAGGAGTTCCCTTGCTCGATAGAAATCAACGCTCCGATACGACGTTTCGCCATATATTGAATGGCTGTATCCAGTTCAGAAATCATCACTTCTGCTTCATTCGCACTTTCGTATTTACGAGAGAATAGGTTTGAACGACCGATGTGCTCCAACCCCCGACGAATTTCTGGTTGGAAAACAATCAGCGCCGCCACAACTCCCCATTGAATCACGAAGTTCATAATCCAGTCCAAGGTGTTTAAGCCAAGGAAGAAACTAATAAACTTAATCGCTGCGATTACCGCAATTCCCTTCATTAGGTTAATCGCACGAGTTCCTTTAATAATGACCAAAATATTATAGAGTATATACCATACAATCAGAATATCAATCAGATTGCGAAAACTCCCCCATGAAAATAAACTGTCCCAATTTATTTGCATAAAGTTAACCTCTCTTCCACCAATATGTACCTTTCTATTATAGCACAGATAGCCCCTAAACTAAAAAGTGCACGATTATTAATAAAACAATAAAAACCAAGCGAGTTAAAACGCAAATATTCTCACGGAATTCGGAAAATAATCATTTACAAAAACGCTTACATATGTTAATCTGAGCTTGAAATAACACTACAAAATAACACCCATTCAAAAGGAGGAACTATCATGAAAGACGATCGTAAGGGATATATTATTGCTGGAGTTTTAGGTTTTCTCACTTATTTTGTAGGAAGCACCATTTACTATTTATTAACTCATTGATAATTTTGTACAATAAATACTTGCAACAAAAGGTACCTATGATATGTATGGAAATTACCTAAGGCCGTAACAGGAGGGCAACGATGTCAGTTTTTACTTTAGGAAATTATACAGTGCATCTAGGCACAGATTTACTTGGGTTTCAGTTACCTGAAGGGTTAAAGGTTTTATCTTCTCGCACCCTTCAAACTTACTTATTTATCCTATACAACTTTGACACAGACAGCTGTGATATTATCAATGGTGGCAACGCATCTTACATGATTCAACACCATCAAATTTTCGTTGAAATAGCGTTTCCTGATGAATTTCAATACATCCTTCACCCTAATTTTGAAGGACACAGTAATCATTTAGGGGGGATAGAATGACATTCCAAAATTTTTTCATTGGAGATTATACAGTTCAAATTCCTCTTTCTTTTGAAGTGATTCATCAAGAAAACGAGGAGCTAATAGTATTAACTCCACCTACTTATCACAGCACTGCACGTATATATATCTGCCCAGAAACCAACCAATTACACTTCACGAATCTCGGATTGATGAAAGTAAGAATCGCGGAAGAAACCATTCAAATAATTCCGTTAAAAAAAGAAGAATATTCTTTTCTGAATCTGAATCGTGATTCTATTGATTTAATGGAGGAGTAAAAATGACGACAATAAAATTAGGAACTTATTCTATTCATATCTCACCGAATATCGACACAGTAATGGATATCAGTAATAAAAAACTATTGCTTTGTCATAAGAGTGCGTTAAACACGATTGGATTGCTCACTTATAACGAGCAAACTGACACTATAAAATTTAACTGTCGATGGGCTATCGACTTTGAAATGCATGAAAAAGACATTACAGTCGTGCTACCAGAAGGACTAGACTAGAATAAAATAAATAAGCTTTCATCTTTTTCAAGATGAAAGCTTATTTTCTTTTATGCTTCTTCAATATTTGAAATATAGTAAGAATAACCACCCGTTACTGCGATCAAAATAATCATAATCATTGTTGCGACAAGGATTGCAACATTATTTCCCATGAAGATTCCTGTAAGCATCATGAGGACACCTGCCACTACAGAGGCAATTCCGAAGAATCGTTGTGTTTTACGGAAGGCTGCGTCATTGTTTTTAAGCCATGAAGCACGAAATCCGATGTGTTTTGTATTCTCTTTAATTTTTGGAGCTAGATTTCCAATAAGGATAAAGAATACCCCTAGAATAAAGGTGATAAAGCGGCTCATTTGCGCGCCTGCTGTCATTCCGCCTAGGTATAACCAGAATTGGAAATAAGCAATAACGTTCAATAACAGTAAGAGAATCCAGCTAATCGAGCGAGCTGCTCTTACATTGCCCCCTGTTAGTTTTGGCGATGAGCTTGCAACACGAATCGCAAACCCAAGAATCGCTACAAGAATTGGGAAGAGAAAGATTGAGAATCTACTTGCCGTTGCCGTCACATTCCCCGCCAAGTCCATGCGCGATACAATTGTTTCTGGTAAGAACCATACCACAAAGAGTGATACAACGAGTGGTGCGAACATCAATGCGAGATAGGCATATTTTTTAAATTGTTTTACTTGTTCCATGTTATTTTCCCCCGATAATTTGATTGATCCATACAATGGCTTCGTCCAGTACAGTCAAATTCAATTCATAATAAATAAAGTTTATAGCGTGTTTCATAGATTAAATCAGCGTGTTTTAGCTTTCTAAGGTGATAGGATAAGGCTTGCGGCGTCATCCCAATCATCGTGGCAAGGTCACCGGTGTTGGTCTTCCCTTTTCGCAGGATTTCCAAAATCTGGCGACGCGTTTCATCAGAAAGAGCGGCCATTACTTCGTTCACTGCCATAATTTCATCTTCTTTCTATTTAAATTTATCTTTAATTAGAGTATACTCCTGCGATTCGTAAAAAGCAATAGTTATTTAAAAATATTTTTTAATAACTTGAAAACAAGAAGATGATACCTTCAGTTCCTTACGGATTCCTTCGGTATCATCTTTTATATTCGTTATTCTCCTGAGAGTGTATCTGCCATTAAAGTGCGTCACTTAAGCGAGCGAACTCTTCAATCGTCAGTGTTTCTGCTCGTCTGGATGGGTCAATGCCTGCAGCTTCTAGCGCAGCGGCCAAGCTTTCTTTTGTATGACCATTCCCAACGTACGCTTTGGCTAAATTATTCCATAACGTTTTACGACGTTGCACGAAACTATTTTTCACGAGCGCGAAGAATTTCGCTTCGTCGTTCACTTCCACAAGTGGTTTCTCGCGACGTTTTAATACCAGAATCGCAGAATCTACATTCGGAGCTGGATTGAAGACCGTTTTTGGAACGATAAATCCAATGCTCGCTTCACAGAAATATTGAATCGCAATCGTGAGCGAACCGTACGCCTTCGAATTTGGCTCAGCGGTCATTCGTTGCGCCACTTCTTTTTGCATCATCATCGCAAACCCATCGATTGGCAATTTCGATTCCAATAAGTTCATAATGATTGGCGTTGTGATATAGTACGGCAAGTTCGCCACCACTAATAACGGCTCGTTGATGTCGAAATGCTCTCCAATCACTTGCTCTAAGTCGACGTCCAAGATGTCGCTATGAACCACTGTTACATTATCGTATGGGGCCAATGTTTCATCGAGCACTGGCAACAAACGGCCATCGATTTCAAACGCGAGCACTTGTTTGGCTTCTCTTGCTAGACGTTCGGTTAACGCACCAATCCCTGGTCCGATTTCAATGACGTTGGTTGTTTTGTCGACTCCTGCCACTTCTAGCATACGCGTTAAAATATTCGGTTCAATCAGGAAATTTTGTCCTAGACTCTTCTTTACCGTTAGCCCATGACGTTCCATAATCTCGCGCGTTCGTTTCGGCGTCGCGATATCCTTTATTTCATTCATGTTTGTCCTCATTTTCTAAGACAGCCTCAAGTGCCGCCCTTAATTGTTCTTCTGTAATTCCAAATAATTGTAATCTTTTCGCGAACTGTTTTTCCATTCGTATGGCCGATTTTTTTAGAAAATCAGCCACCGCTTGACGTCTCGTTGCAGAATCTGGTCGTCCGATAAACCCAAGCGCCATCAGTGTTGCTTGCGAAATCATTGGCTTTCCTGGTCCTATTGAAATCTCATGCACCGATTCGAGTGCTCGCTGAATAGATGCGGTACTAGCGTGTTCCACTCCAAGGCTCTTATGATTGTCTTTTCTGACGGCTTCTTCGCGTTCGATAAAGGCATGCTTCACGCCAGGTACGCGCTCTTGAATAATATTTCGAATACGAGTTCCTGGATAATCAGGGTCCGTAAACACAATCACTTCACGCGTTTGCAGCGCCTTTTGAATGAGCGCAATCGTCTCTTCGTCAATCGCCGATCCATTCGTTTCAATCGTTTCGATCTCTGGATAGATTTCTCTCAAGCGTCTTGTATCGTCTCGCCCTTCTACGACAATGACTGGATTCATAACAAGCCTCTTTCTTCCATGCGGAATAACTTGATGGCATTTTGTGTTGTTTGAGCAGCCACTTCTTCCCACGAAAGGCCGCGTTCTTTGGCAATCGTTTCCACCACATAGCGGGTATAGCCGGGTTCGTTTCTCTTGCCACGGTAAGGCACGGGTGCTAAATACGGCGCATCGGTTTCCACTAGCATACGCTCGAATGGGACTAATTTGGCACATTCGCGAACTTGTGGCGCGTTTTTAAACGTCGTCACACCGCTAAAGGAAATATGCATACCTAAGTCCAAGAAACGCTTCATAAATTCCACATCGCCATTATAACTATGCATAATGCCTCCGATATCTTGAATTCCCTCTTCTTTTAGAATCTTGTAGCAATCTTCTGTCGCATCGCGGTTATGAATCACAATCGGCAGTTTCATTTCTTTGGCAATCGCGATTTGGCGACGGAACACTTTATCTTGTTCCTCGGGCGTTGAATCTTTCCAATAATAATCCAGCCCCATTTCCCCCATCGCAACTACTTGCGGATGCGTCAGACGTTCCTGTAGCCATTCTTCGATTTCTCTATTATAACGATAGGCTTCGGTTGGATGCCATCCGATAATCGAAACGACTTCTTTGAACTCTTCGCTAAGTTCCAGACTACGCGTAATCGTATCCGTATCGAATCCCACAACCGCAAAACGCGTCACCGCTAGTTCCTTTGCACGAGCGATGACCTCTTTTTCTTCTCCTTCAAACGCAGATACATTTAAATGCGTATGCGTATCAAAAATCATAATTTCGCCTCTTATCTTGTTGCGCCATTTAAGAATGGGTTTGTCGCAATTTCATCTTTTAGCGTTGTTGGTTCTCCGTGTCCTGGGAAAATCACTGTTTCAGCAGGTAATGGCAATAAGTATTTATGGATTCCTTCCATTAACGCTTTATGGCTTCCATATGGGAAATCACTACGTCCAACGCTGCCTTTAAACATCACGTCTCCACCGATGACGAATCCATTTTCTCTGAAAATGAAGATCGTTCCACCAGGTGAGTGCCCTGGAATATGGGCTAATTCTGGTTCAAAGCTTCCGATTTTCCATTTGCCCATTTCTTTAGGGAAATAACCGTCCGCTGGCTTCACTGTAATATTTTCGCCAGAGTAGTATGAGCGATTCAATTCAGGATCGTGCAAAAATACTTTCTCCAACTCGTTCATATACATTGGAATATTGTACTCCTCACGAAGCGCATCAACGGCTCCGATATGGTCTCCGTGCGCATGTGTTAATACAATCGCAACTGGCTTTAACCCTTCTTCTTTAATTAGTTCTTTTATGTCCTCAGCTTGTGCACCTGGGTCAAAAATCACTGTTTCTTTATTCTCATCAATTAAAAAGTAGACATTTTCTTCTAAACGTCCTACTGGAATGCTTAATAACTCCATTTGTATTCCTCCTTTAATTTTTAATTCTTTCTTTTAATAAATGAATCTCCATTTCCAAGGTTTCAATAGTTGCCATCATTGTCTCAAATGCCGGAGCCTCTCCGAAAAACATTTCTTCCATTCTATCATAATCGGATTTGAGTTCACTCAATCGATATGAATCTGGTAATAAACGAATTTTTCCCAAAGTAGATTCCTCATAATGTGCCCATTTTCTCGGATAAAATTTTTCTTTAAAATCCACGACTTTCTTCAGCAACTCCATCTGTTCTAAGGATGATTTCTTATACTTCGTTCGAGCAATACAATAAACATCATAATAATGCCTAGCATACCGAAGAGGAATCTTACTATTCTTTGGTCGATGTGCTTCATGATGTAGAATTGTTAATTTTTCCCAAAAAGTTCGCTCTGGAAGAACTGCTCTAACAGAAATGCCTTGCCCAATAAATAGCTGTGGATATACTTTCCAGATTTCAGGAACAACATCTAGCCTTTCAGAAGGAGTCCAAGCTGCAAGAGCTCCAATCTCTATACGTACCACCGGTTTCACATAATCAATTTGATACTTTGAAGCATACTCAAATAAAATAGTTTGTGGATTTTGAATATCTATCTCTATTTTAACCGGTTCTTCCAATATCTTTGAAAAATCTGCTCTCATTTGCGGCAATAATTTTTCAGCAATAAAGATTGCAGTTCTTTGATTCAATTCAGCTCCAAATTGTTGCTGTTTCCTATTTGAGCGCTCGTTCCAAGGTTCATCTTTTTCATAACCTAGCACTCGCCAATCGAGAATTAGATCAATATCTTCTGAAAAGCGTTCGATTAGTTGATAACATTTGGACAGACTTGTTCCTCCTTTAAAAGAGAAACTCTCTTTCCATTTACTATATGAGAACGAATAATTCAAAATAAAACAAACCCAATAATCTTTTTCTAAGATTCTCTCGCTGACTCCTAATCGATTAGAAGCATTTCTTAGAACAGATTCCAGCTCTTAACTCTTCACTAATTTAAACGTAAACATCAGATTATTCCCCTATCTTTCGAATGATTCTATAAACCCAGGCAGTCGTAGATTTACTTTCTTCTAAAAGTCGAATTCGATCTTGCTCACTTAACTTATATCTCAATAAATCAATATGCCGCTGTGTAATATGTTCCTTCCCAAGGGCCTTTATAGCCTGCACTATCATTGCTGTTAAAGTAGACATTCTAGAAATTTCACTATTACTCGTTTTTTTGAACCTAATTGTAGTATATCCGAATGTATACTCTGCATATCGTCCATCAGAAATATATAACCACTTATTTGGAACTTGCGTTGATAAACCCAACAAATTCAAAGCAGTATTTCCAGAAGGAGCAATCGTCCAGTTGTGCTTCCTCGCTATGGCTGTAGCTACATCATTCGCTGATGGAGATTCATACTCACCTACTATTTCAATGAATTTTGGATTATAATATACGCCATTGATTATTCTTTGAATTTCACCATTTTCCACCATTCGATTTATCGTTTTTCGCACAGTTTCATAATCAGCAATATCAAGAAAATCGTTTACTATGAAAATAGCATTTTCGGGCATCGAGGCAATCCTTTCCCAAATAGCAAACTTATAACTAGTCATACTTCTTCCTCCCTTGTCCCAAAAATTATATACTTTTTGGGACAAATTAGCAACTGCTTCTTTTTCACCTCTGTCAATCAAAAAACGCCCAAGCATCGTGCTCGGACGTCAGTTGATTAATCATTGATTAATTTTTTCAAATCGATGGCTTTGTTTAATGCCGTCATCAACGGAACACCCGCTAATAATACGACGATTTCGCCAAAGAATGTTTGCGCGTAACTTAACCAGAATGGTAATTCTAGCACTAAGTTCAATTCAATCGCTACTAAGAAAATCATCACACTGAAGACACCTGCTAAAACAAACATACGTGTTTTAACATCTTTCACTGATTTGAAGATCAATGCGCTGATAGCGAATGAAACAATAGTATGTCCTAATCCGAATACTAAGTCGTGCCAACCTAGACCAGACGCTGACATAAATACTGAGTTGACAAGTAATACACCGGCAACCACACCGATTCCGTATTTTCTGTCAAAAGCGAATAAGTGGTTTAGTATTTCCGCGATACGGAATTGAATATTTCCAAATGCCATAAATGCTGTTAATGATGTAACGACCACATATAGCGCTGCGACGATAGCGTTAATCACAATCAATTTTGTTTTTTTATTTTGCATGTTACTGCCTCCTAGTTTTTTATTGAGGGATGGTTTCGAACCTCACCGGCAAAAAAATCGCCACGAGCTATTGTACTACAAACCGTTTCAGATTGGTAGTCATAGCATTAAAAAATAGAGCAACTGAATAATTTTCCAGTTGCTCCATGCTTTCTTACCATTTTTCTCTTCCTACAGGTTCAAATAATGTTACCTTTTCGGCTGTAGGTTCTCCCTCATACTCTTCAAACAAGTCTTGAATGGTTACTTCTACATCCTTACAGTCATCCATTTCGTTCTTTTTTAAATCATCCATTACTCGAACCCCCTTTTTCGCCTTTATCTTACCATAAAAGCTGTCACCCTTCTCCAATATAGTCTTTGAATTTCTTCTTACACCGCTTGTGAGCTCCCTTGATGGACGTGACCGATTTATCGAAATGGTCCGCCATCTCCTCAAAGGTCGCACCGTCCAATACTCCTAAAAACACATCCCTTTCAAAGCGGGAAAGGTGGTGGAAATATTCCTCCGCCTCTTCATGCAAAAGCACTTGCCGCTCGCACGAATCCACCGATGCCGAGAGCAATGCGAGTTCCGCCTTTTCCCCGCGAACGACTAACTCGTGTGGAATAAGCCGCTGACGGTGTTCTCTACGCAGACACTCCACCGCTAGATTTTTCAAGCAGCGCTGGTAATATCCAGCAAATGAGACGGCATGGTTCTCATCGTACTTATGCACCGCCCGAAGCATCATGATACGAGCCTCTTGCGCAAATCGTCTTGATCCATTTCATGAAAAAAATAATGGTGATGAATGCTCATAATCAATGGGTCAAAACGCCGCAATAATTCGGTGATTGCTTCCTCTTCATCCTCCTTTGCTAAATGGACAACCTCTGCCAACCCTTTTTCTTCCATAATTTATCCTCCTATTTTAGTGTCAGCTCTAGTATATCCGCGTAAATACACAAAAAACCTTGTCTTTCTCATAGAAAAACAAGGTTAAAGATGAATTGTTCGAATCGTTTGTTTTGAAAAGCCAACGCCGGATAAATTCCTACTCCGTATTCAAAGAGCAATAAGGCCTATTCCTTTTCTCCGACCTTCTTGAAATAATGAACGCCATACGTTTGGAAGAAATCGACTTTCAATTGTACAAATCGTTTCAAATCGCGTAATAACTGATACAATTGCGCACGTTTTTCGAACTCACGACGCGTTTGTGGCAGCGGCCGTTCGCGAAATTGTTCCAACAAGTCTTCAATCTCATCAATTAACTGACTCGCCGTATTTTGTTCTGCTAACTGCTGTGCGGTCTGTTTAAACATCTCCGACAGAATCGCCATCTCTTCTCCGTCCCAGCGGAACTCGTTTAAGTTAGCAGCCATGATTTCCAAGAGCTTGCTTTGATCGCGGCGCATTTCGAAATATTGATAATCGTAAGTCACTTCTTTGGTTAAATGATTTTCCTCTTCGAGTCGTACATACGAACGTGCCTCGCTCAACTTTTCCTTCAACAACTGAAGCACTTCGCCATCATTTCTTCCATTTCCAATCGTCAGGAATCCTGACATCTTCAAGAGAACTTCACGCATTTTATCTTCGATTTCTTCTCGGACACGTTCAATTTCTTGGCGATAGGACGGCATATACCAGTTCAGTAAAATCGCCACGCCTGCCCCAATGGTGACAAGCAAGAGTTCATTGACGAAAAGTTCAAAAGTGAGTTGTTGTTGCGTCCAAAGGTGAATCACAAGGACGGTACTTGGAGCCACGCCAATATCCACTTTTAAAAGATACGCTAAAGGAATGTAGCAAAGAAGATACAAGCCGAAACTCATCACGTCAAACCCAAAGATAGCGAATATCCCCATGCCAATCACAAGCGCCAAAACGGCTGCCGCTAGCCTTTGACCTGTCGCCGCAAGCGAAACTTTCTTCGTATCCATGACACTGAGAATCGCAATAATGGCTGCCGCGGATGGTGTCGATAAGTTCAGCGCCTGTGCCACGAGTAGCGCCACAAACGCCGATACAATGACCTTTGCAATCTTAAGCTTCATATCGTTCCCCTTCCAACACTTTGTCTTCTGTAACGCAATGTCCCTCAAGTGTGAGTAGCGCGCGTTTTCGCTCCACGCCTCCTGCATAGCCTGTTAATGCTCCTGTTGTTGCTACGACGCGGTGGCACGGTACAAAAAGACTGATTGGATTTCTTCCGATGGCTGTCCCCACCGCACGCGAAGAAGTTTTTCGTCCTAGTTTCTCGCCGACACGTTCGGCTACTTCTTTATACGTCCACACCGTTTGATAGGGGATTTCGGTTAAGACCGCCCACACCGCTTTTTGAAATGAAGTTCCTCCTACAAATGCAATCGGTACGGCCCTAACAACATCGCCTTCGCCTTGGAAATAGGCTTCCAGCGCCTCTTGCACCCTCTTCCACAATGGTAACGAATCGTCCCATACAGGATTTTCCACAAAGGCGCACTCGTATTTTTGCCCTTCAAACCATAATCCCGTCAACGATTGCCCGTCACTGGATATAATGATGGTTCCTACTGGTGTTTCTATTCTCGTTAAAACCGCCATGGCACACTCCCCTCGTTTTTCATTACAAATCTATTTTTCTATTATATAATATTTTCTATCGAATGAAATAGGAAAGGAGCACTTTCATGCTCATTAACGAAGCCGTTTTACATATTTTAGATAAAAATTCAGGAAACTTACTCTTATCTCAGGCTCCACTGCAACTGGGCGATCCATTTCTCATTGAATACATTACAAAACTCGTGGATAAAATCAAAAAAGGCGACCCGCATATTGGTCAATTAGTTGCAGACGAACCGCTTCTTGGATATCTTGCAGACGAAGGGATTTCCTTCTTAGAAAAGACGCAGCAGTTATCCGATAAACTCTTTGCACTCATTGCCCCAGCAGAAGAAATTGGCCCAGCGGACTACTTATTCTTCACAGGAACAAGCGATACAGGGGGTACACTATTTGGAATGATTCGCCTTGATTACAGTTCAAAAAGTCACACACTTTGTCGACTACGAAGGCGAAGCCGTTAGCAATACCATCTTGCAAAAATCACGCCATTTTACCAAACGCGACGCAAAAACCATCGGAAGCGTTCATCGTGGATTTATCCAACGGAAACTATCACTTAATCGAGAAAAAAAGTGGTAATCGAAGGGCAAAAGACGGCCTATTTCTCTGAAAAAAATTCTTAGAAATTACTGTGCCGGTCACAACGAAAGAACAAATCAAGGAAATCAAAAAAACGGTCACTCATATCGCGAAAAAAACACGACGAGGAACCATACAAAGCGCTAGCAACGACGCAACAAGCTATCTTCCACCAGCTGGAAGAACAAGACGAAATCGATGCCGCAGCCATCTTCGACAAGGTGTTCGAGGAAAAACCGCTCGCACGCGAAGCCGCACAGTTAGCCATCACCGAAGAACGCGTTCCAGAAAAAAATCGCCGTAACGAACGTGCCAAAAATACGAACGCAAATACAGCAAGCAAAAATTCAAACTGGACAACGGAATCGAAATTACCATTCCAAGTGAAATTTACGAAAACAAGGAAATGGTCGAATTCATCAACAATCCAGACGGCTCTGTTTCGGTACTGATCAAAAATATCGAAAGTATCTTAAATAAATTTAACGCATAACATCAAAAAAAGCTGCCTTCTCACTGTTCATGAGCAGGCAGCTTTCTTTAATTATTTAAATTCTTTCCAATCCATCTTTGTTAAATCGATGGTATCTTCTTTTTTCAAGCCTAGGTCTTCTAGTTTGAACTCCATTTTTTCGAATTTCAGTGAGTTTACAAGCGTCAAACCTGCTCCTTTTGGCTCTAGTTTAAATACTTTAGCCTCTCCATTTCCTGTTCCAGACAAGAATTCAACGGTGTAGAGCAATCCACCTTTGAAGAAACTAAAGGCACTTCTTGCTCCACCCGCTTCGGCAACGTAACTTTGATGGAGGATTTTTGGAGTCTTTCCATCTAAGTAGTACGCCACAACTGTGAATGGTTGGCCATTTGCTGTATGTCCGATAAACAATTCATCCACACCATCGTCATTGATGTCATAGAATAAATATTGTAGAGAATCTTTTTGTTTATTCAAGCTGTTTGCCGCCCAATATTGTAGCGGTACATTGAGTTTTCCAGCCACATCAGCGCCCAGTTCTTTGACGGTGCGGATATCTTCGAAGACTTTCACATACAATTCTTTATTATCCACTTTAGGCGCAACTGTTGTCGTAGTCTGCGTCGTTACTTCTGCCGTAGTTGCCCCTTGCGTCACTTGCGTCGTCTCAGTTTTGGAGTCCTTCGTCTGTCCATTTCCACAAGCACCTAATACTAGCGCTAGTAGCGTCATCATTCCTAAGTGAGTTCTTTTCATCGTTCTTCCTCCTTTGGTTATAACGGCTTCTTCAATGGAATCCCCGGTTTTCTTGGATACTTATTCGGTGTTTCCTTCGTCTTTAAAATCGTAACGACATGACGATTTCCGCCTTCATATGGCAAGTCGAAAGACACGTCCCCTTCTACTTTCCCGCCAAGAATCGCGATGGCTTTTTTTGCTTCTTCCAATTCTACTTCGGTATGTGCTGCTTTTAACGCGAGGAAATAGCCCTGCTTTTTCACGAGTGGCATGCAAAATTCGCTCAACACACTGAGTTTGGCAACAGCACGAGCAGTCACCACATCAAACGATGCACGGAAATCCTTGTTTTGCCCAAAGGTTTCAGCGCGGTCATGGAAACACTGCACGTCTTTTAGCCCGAGCGTCTCCACTAATGTATTCAAGAAGGTAATGCGTTTATTCAATGAATCCACAATCGTCACCTTCAAGTCTGGGAAGACGATTTTCAACGGAATACTTGGAAATCCTGCACCCGCACCCACGTCGCAAAGCGTTTGATCGGTCAATTCGTGATGGAATCCAAGCGCCAATGAATCATAGAAATGCTTCAAATACACGCCCTCTTCATCCGTAATCGCCGTCAAGTTCATCTTCTCATTCCATTCTACTAATAGATGAAAATATTGGTCGAACTGCTTCTTTTGCGCATCTGATAATGTAATCCCATGCACATCTTGGAGTCTTTGATAAAATTCTTCTGGTTTCATACGCGCCTCCTTATTCTTGTACTTTAGCGATCTTGCCTTGTTCGATATAGACCATCAAGATCGATACGTCGGCTGGGTTCACCCCACTAATACGGCTCGCTTGTGCAATTGTTTCTGGTTGAATTAATTTCAAACGTTGACGCGCTTCGGTCGCGAGTCCATTAATCGCATCATAGTCGATATTGGCAGGAATACGTTTGGCTTCCATGCGTTTTAATTTCTCAACTTTTTCAATCGCTTTGCAATATACCCTTCGTATTTAATCGAGATTTCTACTTGTTCTTTCACTTCTCGAGAGACTTCTACCGTTTCACCGGCAAATCCTACTAATTCGTCATAGCTCAATTCTGGACGTTTCAACAAGTCGCTTAGAAGGATGCCATCTTTCAATTCCGCAGATCCTTTTTTTCTGCCAAGAACGCTTGTAATTCGGCAGTTGGCTTCAAGCGAATCGATTGCATGCGTTTGATTTCGGCTTCAATCGCTTCTTGTTTGGCTTGGAACTCGGCATAACGTTCATCGTCAATCAGTCCAAGTTCGCGTCCTTTTTCTGTTAAACGTAAATCAGCATTGTCATGACGAAGTAAGAGACGATATTCCGCACGAGACGTCAATAGACGGTAAGGTTCTGTCGTTCCTTTTGTGACCAAGTCGTCCACCAATACGCCGATATACGCATCGCTTCGTCCAAGAATAAATGGCTCTTCTCCGCGAATCTTGCGCACGGCATTAATCCCAGCGTAGAGCCCTTGCCCCGCTGCTTCTTCATATCCACTCGTACCGTTCATTTGTCCGGCAGTGAATAAATTTTGAATGAGTTTTGTTTCAAAAGTATTTTTCAATTGATGCGGCACGACCACATCGTACTCGATGGCGTAACCCGTACGCATCATCTCCGCATTTTCCAACCCTTCCACGCTACGAATCATCTTGATTTGCACGTCTTCTGGAAGCGAAGTCGATAACCCTTGAATGTAGACCTCTTCCGTGTTTTCTCCTTCTGGCTCTAAGAAAATTTGGTGACGAGGCTTGTCGCTGAAACGAACGATTTTATCTTCAATCGATGGACAGTAACGCGCGCCGACCCCTTCTACAATCCCTGTAAACATCGGTGCACGGTGTAAGTTCTCACGAATTGTTTCATGAGTCCCTTCATTCGTATACGTTAACCAGCAAGGAATTTGGTCATAGCGGTAGTCTTCGTCTTTGGATGTAAAGCTAAATAAGTTTGGCGTATCGTCCCCTGGTTGAATTTCTGTTTTACTATAATCAATCGATGAGCCTTTGATACGTGGCGGAGTTCCTGTTTTGAAACGCGCCAATTCAAACCCTAATTCGAGTAAGTTCTCTGATAATTTAATCGATGGTTGAGAGTTATTCGCACCAGATGAATATTTCAATTCACCGATAATAATTTGACCACGAGAAGACGTTCCAGCCGTTAAGACAACTGCTTTTGAACGGTAGATAGCACCTGTATTCGTGATTACCCCTTTACATACGCCATCTTCAACAATCAATTCTTCCGCAATCCCTTGGCGTAAATCCAAGTTCTCTTGCTTCTCGATTGTCTTCTTCATTTCTTGCGCATATAAATGCTTATCCGCTTGCGCACGTAAGGCACGTACGGCAGGGCCTTTCCCTGTATTTAGCATACGCATTTGAATATACGTTTTGTCGATGTTGCGACCCATTTCGCCCCCAAGAGCGTCGATTTCACGCACAACTACCCCTTTGGCAGGTCCGCCTACAGATGGGTTACACGGCATGAAGGCCACCATTTCTAAGTTCATTGTAAGTAATAATGTCTTTGCGCCCATACGTGCACTCGCTAGCGCCGCTTCGCTACCAGCATGTCCTGCACCGACGACAACTACATCATAATTTCCAGCTTCGTAAGTTGTTACCATAGTCTCTCCTTTACTTTCTTTCTCCATAAAATTCTACATTGTGACTGACATATTCTCCTGCTTCATAGATGAATTTTGCAGAAAAGAACGGTTGATTCCCTAAAATCCACTCTAGGAAAATGCGGTCCCCTTCCCACGAAGGCTTCCTAAGATTTCATCATACGGAACCCATTCCAGTGTTCCTTCTGGCGAATCAATCAGCTCTCCTGAAAACTCCGTCACACAAAACACATACGTATACCAATCGTGCCCAGGGGTGAATTCTGGGAAGGTGATGATTCCTTTCATCTCCATCTTCGTAGCCGTCAGTCCTGTTTCTTCAAAAATCTCACGCACGGCACATTCTTCTGGAGTCTCTGCTGCTTCGAGCTTGCCACCAACGCCAATGTACTTGCCCTCATGGACATCGTTTGGCTTCTTGTTGCGTAATAACAATAAGAACTCTTTTCCATTATTGATATAGCAGATTGTTGCTAGCTTCGTCATCAGCTTTCCTCCTTGTGCCTTTCGTTGAAAGAGTAATATCTTCAATCCTTTACGGATATCTTCATAGTAGCGATAATGGCTGTACCGGCGGAAGCCTATAGTCTTCCTACCTATCGAGCCTCAAAGATTCTCTAAAAATCAATTTTAAGAGAATCTAATTCGCATCGATTACAACCGCCATTACGAATCCTTCGCACTGTGAAGGATTCCTATAGAATCCGTAAGAATTTCCGTTATTACTCTTTCACGAGAGCCTACAATTAAAATTCTGCATGCTCTCATCTCTTATTATTCGTACTCTGTCTCAGTTTCTTACAGTAAACCGTCGACTCTCTATTTCTTTTGTTTTAGCTCTATTTCCCTAAACAGAACTGGCTGAATAATTGTGTTAACAGCTCGTCTTGAACAGTGTCGCCTGTGATTTCCCCTAAGAGATCCCAAGCACGGGTAAAATCGATCTGGATTAAGTCAACAGGCATGCCCATGTCGACCCCGTTCGCCACTTCTTGCAGCGCTTGTTCTGCCTTTTCAAGAAGCGCAATATGACGCGTGTTCGATAAGTACGTTGCGTCGCGCTCGTTCATTTGCCCTTGGAAGAAGTAATCAGCAATCTTTTCTTCCAATTGGTCGATGCCTTCTTTTTTGAGCATGGATGTTGTGACAATCTCGCTGTCTGTCGCGAATTCTTTGACCTTATCCATGTCAATTTTCGTTGGCAGGTCTGTCTTGTTTAATAAAATAATACGTTTGAAGTCTTTAGTTTGCTCTAATAAGCGGAGGTCTTCGTCCATCAACTCTTCGCTTTGGTTTAAAATCAAGAGCACGAAATCCGCTTCATTTAGCGCTTTACGGCTTCGTTCCACCCCGATTCGTTCAACAACGTCATCCGTTTCACGAATTCCCGCCGTATCAATCAGCTGGAGCGGCACGCCTCGAACATTCACGTACTCTTCAATCGTGTCACGAGTCGTTCCAGCGATATCCGTTACGATGGCTTTTTCTTCGCGTAATAACACGTTCAATAGACTCGATTTCCCTACGTTTGGACGCCCAACGATAGCCGTCTTCAATCCGTCACGCAAGATTTTTCCTTGGCTTGCCGTGTTCAGCAATGCGCGAATTCCTTGTGAGACTTGCTGCGTCTTCTCACGCAACAGTTGTAAGGTCATTTCTTCCACATCGTCGTATTCTGGATAGTCGATATTTACTTCCACTTGCGCTAAGGTGTTTAAGATTTCTTGGCGTAAATTCTGAATTAACTTCGAGAGTTCTCCGTCGAGTTGGCGCATCGCCATTTGCATCGATTTATCCGTTTCGCACGAATTAAATCCATCACGGCTTCTGCTTGCGACAAGTCGATACGTCCATTCAAGAAGGCACGTTTTGTAAATTCACCAGGCTCCGCCAGGCGTGCCCCCATGCGAAGAACGAGTTGTAAGATGCGGTTAATCGCCACAATCCCACCGTGACAGTTGATTTCCACAACATCCTCACGCGTAAACGTCTTTGGCGCGCGAAGTACCGTCACCATCACTTCATCAATGACTTCATCGTTTTTTGGATCCACGATATGCCCATAGTGAATCGTATGACTTGGCTGTTCTTTTAATCGTTTCTCTTTCAATCGATACACTTCGTCGGCAATGCGAATCGCATCCTCTCCACTAATACGAACAATCCCGATAGCCCCTTCTCCCGGTGCCGTTGAAATCGCCGCAATGGTATCAAATTCTGTCTGCATACTATCCCTCACTTCCGTTTCATTGCACAAAAAAAGTGCACACTCCACCCCTACATGTTCTAGGGTGGCTCGCACTTTGACTGCTAACCGATATTCTCAAAGAGATTATACACTATTTTCCTTAGAATTCATAGGCAGAAAGATAGATTGGATAAATTCCCAGCGTTTTTTATTTTCTTTGTAAAATTCTATACTTCTCATTGCACTCTTTCTCAAAACAAGATACAATTTTCCTATGAATAAAAAGGAGGATTCCTATGACAGTAGAACATCCATTTAACAAAATCGTAGAAGGGATTGCAGTTTCTGACATTCGTCAATTCGACGCAGAAGTATCTACAATTCCTGGCATTATCAAATTAACTCTTGGAGAACCAAACTTTGACACGCCTGAACATATTAAAGAGGCGGCTATCCAAGCAATTAAAGACAACCACTCTCACTACACACCAAACTCAGGGATCCCTGAACTGAGACAAGCTGCGGCTGAGTATTACAACAAGAAATTTAATTTCAATTACACTGCTGACCAAGTCATCACAACCATCGGGGCGACAGAAGGGATTGCATCAAGCTTACAAGCCACCTTAAACCCTGGTGACACCGTCATCGTACCAACACCAGTCTTCCCACTTTACTTGCCAATCACATTGGTGAACCAAGGGAACTTCATTACGGTGGACACAAGTGAAGACGGCTTCGTTTTTAACAGCAGATAAATTACGCGAAACCATCGAAGCAAACCCAGACAAAAAAACTTCAAAGCAGTCGTTCTTGTATACCCAAGTAACCCAACAGGGGTGACTTATTCGAAAGAACAATTAGAAGACTTAGCCAAAGTCATTAAAGAGCACCAACTATGGGCACTTTGCGATGAAGTATACGCAGAATTAACATACGACAAGACTCACTACTCACTTGCGAATATTTTTACCTGACCAAACGATTGTCATCACTGGTTTATCAAAAATCACACGCAATGACAGGATGGCGTATCGGATTCATCTTAGGGCCAACACACTTCATAAACGAAGTCGTAAAAACACACCAATACATGGTGACAGCTCCAACAAGCTTTGCGCAATACGGAGCGCTTGCGGCGATGTTACACGGCCAAGATGACTGCGCGAAAATGATGGTTGAATATAGCGAGCGTCGTGACTATCTTGCTGCTGAATTGAAGAAACTTGGCTTTGAAGTGGCAAGTCCTGACGGTGCGTTCTACTTATTCGCGAAGATTCCTGCAAAATGTGGAACGGACTCATGGGCATTCGTTCGTGATCTTGCTCCAAAAGCAAAAGTAGCGCTAATTCCAGGGGTATCATTTGGACCTGGTGGCGAAAGCTATGTTCGCTTCAGTTACGCTGCTTCAATGGAAAACTTAAAAAGAAGTCGTTGCTCGTTTAACAACTTACTTAGCAAATATTTAAGAATATAGAAGGCGAAAAAGACCATATATGGTCTTTTTTTGCCTTCTATCTTTTAAACGATATAGCTTATATACTATATCGTTTTTTTATTTTTTTTAAAAACGCAGGTGAAGAACATGTAATTACCATATTTGGTAATTGCGTGTTTTTTCTGTCTGTAACTTTTTCCGTTTCCTATGGCAATAGGGAATTCAGCTTGATAAAAACCGTACTTAGCATCCGATGGTGAATTAAAATAAAAGAGCTAAAATTATCATATATGATAATTTTAGCTCTTTTTCTTATTTCCAAATACTGTCGATAAAAGTGTCACGACCTGAAAGTCCGCGGTAACGTTTATAATGCTCTGGATCCTTCTTGTAGAAATCTTGGTGATATTCTTCTGCAGGATAGAACGTGCTTGCAGGCTCGATTTTTGTCACGATATCTTTTTTGAATCGTCCGCTGGCTTGCAAGGCTGCTTTTGAAGCTTCCGCAATCTTTCTTTGTTCTTCTGAGTGATAGAAGATGACTGGGCGATAGGAATCTCCACGGTCCACGAATTGTCCCATGGCATCCGTTGGGTCCGTTTGTTGCCAGTACACTTCTACAAGTTTTTCATAAGGGAATACTTCTGGGTCGAACGTGATTTGCACGGCCTCGGTATGTCCTGTTGTTCCGCTACATACTTCCTTGTATGTCGGATTTTCTTTGTGGCCGCCTGTGTATCCTGAGATTACAGACTCGATTCCTGGTTGGCTGTCAAATGGCTTCACCATGCACCAGAAACAGCCTCCTGCAAATGTAGCAATTTCTTTTGCCATGTGTATTCCTCCTAGTCTTGTTCCGGGTTCAACGAAACATCTTCCCCGAAAATACGCATCTTAATCGCGACACCTGTTCTTGTGCCTGCCAATCCACCAAGTCCCGTTTCACGGAGTTCTCGTGGCATTCTTACCCCGATACTGCGCATCGCTTCAATCGTTTCATCGGCTGGTATCACGTTTGTAATGCCCGCAAGTGCCATATCTGCGGCAATCAACGCATTTCCCGCGCCAATCGCATTCCGCTTCACGCACGGTACTTCTACAAGACCGGCTACAGGGTCACAGACAAGTCCTAATAAATTTCCAAGCGCTGTCGCAAAGGCTTCAGAACTCTCTTGCGGCGTTCCACCAGCTGCTTCAACGGCTGCGGCTGCGGCCATCGCACTGGCACTTCCGACTTCGGCTTGGCATCCACCTGTCGCCCCGGCAATCATCGCGTTATTGGCCACGACCATCCCAAAGGCTGCCGAAGTAAAGAGGAAACGAACTTGTTGTTCATGGTTCAAGTTCATTGTATCGGAAATCGAGAACACAACGCCAGGTAAGGTTCCACTCGCTCCTGCTGTTGGAGTCGCACACACAAGCCCCATTGCAGCATTGACTTCGTTTGTCCCAAGCGCGTATTGTACCCCCGCTAGAATACTATCTCCCGACAATGTTTTCCCACGTTCACGATATTTCTTCATCTTTAACGCGTCGCCACCCGTTAAGCCTGTTGGAGAGAACACGCCCTCTCCTTCCACGCTTCGTTCAACGGCATTCTTCATCGTTTGTAAGTTTTTTTCCATTTTCTCCCAGATGTACTCACGACTTTGCTGGGTCATTTCCATTTCCTGTTCAATCATAATTTCCGAAATGGGCTTCTTTTGTTCTGTTGCTAATGCTACCAATTCTTTAATGGTCGAAAACATTGCAAACTTCCTTCCTTATCATCACGCAAACATATAGATGTTATGCGTTTTTCTTAATGTTTGTATTTGTTCTTTTAATTCTGGGGATAATAAATCAACAAGCTCATATCCCATCATTTGGCTATCTTCTGTCATTTCCACTCGTTGTTTTGAAATGGTAACGCCATGTTCGTGTAGTAAATTGTAGAGAACAGGCATTTCCCCGAGAGATACCACTTCAAGTAAAACCGGAAGCGGACCTGATAAATCCATCTTAAGCCATCTACCTCGATGTACTTCACTTCCACTGCTCCGCCACCAACAGAGGTCCCAATGAGGCGAATCGTACGTTTCTCATCGCTCAAGGTCAAATCCGCAGTATTGGCGTGATTCACAGGGCTTGGTTCTTTTCGTTCGACAAATTCAATATGCATCCCTTGGGATACAGCAATCTCAACGGCACGCGGCACACGCTCATCATCTGTCGCAAATCCTAAGATTCCGCTAATAATCGCAAAATCGGTCCCGTGTCCCTTATGCGTTTCGGAGAATGACTCATAATAATCGCATCGCACATTCTTTGGTGTGCCTCCGAACAATTGTCTCGCAAGAGCACCAATCGCAATCGCTCCAGCAGTATGTGAAGAAGAAGGGCCCACCATAATCGGACCAATAATATCAAAACAACTCTTATAATTTTGTACTTTATTTCCTTCCATGTCGGCCATCCTTTCTTTGCTTTACTATCGTATCAGTATCCGCCATTAATGTAAATTATTTTTGATCTTATCCCATCTTTAAAAGCTGTTTTTTTCGCTTCTTTTCTATTTCCGGAAATTCAATTATCAGTGCATTTCTAAAAATTCTGTTTAAACTCCTCATAGTCCCCCTCTTTTTTTATGAAAACACTATTGACGAAAGCACTAAAAAAACTTACAATGGTATTAACTGGTAGTGACCAGTTGTAGAAGAGTCTTTTACGAAAGGAGGAACCGATATGGTAGCCAAACCTTCTCCACTCTACTCAACACTGAGTCTAGCGTTGATCGACTTCATTAAGACCAAAGGAAAAGCACACGAAAAAATGCTTTCGGAGCGCGAAATTACAAAAGTCTATAATGTCAGTCGCACCACCGTTCGAACAGCGTTGAAGGAATTGGAGACGCTTGGATATATTTATAAGCGTCATGGAAAAGGCACGTTCATTTCGACGCAATGGAAAGAACGTCAAAACTTGCTGGAAGGCTACAGTTTCACGGAACAGATGAAGGAACTCGGCAAAGTCCCTTCCACGAAAATCACTTCGCTGGATTGTTACGAAGCCGATGAATTTATCGCTCCACTCGTTGGAATCGAAGCTGGTGACAAGCTCTTTCGTCTGAAACGCATTCGGTATGCAGATGGCATTCCACTCATGAAAGAAACAACTTTCTTACCATACGACGTCTTCAAAACTTTAACGAAGACGCAGTTAGAAGGCCAATCTTTATATGAAGTGTTTGCAAATGATTTTCATCAGCAAATCCACTACGCCGACGAAGAATTCTCAGCAAGCATTCTCTCGCCGGAAGAAGCAGAAGTCTTGGATGTGGATCCGCACAGCGCTTGTTTACGATTTATGCGAACCACATTAAATCATGAAAATCGCATCATCGAATATACGATTAGTGTTGCCAGAAGCGACCAATTCTTCTACAAAGTAAGACACTATCGCACAAACAACTAAAAAAACATTTGGAGGGTATTATGTTTCAATTTTCAACTAGTCAATTAGAAGCGTTATCTGCAGAAATTACAACGCGCGAAATTCGCCAACAACCAGAATTATGGAAAGAAGCTTTTGATTACTACAAAGCAAACTTAGAACGCATCACTGCTTTCTTAGACCGTTTACCAGAAGGAAAACTACGCGTGATTTTCGCAGGTGCGGGTACATCACAATATGTGGGAGATACAATTCTTCCTTACTTAAAACGTACAGGAAATGAAGACCGTTTTGATTTCAATCAGTAGGAACAACAAACCTTGTAAGTAATCCACATGACTACTTCAAAGCAGAAATTCCTACAGTGCTTGTTTCATTTGCACGTAGCGGGAACTCACCAGAAAGTCTTGCCAGTGTGCAACTTGGCCAACAAATCGTGCGCGACTTCTATCAAATCACGATTACTTGTGCGCCAGAAGGAAAATTAGCCATTGCTGCTAAAGACGACACAAACAACTTACTCTTAATGATGCCTGACCGCTCGAACGACGCTGGTTTTGCGATGACAGGAAGCTTCACATGTATGACGCTTACAGCGCTTCTTGTATTCGACGAAGCTCACTCACTTGAAGAAAAAGAAGACTTCGTGAAAGCCATCCGTCAAATGGGGGCAAGCGTCCTAGAACGTGAAGACGTGATTCAACATTACGTGAACTTAGACTACAACCGTGTGATTTACTTAGGTTCTGGCTCTCTAAGCGGCCTTGCTCGCGAAGTTCAATTGAAGATTCTTGAATTGACTGCTGGACAAATCGCAACAGCGTTCGATTCTTCAATGGGATTCCGTCACGGTCCTAAATCATTCGTAAACGCCTCTTCTCTAGCCTTCGTATTCGTATCGAACGACGACTATACTCGTCAATACGACATCGACATCTTAAACGAATTACACGGCGACCAAATCGCACGCCTTGTTCTTGCGGTTGGAGTGGATGTAGAAAGCGACTTTGAAGGTCTATCTTTCAGCTTCGATAAAGAATATCGTTTTGTTCCAGATGCTTACCTTGCACTTCCATTTGCGGTATTTGGACAAACCGTTTCTCTACTTTCTTCGATCAAAGTTGGAAATAAACCAGACACTCCTTCACCAACAGGGACTGTGAACCGTGTCGTTAAAGGAGTAACGATTCACCCACTAGAAGCATAAATAACTTAATTGAAAAGAGATGATCCTATGACAACTTATATTTATGCCAAAGCATTTTATTTTGAAGACAAAGTGAAAGGTCCAGGGTACTTACCAATCCTAGACAATGGAACTTTCGGAGCCTTCCAAACCGAAAAACCAGAAAGCAGCGCAACAATCATCGACTACGGAAACTATCAAATTGCTCCAGGTCTTGTGGATACACATATTCACGGATTCAAAGGCGCTGACGTCATGGATAACGACGTAGAAGCACTTCGTACCATTTCAGAAGGACTTCCTTCATGCGGAGTCACTTCTTACTTACCAACAACCTTAACCGCATCTCGCGAATTATTAGCGGATGTCTGCCAAACTGTCGGCGATAACGCAACTACGCTTGGCGGTGCTAAAATCAGAGGGATTTTCCTAGAAGGTCCATTCTTCTGTGAAAAATATAAAGGCGCGCAAAACCCTAAATACATGGGCGACCCTAAATCTGAAATCTTGGATGAATGGCAAGAACGCGCTGGCGGTTGGGTGAAGAAAATCGCGATTGCGCCTGAACGTGACGGGGCCGTTGATTTCATCAAACACGCGAAAACAAAAGACATCTATGTCGCTCTTGCACATACAGATGCCACTTACGAAGATTGTAAAAACGCCGTTGAAGCCGGTGCAAACATCTTCGTTCACACATACAACGGAATGCGCGGCTTACATCACCGCGAACCAGGTGTTGTCGGTGCGGCACTCACATTGCCAAACGTATTCGACGAACTCATCTGTGACGGTCACCACGTTCATCCAGTGAGCGCAAGTATCGTCATGAAATGTTGCGGTCACGACCATGTAGCCCTTATTACTGACTGCATGCGTGCGGGCGGTATGGGCGAATGCGAATCGATGCTTGGAGAATTCCCTGTAATCGTAAAAGACGGTACAGCTCGCTTGAAAGACGGCGGTAGCCTTGCTGGAAGTATCTTGGAACTCATCCAAGGGGTTCAAAACGTTGTGAAATGGGGCATTGCGACTCCACACGAAGCTATTACAATGGCTAGCCTTGTTCCTGCAAAATCAGTCGGTATCGACGACGTTTGCGGACGCATCGACCCAGGGTACGCAGCGGACTTCATCGTATTAGACGATGATTTACAACTCAAAGCGACTTACTTAGACGGTAAGCCTTATTTCGAAGTAAAATAATCAAAAAGACAGTGAGTACGAGGCGTGAGAGTGCCCCAATTCATAACTTAAGGAGTGTTATTATGTCAAAATTAGTATTAACAAAAGGAAAATATGATCACTTAGTAAAACTTTCAAACAAAAACCATGTCATCGGTGCTTTAGCGATTGACCAACGCGGTTCATTGAAAAAAATGATTGCTGCAGGAAACCCAAATGTAAAAGGTGACGAAGGTATCATCCGCTTCAAAGAATTAATCTCTGAAGAATTAACAAAATTCTCTTCTTCAATTCTTTTAGATCCAGAATATGGTCTTCCAGCTGCAAAATTACGCCACGAAGACTGCGGACTTTTAATCTCTTACGAAAAAACTGGTTACGATGCAACTGAAATCGGCCGTTTACCAGACTTACTTCCAATCTGGTCTGCAAAACGTATTAAAGAATTAGGCGCTGACGCTGTGAAAGTTCTTTTATACTACGATATTGACGAAGATCCAGCCATCAACGACATCAAACATGCATGGGTAGAACGTGTTGGTAGCGAATGCGTAGCAGAAGATATTCCATTCTTCTTAGAAATCGTTTCTTACGAAGCAAGTGACGACGATGTGAAATCAGCTGCATACGCTAAAGTAAAACCTCATAAAGTAAACGACGCAATGAAAGTCTTCTCTGACCCACGTTACAACGTTGACGTATTAAAAGTGGAAGTTCCAGTAAACATGAACTTCGTAGAAGGCTTCACTAAAGAAGGCGTTGAACCTGTATATACTCGCGAAGAAGCGTTACGTTTATTCAAAGAACAATCTGAAATCACTCACTTACCATTCATCTTCTTAAGTGCTGGTGTTTCTGCTGAATTATTCCAAGAAACACTACGCTTTGCGAAAGAAGCTGGTTCTACTTTCAATGGTGTGTTATGTGGTCGTGCAACATGGAAAGATTCTGTATCTGTGTTTGCGTCTGAAGGAGAAGAAGCTGGTCGTGCGTGGTTGGCAAGTCATGGACGTAAAAACATCGAGGACCTTAACGTTGTTTTAGATGAAACTGCAACTCCATGGTTAGATCGTGTTGAAGTAAAATAAATTAAATAAATAAGTTAAAGAGCGTTGCTCTTTTAAACACCTGATGACCGCTGTGGTTTCTTTAAATCCTTGCGGATATCTTCATAGTAATAGTGATGAGGCACCGGATCGAGTCTAAGGTCTCTCGCCTTTAAAGCCTCAAAGGGGACGTACGGAATTTTATTCCTACGTCCCCTAATTCGCATTATAATGCACTTCCCATCACTATTACTATAGAATCCGCAAGTTTCATCGAAACCACACTAAGTATTTTTCGCAACGCTCTACTTTATTTACTTTCTAACCATGGATTGTAGAGGAAGGGAGAGAGGCGAAGCAGGCACTTAGACGGGTGTAGATTCTTCGAAACCACAGTAAGTGTTGCAAGCAACGCTCTACTTTTTTACTTCTTCTCACCATGGATTGCGTAAAAATGGTAAGAGATACAAAGATGAGGCACCGGCGCAAGCCTTGGTCTTGCGCCTTTAAAGCCTCAAAGGGGACGTACGGAATTTAATTCCTACGTCCCCTAATTCATTTTAATGCAAACTCCCATCACTATTACTATAGAATCCGCAAGATTCCTCGAAACCACACTAAGTATTTTTCGCAACGCTCTACTTCTTTTACTTCTTCTAACCATGGATTGCAGAGGAAGAATGAAAGATAGAAAAAAGGCCGGGCGAAAATCGCTCGGCCTTTTTGGGTTGGGTTATTTTTTGATGCTGTATTTTGTGCCTTCGAGGGATGCTTGTAATGCGTCGACGCTTGCATCTCCTTCGACTGTGGCTACTTTTGTTTCTAGGCTCACTTCAACGTTTGTCACGCCTGGGACGTTTGAGAAGCGTTCTTTCACTGTGTTGGCACATCCTGCGCATTTGATTCCTTCTAAATTGTATTCTTTTTTCATAATAGATCTCTCCTTTAAAGTTATGCTTTCCAGCGTTTTAATCTTAGGGCGTTTAGGACAACGGATACAGAACTGAAGCTCATTGCGGCTCCGGCAATCATTGGGTTAAGGAGTGGTCCGCCAAAGAGGTGAAGAACTCCCATCGCAAATGGAATTCCGATAATGTTGTAGGCAAAGGCCCAAAATAGATTTTCTTTAATATTACGAATGGTTGCACGGCTAAGTTTTAACATCGCTGGTACATCCATCAAGTCGCTCTTCATTAAGACGGCGTCTGCAGATTCGATGGCTACGTCTGTTCCGGTACCGATTGCGATACCGACTTGCGCTTGTGCAAGAGCTGGGGCATCATTGATACCATCCCCCACCATCGCCACAATATAGCCTTCTTCTTGTAATTTTGAGACATAATTCGCCTTATCTTGCGGTAAAACTTCACTAAATACGCGGTCAATCCCCACTTCAGCAGCAATTGCTTGTGCAGTTCGTTCGTGGTCCCCTGTCATCATTGCGACTTGAATGCCCATTTCATGTAGGGTTTGGATGGCACGTGCGCTGCTTTCTTTAACAGTATCCGCTACAACAATCAAACCTTGTACAGCATCGTTATAGCCGATATAGAGCGGTGTTTTTCCTTGTTCGGCAAAATGATTGGCTTTGTCGTTCATCTCAGCATTGGCAAGACCATTTTCACGCATCCATTTTTCGTTTCCGAGGAAGACGAGCGTTTCACCAACGTGGCCTTTAATCCCAAAACCAGGAATGGCTTCGAAGTTCGTCACTTCTTCCAACGCTGCTCCTTGTTCTTTGGCTTTAGCAACAATCGCTTCGCCAAGAGGGTGTTCGGACGCTACTTCAAGGCTGGCAGCTAGGCGAATGAGGGCGTCTGCATCGGTATTTTCGGCAGTGACCACATCTGTGACCACAGGAGTTCCGTTTGTGATGGTACCTGTTTTATCGAAAACAACCATATTCACGTGGTTGGCTTCTTCCAACGCTTCCCCACTCTTAAGAAGGATTCCGTTTTCGGCCCCTTTACCAGTCCCAACCATGATAGCAGTTGGTGTCGCAAGTCCTAACGCACATGGGCAGGCGATAACGAGCACTGAGATGGTAATCGTGAGGGCAAATACCCATGATTCTTGTCCAAGGAAATACCAAGCAAGGCCAGAAACAAGAGCCAAGACGATTACGATTGGAACGAATACTCCAGAAACCTTATCGGCCAATTTTTGCAATCGGTGCTTTTGATCCTTGTGCTTGTTCGACTAACTGAATAATTTGAGAAAGGGCTGTGTCTTTCCCGATTTTTGTTGCTTTTAGAATGAAAGAACCTGTCTTGTTTAAACTTGCCCCAATCACTTCATCGCCAACTGCTTTCGATACTGGAATACTTTCCCCTGTTAACATCGATTCGTCAACGGTTGAGTTTCCTTCTGTCACGATGCCATCGACTGGAACTTTTTCACCCGGTTTGACACGAATGAGGTCGCCCACTTGCACTTCTTCTACAGGAACTTCTACTTCTTGTCCGTCGCGTAAAAACAGTCGCCATTTTAGGAGCGAGTCCTACGAGCGTTTGAATCGCCATGGATGTTTTTCCCTTTTGACACGTCTTCGAAGTATTTTCCAAGTGTGATTAAGGTTAAAATAACGCCGGCTGATTCGTAGTAAAGGTTCATCGCAAAATGCGCATGGCCTTCTAATACGTGGTACGTTCCGTAAAGGCTATACAGGAACGCAGCGCTTGTTCCAAGAGCGACTAGGCTGTCCATGTTCGGATGTCCTTTAGATAAGGCTTTAAATCCATCCACGAAGAAACGACGTCCGAGCCAGATAATTGGGAGAACGAGCGCCAATTGAATCAACGCGTAGCTAACTGGACTTTGCATTGGGCTTAGAAAGGCTGGCATTGGAATTCCAACCATATCCGCCATTGCGATAAAGAGAAGTGGCACGGTGAAAATCGCTGAAATGGTTAGGTTTCGCTTCATTTCTCTTAAGTGCGCTTCTTTCTTTTCGTTCTTTTCTTCGAGTTCTTCTTCCACTGATTTGCCACGAGGACGAGCGCCGTATCCCACACCATCGACCACTTTGGCGATGTCTTCAGGGGTCACGCTATCGTTTGCTTCAACAGTCATGATCTCGGTTGCCAAGTTGACGCTGGCTTTATGAACGCCTGGAATTTTGCTGACGGCATTCTCGATCGTCATGGCACATGAAGCACAACTCATTCCTTCAATAATGTACTCTTTTTGTTTGCTCATTACTTTCACCACTTTCGTTTACATTTGTAATTTACATTGTTAGTTTACACCAGTAATCTACAAATGTCAACAAGTAAGCTTAAAAAATTTTTTTGAATAAAAAAACTCAAGCCAACAGCGATTCTGCCAGCTTGAGTTTGGGATAGTCTATTTAATTTGCTGAAGATAAAATTTCTTCTATCGTAGTTTCTCTCTCTTCGATTAAATCGTAAAAGCCGACATGAACACCATTTTCATATAGCCAACATAAATCTGTCCCATACGGTGCTTCAAAAATCTCTAGCATTACTGGAGCAATCTCATAAATGGAATCGGCTCCTAGAATTTTGAAATTGGCTGCATCTGAAAGATACTCTTCATCATCTTCAATGGATAATAGATTCCATCCGTTCAATGGTGGGGTTATAGATTGATCACGAAAAGTATATCGAATCGGCTTGCCCTCAAGAATATTATTCGAAACAATAAAACCACCAAAATCACTATTATTAATCATTGTACACCTCCATTAAATTAAGAATTAACAACATTGATGCAAAAACCAAGTTGAAGATTCTATATACTTCTTCAATAAAATCTATCCTAGTTTACTTACCTCAGACTATTCTCCTTTTTCTATTGGAGATACATAATTCCACGGCAGTTTGCCTCTCCAGTCAATCCACATTTGCTCAGCAATCGGAATCAATTCTTCAAGTTCTTCCTTAGAAAACAGTTTTCTATTTTCTGGAAAATCTATCAAAGATGTGGGATATTTCCTTATAAAATTTCTTTGACTGATTAATTTTTCTTCTTCCGTCGGTGGCCAACAATCGGTCTGAAGTTTACTTAATATTTCTAACTGCGTTCTCTCCCCACCTTCCAGTAAGGCAAATAACTCATTTGGTAATTCATAAACCACTCGCTGAACAGCTATTCCACCTTCCTCAGTAACGTAATAAAGATTATTGCCATCTCTCCAAATGTGCTGACCATAACCTTTTACTTCTTCAAACTGGATGACATCTTCCCATTGTAAAGTTGTACGCCCCATACATAATCACCTCTTTTGACCCCCGGGAGTCGTATACTCACTCATAATTATATAATATCCCATTTTTAATAATCCCTGGCTTGTTGTTCGTCAATATATGTTTCATGTCTGGTAAATCATCCCCTTTTTTCAAGCGAAAATCAACCGTTATTTTTGTATCAGGATTATTATTAAACTTTCCTCTTATTGACAAATTATAGTAGGATATTGACACACCGTTGCTTGCAGGGACTACTTCTAGTGTATTCCAATCAAACTGAACTGTTTCAATTTTCGGATACTCTGAATGCACCCACGCAACGATTTGTTTTTCATGCTCTTTCAACCACGCCAATTGCTTATCTCTTGCTGTCGCAAAGATTGTGTTCGCACGCCACTCTTGATTACTCAGCGCAACGGCTCCTACACCTAACAACGCCACTGTCCCTATGATTGCTAGTTTCTTCTTCATTTCCCCATCCCTATCTTTTTCGCTATATGATTTATCTTTTTCACTTTAATCATACCATATTCACAAAAATAAATTCCGTGTTTTTAATATTACTAAAAATAAATTTCCATGTAGTTCAAAAAAATCCTAAGCCTCATCAACTTAGGATTCGTCTATTCTACTCTTTAATCTTTAACAGAAGCTAAGAAATCATCTATTTCTTTCCCTTCGAGGATTTTAATTTTTAAGCCTTGGTCTTTGAAGATTTTCAATGGTTCTTCAATGATTTTTAATGCTTCAATATCTTTACGACCGATTTCTTTCCACCACTCCCCTTTATCGAATACTTTAAACCCTAGCTTCTCGATTAATTCGTACTTTTCAATACCAGCCCTTATTGCAAACCAATCTTCATCTATAGTTATTCTTTTCATAGCAGACATCATATGAAAGAAATGCCCTTTGTATTGAATTTCGTACCATATTTCATAAAGATAATCTAATTCGTGGATATCCACATCTTTAACAAAAATATCTGGACTTTTTTCTCCAAAAATATCGATATACTCTTCAAATCCTTCTTCTTTTTCTCTGCTAATAACCCGATAGAATGTAGATATTTTCGCAACTCTATATTTCTTTCCTTTATAAATCCCGTCCATATAGGCACCTCCTATTTAATAAGTTTCCACCTATTATTGAATCCATCAAAAATCAATTCTTGGATTACTTCTCCACTTCTATTATAAACATTTACCACATCGCCTAGATCTGCAACTCTGAGCTAAGTTACCAGAAATATTATGAAACCTTTTAAGTTACTCAAAGTCATACAATACCTTTCCTTTTTGAATTCCTGGTGGATGGTTCATTGTGATTCGTCCTAATTCAGGAATACTATCTTCCTTATCCATAGTAAAATCTACAAAAATGACGGTTTCAGGAATATTATTAAATCTTCCTCTTATTGACAAATTATAATAGGACGTTGACACACCGCTGCTTACAGGAACGACTTTTAGCGTATTCCAATCAAACTGGACTGTTTCGATTTTCGGATACTCTGAATGCACCCATGCAACAATCTCTTCCTCATGCTCTTTCAACCATGCCAATTGCTTATCTCTTGCGGTCGCAAAGATTGTGTTCGTACGCCACTCTTGATTACTCAGCGCAACGGCTCCTACACCTAACAGTGCAACAGTTCCTATGATTGCTAGTTTCTTCTTCATCCTTTTTTCCCTCTATTCTCCTATATGTATCAATGTATCTACGCCGTTCTTCAAGGCCTCCCGATACGCATCATCGCCTGTGCCATCCTTGTCATACCATGCCATTACGATTTCAGTCCGATTATCAACGATTTGAGCAACTTCGATTTTAAAAGGTTCTATACGGAGCAAAACTTGCATCCTCCACTACGCAATCTCTTCAATGGATTCTAAAGTAAAATATTTATGTTTATAAAGAGTATCCATAGGAAACATTGCCAACCATGATAGAAATAGAACCAACGCTACCATTGAATTGAGAATTAATATTGACCCGCTAACATCAATGGAACTTGTCATGTAAAAATAGAACAGCAATGCGTTTAAAGCAATGAAAAAATAGTATCCAAACTGTCTCTTTTTAACCGCATTAAATACCGCTATATATTTTGTTGCTTGTCTTGGAATTTCATTAGAGACTTTTTTTCTTGAGTAATTAATTACAAACTTTGTCCCTAAATATGCAAATACAAAAAGAAAAAAATATACATTGCTAACTTCAAAATCATCTCTTGTTGGACATTGTTTTGTTGAACAAATCCACTCAAAAAATCTAAAATTACTTTAGTAAATAATTGTGATGCAGCCGTTATTCCTTCTATTCGTCCTGGCTGTAATGATTTTTGATCATAGTTTTGGTTGTTTTTATCGATTTCAACCATTTCTATGCGAACTTGGTTTGTAAGGATTCCAAATCCATAATAACTTGGCGTAACGGTACTAACATCCATAAGATATTTTTTTCCCAGTGGAATCTGTCACTACTTTATAGCATATTAGATTCGAGTTCTGTATCATTAATTCTGTCATTTATTATCCTCCAAATACTGCAAAATAAGACCGCTATTTTCAGCACTTTTTTTGCAGTTCGCATTCTCTACTCCCCTAAATATTTTATTTTAATATTAGATATAGATATATCTCCCGTAATTTTTTCAGTTCTTTCAATATCATCAAACTTTCCAACCGGATCCAGTAACAATTCCAAATCCTGACTATCCAGCTGTTTCTTATCTTCTATTATCAACGTTACCTTTTTTGAATCATCATTATTTAGTTTTAGTTTCAAAATATAACTACCTGTACTCCAATTCTTTGTAAACAGGAGAAACTCAACCTCGCTAACCTCATACCTACGTGCAATTCTAGTCACAACATTATTCTGTTGTTCCTTCGTAATGGTTGGTTTTGAGCAAGTGACCGCCATTGCTCCAACAAAAAATAAAATAATTATTGCGATTACTTTTTTCATTTTCTAATCCCCTAATTTTACTGCTACTCTAGATACTTGATTTTAATCGTGGATAAATCGATTTTCCCGGTGATTCTCTCTTTTCTCTCTATATTTTTATATTTATCAGGCGGATTTAAACCGATATCTACTGTGTCATCGTCGAGTTTGTTGAGATTGTCAAAACGCATTACCACTAATTTGTTCTCATCACCATTAATTTTAATTTTCAAAATGTAACTGCCCGTACTTTCATTTTTAGAAAAACTCAAAAATTCAATTTCATTTACATCATAGTTACGTGCAATTTGCGTTGCGACATTATTTTGTTGTTCCTTCGTGATTGTTGGTTTTGAGCAAGTAACCAGCAAAAATACTCCCGTTATTACTGCAATAATGGCTAATAACTTTTTCATCCCTACGTCTCCTCCCGAGTGCATTATTTCCCAACGATATAGGTTATCTTTATATTTAACTCTCCGAGTTTATCATTAATTATATTTGGTCTTCTAATATCCTCGAATTTTTTTCAAGCGGATCTAACGACATTTTTCCTTCCGATTTTTTTCTAAAATATTAAGATTATTGAGCACTAAAATAGTTTCTTTTTTTCATCCTTGTTAAGTTTAATTCTTAGATTATAAGTACCCGTACTGTCATTCTTTGTAAAACTCAAGAACTCGATTTCTTGGATATCGTAATTTCTATAAATACGAGTTGCGATATTATCTTGCTGCTCTCTTGTGATTTTTGGTTTTAAGCAAGCAACTAGCACAAATACACTCGCGATTACTGCAATAATAGCTAATAACTTTTTCATCCCTCTATATCCTCCTGGCTGCATCATTTTGCATCCTCATCCCAAAGCGGTGAAGGATAATCTGGTGTAAATCCTAACTCTTTGCCTTGTATATTCATTTCAACATAATTTTCTAACGTGTTTATAAAGTCCGCCTTGGCTTCCTCAAAACTGTTAAATTCAACCGTATTCCCAATTACATAGGATCTGTCATCTCGACTGTTAATCATAAACTTTCCATCTCTATAGAATAAGTGAAACGCCCATGGTAACCGTTTGTTTTCATCAAACAAAACATACTGTAAGCTCTCGAAATGACGTTTTTTAATTTCTTGTTCAACTATATATTTCATATTCTCAATATCAATCATCGATTTTCTCCCATAATGGAGAAGAGTATTCAGGAACTTCTCCATTTTCTACAGAAGTTTTATTTATAAAAACTGTTAGCTTCAGATTATGGATAAATTTTTCTTTTGCTTCTTCAAATGTTTTAAACTTAAAAATACCTCCTGCACTTGCTCGATCCATTGTTGAGTAAACTTCATACAATTCCAATTCTGGATTATATTCTATTCTTGTTTCCCACTCAGAAGGTCTGTGTTCATTAAAAATAGAATATCTTAAACTCTCGTAACCTAAATCTTGAATGGTTGATATCAGTTCTAAACGTTCTTTGGATTCGTCTCTCATCTTCTAGTGCTCCTCTTTTTCATCCCATAACGGTGATGGATATTCTGGTGATAATCCTAACTGTATATTCAGTTTATTAGATTCTATAACAAGTTCTAATTTTTCAAAAAAATCTTTCTTTGCACTTTCAAAATTATCGTACTCTTTGCTATGTCCAACTATATATGACCTGTCATCTCGACCATCAACATAAAATTTTCCATTTTTCTGATAAAGATGAAATGCCCAAGGAAGACGTTTATTTTCGTCAAATAAAACGTAATGTAAGCTCTCGAAATGACGTTTTTTAATTTCTTGTTCAACTATATATTTCATGTTCTCAATATCAATCATCGATTTTCTCCCATAATGGAGAGGAGTATTCTGTACCTATACCCTCGTCAACATAATTATACAAAGTCTAATTGAATAGTTTGATTGCTCTCCATTTTTTTAGCTGTATTAATAATATTTTCTATTTCTCTTTGAGTTATCGGAAGATTCTCATGAGGGGGCTCCCATTGTGTCATACTATCTTTATAAACAACAAATTTTTTATTGATTAGCAATTCCCCTTGTGCTTTTAAGAGGAACCCATTCTCTAAATCAAAAGTAATTGTTGATCTTGTTCCTGTAATTTTCATTTCTACCTCTCGAATATCATTTTTTCTACTTATTCATCTTCAATCCTCTATCGTCAGCGGAAAAATATCTTCTCCTTTGTACATTTTATCTTTCATTTCTTTCCACTCTAAAACCAATTTATAAAGATCATTTGTAGGAATAAAGCATGGTTCACCTAATATTTCTTCCTCAAATTGGAAGTAAACTTCTGTTTCTTCCTTACCTATATCAATATTCAGAATATTACCGCCAAAGTCTGACTCTTCTTTTTGACCAGTAACAACCGCCTCTAATTCTTTATAAATATGAGGATAAAAATCCGTGACTTCTGTAATCATAAAGGTTGTTATAATTTCATAATTTTCTCTATCATACAACACCGTAAGTGCATTTCTGTTCTCAACACTTTTATATAATTTATATTCTCTTCTTAACATCTACAAACCTTTCTACTCTGAAACAGTTGGATAAGCTGTAATAATTTTTCCATCAGATTTTCTTATATACATTCCACTCTTCAATCCTCTATCATCAGCGGAAAAATATCTTCCCCACTGTGCATTCTATCTTCTATTTCTTTCCATTCAATGACTAATTTATATAGTTCGTCAGTTGAAATAAAGCAAGGTTCCCCAAGACTTTCATCATCCATTTGATAGTATACTTCTGTTTCCTCTTTCCCTATATCAATATTCAGCATATTACCGCCAAAACCAGATGCTTCTTTTTGCCCAGTAACAACCGCCTCTAATTCTTTATAAATATGAGGGTAAAAATTATTAACCTCAGTGATAAAAAACTCGCCTAAAGTTTGATATTTTTCATCCAAAAATTTTATTGATAATCTAATATCACCGTCAGGATATTTAAATATTCCATATCGTCTTTTTAACATTTGTTACGTCCCTTTCTATTTACTGCTAGGATGTGCTGAAATAATCTTTTTCTCAGAGGCTAAATACATCGTAATTTTCATTCCATTCTTAATCTATGATTTTAATTGAAATGTAAATTTGTTATTCTCTGGCATCATCCCAGAGGGGGGATGGATAGTTAACCGGCATTCCTTCCTTGACATAGTATCGATTAATAATCACTATGTCTGCTAAAAAATCTAAGAATTTTGTTTTTGCTTCTTGGAATGTACTATAAACATGCTTTCCATTAAAACTTCCTCTATCCATTGTTCCGTATACAAAATATAAATTTTCTACTTGATTATATTCAATGACGACTTCCCATTCTCCAGGTTTTTCCTCTGAAAATATTGAATATCTTAAACTTGAGTAACCTAAATCTTGAATGGCTGATAACAGTTCTAAACGTTCTTTGGATTCGTCTCTCATCTTCTAGTGCTCCTCTTTTTCATCCCAGAGGGGGGAGGAATAATCCGGGGTTTCCCCTATCTGTACTCTGAATTGATTAGATTTTACAAAATGTTCTAATTTTTCCAAAAAAGCTATTTTTGCATCTTCAAAACAAGTAAACTCTATCGTTTTCCCCATCACATATGATCGATCATCTCGACCATTAATCATAAATTTACCATCTCTATAGAATAAGTGAAATGCCCATGGTAACCGTTTGTTTTCATCAAACAAAACATAATGTAAGCTCTCGAAATGACGTTTTTTAATTTCTTGTTCAACTATATATTTCATGTTCTCAATATCAATCATCGATTTTCTCCCATAATGGAGAGGAGTATTCAGGAACTTCTCCATTTTTTATAGCAGCTCTATTTATTTTCACAGTGAGGTCTAGTTTTTCTATAAATTTATTTTTTGCATCCTCAAAATTATCAAATTCCAATTTTTTGTTATAACTTGCTCTATCCATTGTAGCGTAAACAAAATAATGTTCACTAGTAGAATCAAACTCAATTCGAACTTCCCATTCACTTGGTCTATGATCGTTGAAAATAGAAAATCTTAAACTTTCATATCCCAACAATTTAATTTCTTCCATTAGTTCTTGTTTCTCTTTATCTAAATTTACCATTATTTTACCTCTCTCAAGAACCCTAATTTTTCATCCCTCTGTATCATTTTAATCCTCATCCCAAAGTGATGACGAGTATGGATGAGAAAACCCTAGTTCTGATGCTAAACGCTCAGCGTTAATTGTTTGTTGCAGTATACTCATGAATTTGTCTATAGCTTCATTAATAGTATCGTATTCCCAAGTTACTCCAACAACATATGAGCGTTCATCTCTACTATTTATCATAAACTTGTTATCCCTATAAAATAGATGTATCGCCCATGGAAGATTGCTCCGCTCATTAAATAACTCATATCTCAATGTTTGAAAGTTATTCTTTCTAATTAATATTTCGATTTCCTGCTTTAAAATATCCAAATCCATCTCTATCCCTCTTTTTGTTAGCGACAATTATTCTTCGGGAGTATCCCAAAGCGGCGAAGGATACGGTGGTTTGAACCCTAACTTTCTTCCTTTTAAAGTCACTTCAACAAATTTTTCTAACTTCTCTATAAAATATTGTTTCGCATCTGAAAAAGAATCAAATTCAACGGTATTCCCTATGACATATGACCTTTCATCTCGCGCATTAATCTTGAATTTATTGTTGTCATAAAACAGATGAAAAGCGTACGCCTGGCTACTATGTTCATCAAACAACACATAAGATAGGCTTTCAAGACCCCGTTCTTTAATCTCTGATAAAAGTTCCATTCGTTGTTCACTATGATCCAAATACACATGATTGAAATTATGCAAATCACTCATAATAATACAAAGTTCCTTCTTTAAGAATTCTTGGCTTGTTGTTCATTGTTATGTGTTTCATACTCGGTATATCATCTTTGGCTTTCATACGAAAATCAATAACAATAACTGTTTCTGGTATATTATTAAAGGTCCCTTTTACTGATAAATTGTATCTTATAGTTTGTACGCCATTACTTACAGGAAGCACTTCAAGTGTATCCCATTCGAACTGTACCGTTTCAACTTTTAGATATTTCGAGTGAATCCACTCTACAATTTCTTCCTCATGCTCTTTCAACCACGCTAACTGCTTATCTTTTGCGGTCGCAAAGATTGTATTCGTACGCCACTCTGGATTATTCAGCACAACAGCCCCTACACCTAACAGCGCAACAGTTCCTATAATTGCTAGTTTCTTCTTCATTCTTTCCCATCCCTACCTTTTTCGTTATAAGGTTTAACTTCTTCTGCACTTTTATCATACCATATTCACAAAAACTTATTCCGTATTTATTCAAAATTAATACACAAAAATGCCACCAGTAACCCAGTGGCATCATCCATTATTGTATTTTAATCTCTACAGCCATCCCTTTGCTTTCAAATACTCATCCGGGATACGCAGTTCAATCTCTGCCATGATCTCTTTTAAGTATGTGTCCCAATCGCTAGTCTCCATATACCATCGTGTTCCACTTTCAAGGGATGCTCCAAATTCATTGTTCAAAACAATAGAGAATCCGCATAGATCGTTTTCGTAACCAAATTGAACCCAGTAGTAATCATACGCTCTAAAGATGAGACGTAATATACGATGATTCGGAACATCGACGAACTCACAAATAGTTAGTTCAGAGGCTTTATCTCCAAAATAGCGCTCAATCCGACCAATTAATTCCAATTTTATCTCTTCTACACTCTTCTGCACCATACCAATACCCCCAATCCTTTTATCTCCAACCTTTAGCTTTTAAATACTTTTCTGGGATATACGACTCGATTTTTGCAATGATTTCTTTTAAATATGCATCCCAATCACTTATTTCGCTATAACGACTGTTTGGCTTAGAAAGCAATAACCCTTTCTCGCCGTTTAAAAACAGATAAATCTCAAAGAAATCATTCTCGTACTGAAATTTTACCCCAGCAAAATTATAGACGCGGAAGTTCAGTTTGAATGTACGATAATTGGATTCTTCAACAATGTCATATATAGACGAACCATCCATTCTCTTTCCAAAGTAAAACCGAATCATCCGACTAGTTTTTATCGCAAAAGTTTCTATTTCATTTAATTCCATTTTATTTTCCCCTATGTAATTAATAGTCTAGTATTTTAGCGATTTCTAAGAAGATGACTCAATTCTGGAGATAGGACCTTCGCACCCAGACTATATCCCCTACTATATTTATTTAATGTATCTTGTATATTTAAATTTCTATCTCCATTTATGTAAATGGTAAAATTAATTCCGCCCATCGGACTATATTCTGTTTTGTTATAGTCAATCTCATAAGTTTTGATAATACCATTGTCTGTAAAAGCATCCTTGTCAAAACCTTTAAGGGCTTCATCTATCAGTTTCACAACTTCTGGTTTCTTTAACTCTTCGTTCATTCGTTCTTTTGACGGTGTGTTCATGTACACAAATAGAGAAAATACTCCCACAATTACTGCGATAATAGCTAAAAACTTTTTCATCCCATGACTCCTTTTATTTCAATTAGTAATAGAACCATCTATTTTCCCTCTACCAGCTTGTTCAAGGGACCTGCCACTACTCCCCCACCTACTGTATAACCGTTATTCTTCTTTTTCACAACACAGATTATATATAAGTCCGGGTTATCATTGACAATGATTGTGGTATTAATTCCTCCCATCGGATTATACTCCGTTCGATCGTAATCAATAGCATACGAATGAATAACTCCTTTTTCTGTAAAAGCAGCATTATCCACATTTTTGATACTCTCTTCGATAACCGCTATAACTTCTGGTTTCTTTAACTCTTCGTTCATTCGTTGTTTTGACGGCGTGTTCATGTACACAAATAGAGAAAATACTCCCACAATTACTGCGATAATGACTAAAACCTTCTTCATCCCATGTCTCCTTTTATCTACTTATAAAATCCTAATTTTTGAATTAATTCTCTGTTCTTATCAGCTTAGATAAGTCTCTTGAAAGAGCAACCGTCGCTAATCTATATTTATCATTATCGTACATTAGAGTAGTTTTGATAGACAAATCATCATCTCCGTTAATAATTATATAAAATCCTATCCCGCCCATTGGATTATAGTAAGTTTGATTATAATCAATTTCATAAGATTTGATTTTTCCTATTTCCGTAAATGCGTTATTATCCAGGTTCTTCAGATTCTTTTCAATAACCGCTATAACTTCCGGCTTCTGTAACTCTTCGTTCATCTTCGTTTTAGATGGTGTATTCGTACATCCTGCGACGATTCCTATTCCGAATAATATAGCAATCAATTTTAGTACTTTCTTCATCCCGCGACTCCTTTTGTCTGCTTATAAAATCAAATCCTTTAAACTACTTTTCTTTTTTTAGCAGTTCCGATAAGTCTTCTGAGAGAACTCCAGCACCTAATCCATATTTATCATTAAATTTCGTCAAAGTAGGTTTGATAACTAACTTATTATCTCCATTAATAATCATGTAAAATTCTATTCCACCCATTGGGTTATAATAGGTTTTATCATAGTCAATCTCATAAGATTTTATAATGCCATCTTCTGTTAGTGCGTTTTTTTGTCTAAATTTTTTTAAGTGCCTGTTCAATAACTTCAACAACTTCCGGTTTCTTTAATTCCTCATTCATTCGTTCTTTTGATGGTTTATTCATACATCCTGCGACGATTCCTATTCCGAATAATATAGCGATCAATTTTAGTACTTTTTTTCATCCCTGACTCCTTTTTGTCTATGTGAATTACGCTACTTATTTTTCCTCTTTTTAGTAACTTAACAAGCTCTTCTGAACCTGAACCACTTCCAATTTCATACTTATTATTACTTTTAACAACTGAATATTGTAATTTCAAATTCTGATTACCATTCACATAAATAATCACTTCAATCCCGCCCATCGGATTATAGTATGTTTTATCGTAATCAATATTGTATGTTTTAATTTTTCCAGCTTCGGTAAAGGCCTTGCTGTCTCGTTTTTTTATAGCCTCTTCTATTACTTCAACCACTTCTGGTTTCTTTAGTTCCTCGTTCATTCGATCTTTCGATGGTGTGTTCTTACAGCCTGCGACGATTCCTATTCCTAATAATAAAGTAACTAACACTAATACTTTTTTCATTCTTCCCGCCTCTTCTATCCTTGTGCTGGTTATAAATCTATTCATTAACAGTCTTCTCATAACTGCTGTTTGCTACAAAGCATATAAATTGTTCATATTACTCATAGATTTCCAATACCTTCCCCCTACTGATTCGTGGAGGTTGATTCATTCTAATTCCTGACATTTTTGGTATACTATCAGATTTATCTAATCCAAAATCAATATGAATGACAGTATCTGGATTATTATTGAAGGTTCCCGTTACCGATAGATTATACTCCCCAACAGCTACTCCGTTACTCACAGGCCCTACTCTTAACGTACTCCAATCAAATTGTACAGATTCCACTTTGGGATAGGCAGAGTGCATCCACTTCACAATTTCTTCCTCATGCTCTTTCAACCATGCTGCTTATCTCTTGCGGTCGCAAAGATTGTATTCGCACGCCATTCTTGATTGCTTAACACTGCTCCTCCTACACCTAACAGCGCAACAGTTCCTATAATCGCTAGTTTCTTCTTCATTTCCCCATCCCTACCTTTTATTGTTAAACCATTTCGAATTACTCATAAATATACAATACCCCATCTTTTTCGATTCTTGGTTCATGATTCATTCTAATTCCTGACATATTCGGTATACTATCCTGTTTTTCTAAACGAAAATCAATAACGATAAAAGTATTAGCTATATTATTAAAAGTCCCTTTTACGGAAAGATTATACGATTCTGCGAAGACCCCATTACTAACAGGCACTACTTTCAAAGTTGCCCAATCAAATTGTACAGATTCCACTTTTGGATAGGTAGAATGCATCCACTTCACAATCTCTTCCTCATGCTCCTTCAACCAAGCCAATTGTTTATCTCTTGCGGTCGCAAAAATTGTGTTCGCACGCCATTCTTGATTGCTTAACACTGCTGCGCCTACACCTAACAATGCAACAGTTCCTATAATTGCTAGTTTTTTCTTCATTCTTTCCCATCCCTACCTTTTTCGTTATATGATTTAACTTCTTCACTTTCATCAACATATCCTTTAAACCAAACAATATCTATATCCTCAGTATTGAAGAAATACACTTGATTATCAACATTTCCAATTGGAAAAATACAAGCTGAATAATCAAAATACCCTATTGTTCCTTCTTTATTAAACAGAGGGAATCGATTAATTATCATCAATTTTACTTCCCCATTTTTTAATTGAACTACACTACCAATTGGCAAAAATATCATTCATCATCAAAAAAATTCCTTCCGTTTATTACTACACTATTAATAATAGTTTAATTCTTTTTTTAGATAAAAAAATTTTTTTCTAGAAGAAAAACTTTAACCCTGGTACTAATATAGCAATATAATATGCTAAAAGCAACTGTCATAATAATTATCATAATATGGAAAGTTAAAATAAATAGTATTGCAAATATTATAAATGCTATTACTAGTATTGAAAAAAAGTGATACTCGTCTTATAAGTTTGTTTTTGCTTCTGCTATAATTTCCTTTTTCCTCCTCCGAAGATACAGTTATAGGATTACCTACAGCCCATTGTTCTACTTTTTTTTCAATTGAATCTGTGTTAAAATCACTACCAAAAAGCAAAAATCAGAAATAAAGAAATAAATCTAAAAATTAATAGATACGTCCCAGTCAAAAAAAGGTAATAAATATTTAAAAATCATTCCTGTACTTATAGAAAAACGAATACAATAGTGGAGATATATCTTTTAATGTTTTAGTTTCTTTTATACTATAATACTGATTATCCAATGTATTCATATACACAAAGTCATAGGGCCTCTTGCATAAAAGTAACCAATTTTTTTCACTGAAAATCTTTATATTGTCATTATTAACAGACACTATATCACTCCTTTCTATTCGTAAACCGTTTCTCTGAAGTAATAACCATCTTTATCCTCTACCACAACAGAGTAGTAATAATTTCTATTAGAGTTACTACCTCCGAAAGATAATTCAATGGTTTTTGATGCTGGAAATGATAAATACTCGTTGATTTCTGGTAAATTGACATCATAATTTAACTCAAAAGAACCATTCATCGAACTATAGTATTTGTCTTTCAGTTTCAGTGTTGATAGAAAATCCTTATTTAAAGTAATTTTCTGAAATAAGAAGGATTGTTGCGGCCAAAGTTCGCTAGCCGCTTTTTCATCTGAAAAAGTATACTTTCCATTGTAGTATTCTACCGAAACAACTCTAGTATCCTCTCCAGATTTTCTTTCTGCCTCAATCAATTCTCCTTTAATCGGAGCCCCCTTTTCAGTCCCCGTTAATTTAAGCTCGACAATATTTTCATTCATCAGGCGCGCTTGATAAACGATAAAGCCATTTGGAAACTGTTCAAATAGATCCTCCAAATTCTGAGTTGGATAAACACGACTAACTTCCGTTCCAATTCTGTTTTCTAAATATGCACGATTATTTCTTGGGTTGTATTTCAATAACAAAAACATAAAGAGAAATCCTACGATTAAACACGCAAATAATATTTTCCTAACCTTCATCATCTTGCCTCTTCTATCCTTTTTTATTAGTTTTAAAAATGAATTCATTAATAGACTTATCATACCATATTCATGAAAATAAATTCCGTATTTATTCAAAAATTAATACTAAAAAAATACCACTGGTAACCCAGTGGTATCATCAATTATTGTATTTTAATCTCTATAGCCATCTCTTTGCTTTCAAATACTCATCAGGAATACGCAGTTTGATCTCTATCATGATTTCTTTTTAAGTAGCTGTCTCAATCTGTGATATCACTATATCCACAACGTTTTTTTATAAAGAGAAATCCCATGACTATTTAAATTAATTAGAAAACCAATTAGCCATACATAATAACCATATTCTTTAAATTTTATCCCAAACATGTGATTATTTGGGACATCAACTACATCATAAACCGTTTTTATTGGTGATTTCATCAACTCAGGATCTTGAACTTGCCTCTCGGTTATTGAAACTTTTGGCACAGTCTTTCCATTCAAATTAAAATTCTTAACGGCCTTTGAGACTGCGTATCCACCCACAAAATTCCACAATAAGTTTATCATCTGTGCGGTTTCTTCGTTTCCACCTGAGGTCTAATATCTTCCAATTGATATTTTTTAATTATTAGTAATAAGTTGTCAATTGCATTCTTAACATTAATCTGTTTATTAAACATCAATCCTCTAGGGTAAGAGGAAAAATATCTTCCCCTCTGTACATTTTATCTTCCATTTCTTTCCATTCAATGACTAATTTATATAGTTCATCAGTTGAAATAAAAGCAAGGTTCCCCAAGACTTTCATCATCCATTTGATAGTATAATTCTGTTTCCTCCTTACCTATATCAATATTCAGTATATTACCGCCAAATTCAGATGCTTCTTTTTGACCAGTAACAACCGCTTTTTAATTCTTTATAAATATGAGTGTAAAAAAATTATGGACTTCAGAATTTAAAAAAACTTGATAGAGATTGACAACTAGAGCTATCGAATTTTTACTAGCAAAAAAATTTCTGACTATTGTTAATTACTTTTTACAATATAGTTTCGTTTCATTTATATTCACCTTTAAATTTATTTTTATTTTTTTGTGGATAAGCAGTAATAATTTTCCCCTCAGAATTTAAAATCATTTCAATCTTTATTCCATTTCGACTTATTCCTAAATAACGACTATCGTCCATCCATTCCATATTTGAATATGCCTCATTAATAACATCCACAACCTCCTGAGGGCTCATATGGTCAGGGAAAAAGGTTGAATAGCCTTTATTTCCTTTTTTAGGAATTCCATTCACTTCAACTTTCGCTTCATAAACTCCAGCATCATTTAAGGCAGGACTTTTCGTACCTTCTATGATACTGCCAGAAGTCCCCTCTACCATATCATAGTGATAACCTCCTGCTTGTCCTCTCCTATTTATATCACCTTCAAAAATGTGAATTAAAGACTTCTCAGTAAAGTTCTCTGTGTATTGGAGTTTAGCTAAGTCATCCATATTGTACATTTTGGATTTGGAAGTATTCTGATTCCAACTTTCAAGTATAGATTTTTCCTTCGCAACATACTGTTTAAACCCTGAACTTTCTCTCGCCGTCTTACTTGCTTTTATATTCTCCAATACTCGATTTTCTATTTCAAGTGCTGATTCAACTTTTGGCACTCGAATCGGATTTAAGCTGAAATTCTCAGCAATTTTAGAAAATTGATATCCACCCACGAGGTTCCCAAATAAGTTCATCATCTGTGCGGTTTCTTCGCTTCCACCAAGAAGCTTTGTACCATGATAGGCTGCTTGTCCAGTTGCTAACCCTCCGATTGTTCCCCATGTAAACTGCCATAACCCTTGGACAATACTTTTTGTCTTGGCAATTGGTATGAACACCCCTGTTGTAAGACCGAAAATTTGCTCCAAACTGTGGTATAACTCTTCTTTCCCTATGAACATTGTGTCTCGAATCGGATTTACCGCAACGGATTTTCCATCGCCAGACAATCCATAATAAATATTTTGTCCAGCTTCGATAGAATTTGAAAACCCAGACAGGGAAAAAGCCAATGCTCCAGACTTAAAAGCAAAGGTTACAATCGGCCACATAGTCCCACCCGACATGAATAGAGCACTACCACCAACAACGAAGGTTAAGACACCAAAAACAAGATTTATGGCTCCTTGCATGGTTCGTTCTTCTGCGTATACACGCACTTTTTCCCGCTCTTGCGCAGCTTGAAACTGAGGCATATGATTGTTCAAATAGATTGCAGATTGTTGCACAGCTAACATGAATCGATTCATCGACGGCAACTGACGAAAGTCTCCTACTTGATAACTTCCCAAACTGCGGTCTCTACTTGAATGCTCCGCCAATAAACTCTTTGTCGCATCTAGCAATTCCTTAAACGCCTGCAAATCTTGGCGAGCATGCATCTCTTCATACTGTGTAATGGATTCGTCTAGATGACTGATATCCTTCATCAGCTTCTCATACGTGAATTTCGTCTTTGTATGACTTGTTCCTTGGTAATTCACTAACCCTGCGACTCTGAGCTTAGCAGTTGTTAACTGCTCCAACTGTTGTTCGAATCGTTGCTTAGACTTACCTAGGTCAGAGTATAGCCCCTTATAGACATCTTCAGGCAATGCCGCATGGTTATGCGTATCGATTTGATAGTAGCCATCTTTATACAGTAGGAAACTTACGGTATACTCATTCATTAACCGCATCAGCGTCTGTATGAATGTTCCATGAACTTCTGTCATATAGCTCTTCGCACTCGTCATCGCTTTCCCTTGAAGCTCACTCTGGTTTGCGAGGAGGGCAATGGACTCTTGTAGATTTTCTAGTGATTTTCCCCATTGTTGGATGGTTTGATTCGTTTGGCTCTGCATGGAGGCAATGTCGTTAAATTTTACGTAATAACTCATTTATCGTCCTCCTAGCAGAGTTAGTCCCGACAAAACATGCCCTAGTCCTTGGTCTGTCTGTTTAAGCTCTTGTCCTGTTTCCGCAAACTGAGCAATATCTTTCTCTAACAGCGCATTATAGTTCACTACTAATTGATATAATTCTTCAAATTGCTCCTGATAAAGATCCAGAACTGCAGAATTGGATGTTTTTTGTAGACTAGGTTTATTTACACTCACTAAGTTATTTTTTTTGAATTAGAAAGAGATAGAATATGCATTCCAAAAAAATAACTTCTGATAATTGAATCGTTTCGTACATATTTCTCCTCCCTTAATTTAATAACTTTTCAATAAAATTCCCAACATTGTTAATTTGCGCTTGGCACCAACCAATGAAGCTCTGTTGCTCTAATTTTTGATTTTCTAGACGTGTAATCTCATCACAAATCGCATCATGAAACGCATCTAGTTCTCGTTGGCAAGCACTAAAATCCTGCCTGAACCCCTCCCATTGATGCCCAAAGTTTTCCTTTTGCTGGCCATTCCATAGGGGTTGGTCATCTTGAACCATCACATAAATCTTAATCTCATGGATTTCGCTTCGGATGTTCCCAACGGATTGTTTTGCCGAACGGAGTTTTGCCAACTTGGCATCAATCGAACTTATCGTTGCGGTAGCTTCGGAAATACTATTATAATGGGAGCTGACTTGGCCTTGAAGGGTCTCAATTTCGCGGTAGTCAATTTTCCCCATAAATTATCCTCCAATGCCGTTAGATTCTTTTAATTCTGAAACATTCCCTTTTGGAATATCTGTTTGCTGCAACATCGCTTCGATATTCTCTAACATGATTTCATTGTCATCATCTGTGTATCCTTCTTGAACTACTTTAAAGATATCTTCATGATTGAAATAGATTAAGCTATCTCCAACCATTCCTTCTGGATAAAGGCAAGCACCATAATCGAAACGATACACTTGTCCTTTTACAGGCAATGCAATTAACCTAGCAATAATCATCATTTTCTTGACGTTCCCTTTTAGAATAACTACGCTCCCCAAAGGTAACATTTTAGCTTCTGACATTTTTTAACCTCCCTGAATATAACAAACTTTTTTATTATTACTTTGCATAATTGTCTTTATTATAGCATAAGCACATTCACTAATTCATCCGTATTCCCCGTTTTAATTCTCAAAATACACAAAAATAATTCATCGAAAGAGTCTTAACTCACGCATAAACCCCCACCGAAAATTACGATGGGGGTTGTATTTCTTATATAAACCTTTGTTACTAACTGAAATATTTGGTACGAAACGTTAATTTCTATGACATTGTCTCTTCTTCCTGATTCTCTGCCTCTAACAATTCTATTTGCTTCAGATATGCTTTCTTATCCTCTAACATTTGGTGCTCTATCTCTTCTATTTGCCTTTGATAAACTTTATTCATCTGTTCTTCGTTCTGTTCTAATTCAGATAAAAAGGGCTTCGCATGAACAATATCAACATCTCGATATATTGTTAGAATGTAGTCCACGAGGTTTTCTGTTTTACGCTTAGAAACGCACCGATAATCTTCCAATTGTTCTTTTATTTGTTGATATTCTTTACGCTTATCTAAATATTCTTTTTCTACTTGTTCAATCTTTTTACGATCCATACATTTTATCCCTCAGTTTATTTAATCGGATTTTGCAAGTCCAACTTAGGGATACTCTTGAGATATTGTTCTGCAGAATCTGCTGTTTTCCCTTCAAAAGCCCCTTTTAATTGTGTGACAAGATTTTCAGAGTGATAAGAAAAATACTTCTTTTGAATAATTCGACAATTTATCTCCTAACTCTTTTTGAAGAGCCTTAATTGTCATCTCATGCTTAGATAAGATTGCTCTAATCGCAATTCTTTCTTGTGTTTTTATATGCTGAATATAAGCTTCGTTATAGTAAGAGTAAGCCTCATCAATATAATCTTTTGCATTCCCAGTAAAGACCATCCCAAAAACTATCCCCTTTCTATTTTATAACTATTTAAACTAAACGAACTATTCGACACCACTTTAAATAACTCACTTTGTTTTCGGTCAATATCTTCTAATGTTTCTACAGAAGTAAATAGTTTATCCGAAAAAAACTATATATTTTATCTATATATCGATTCAATTCATCAACATTATAGCTGAACATTCCTTCATCCCAAACCGTCGAAAATTGAAATTGAGAAACTAGTTGAGATACTTCATTTCTTCCTAAATAAACCCCTGCGTGATAAGCTTCATGATTGGCCTTTTTCTACAACTTTTTTTTACTTGTTGGCGATAATTTTCTAACTCATTTTTCATTAGTTTTACTTTTTCATCTGATTCTATTCTTGATAAATGAGAAATACATAGCAACAATCTACTTCGTAACTCTATTTTCTTTGCACCTGTAGCACCTTGAATAGCGGCTTGCAGAATTGGAATATTTTTATGCCCCCAGGCGATTACTGCTTCCTTTGTTTCGTCAATAATCGCTTGATATTCTTCCATAAATTTCGAATAATTAAGAACTCCGTTTACCAGAGTTAAGAGAACCTTGGAAAGGTCCCCAATTTTATCTGAACCAAAAATTTGAATTTTTTTCTTTTATCAATTCAATATATTTATTCAATAATTTACTTAATTTCTCTCCCGCTTTTAAATATGCTGGAAAAAAATCCTCAGTTGCTTCTAGAATTTTTTTCCATCTGAATAAATTCTATATTCTCCAAAAATCATGTGAACTAGGCGTATCAAATGTGGTGGAAAAATTAAACGGTACTATTACTTTCACTTTTCCTAATTGCTCATCTGTATTCCGATTTAACATCGAAACAATATCAAACGGATTTACATAATACGTCACTTTTTCATTAAGAATTTGTATCACTTCTTCAGAAACACCAGATTTTCTTAAACTCTTCAACGTATCTGGTCCATTGAAAACAACAATTTCACCAATTTGTTCTAATTCTTCTACACTAAGATGAGCTGCTCCTTGTACAGAAGAAATCGAACCTAGAGAATGTCCTGTCATATTTAATTTTGCATTGGGTGCTTTTTCTCGCAATTCTGCTAATTTTACATGCAGAGCCTCTTCGACTAATTTTCCCTGCTGTATATATTCATCGAGAAACACGAAACGGTAGTTATTTCCGAGCCAATCATTTCTTATAGGGCTTAAATTCTTGGACTTTGGAACATCACTTCCCTTTACCGCTAGATAAGCATTCTTCGTATCTGTGTTTAACTCTGAAGTGTCAGTTAAAAAATACGCATTAAAACCATCTTGCTCATTTAATAGCAATCCTTTCTTATACATTAACTCAATATTAGTTAAAAGTGTCCCACCTTTCAGTTTTATCTTTATGGACATATACTACTCCTTCATTAGGGAGATTCTTACCACCCTTAATTTTAATTTGAGGGTCTTTATATTCTTTAGAAAAATCAAAATAAGCTGCATTTTCTACTTCTTTTAAATGTTTATAAAAACTAATTGGTCTGTCTTCGTAGGCAGATTGAGACAAATTGAGATAAAAAATTATTAAATGTAGATAAATTACTCATAATCGTACATTATTCCTCCGCGCTTAATACCAGGTCGCTGATTCATTCTAATTTGACCCATTTGAGGAACATCATCTTCATTTGGCATCAAAAAGTCAATAAAAATTAAAGTTTCTGGAATTTCATTAAAAGTCCCTTTTACCGATAAATTATATCCATTAATAGATACTCCATTACTCACAGGTCCAACTGTTAAAGAATCCCAATTAAATTGAACCGATTCTACCTTAGGATATACTGAGCGCATCCATTTCACAATCTCTTCTTCATGTTCCTTCAACCACGCTAACTGTTTATCTCTTGCCGTCGCAAAAATTGAATTTGCACGCCAATCTGGATTATTTAAATTGAACATTGTAAAACCTCCTACACCTAATAATGCGATTGTTCCTATAATGGCTAATTTTTTCTTCATATTCCACCCTCCAACCTTCTATACTTGCTTCATATCATTTAATTGTCTAAAGACACTACTCTTACCAGTATTATAAGATATTTCATTAATTTTTCATATAGTTTTATTAATTAAAATTGACTTATTCTATAAAGCACTACGTTTTTAACAAATACTCGTATTAAGTAGAACACTTATTTTTTGAATCATTGAGATACTATCCCAAGATGCGTTATTAAAACATATCACAAAGAGAATTTTTTTTGAGATGTATCAAAAAAATGATACATTTGCATTTTTTTGGTTAATTCCAAAAACCAATAAAGATCTATCGTTATGGTATAAAAACAATAATCTAATCAGCGCTTGATAAGTTATAAAAAAAGAAGGAATTAAACAAATCGCTTAATTCCTTCCTTGTTGTCTTGCTAATTTAAAGTAAAAGTAGCTTCGGTATTTGGTCCTGCGCTTGAGGCTACATAGTCACTAAATTCATTATCACCGAAACAGTCATTCACAAATCGTACATAGTATCTAATTAGTTGATGTGTTTGGGAAAGTTTCGCTTTCAACGTAGAAATTGCACTAGCCTGCATTCCCTCTGCCTCCATCACCTGAATCACGTGATTCAACTCTTGCCCAAGTCGATTCGCGATAGCAGCCACATACTTCTGTCCTTTAACAATCTCATCCAAATCAAAAGCATGATACACGCCATCTTCAACAATGGGTTTTAATTTCGTTCCTAGATTTCCTAGCATATGACGTGTATTCTGAGATCTCCAAAATGCTTGTTGAATCTGGATTAACGCAGGAATAATCACATTTCTTATGCGAGCAATGTTCTCCCTAGTGCGATATGGATAGAGTTGTTCCAATGTGCCCCAGTATGTTTCAGGGTATGTCCTCTTTTCCACGCTCTTACCATTTAATAATTCATGTGTTATCTGTTCTTCTTTTACATAAACATTTAATCCATAATTATCTGTTATTTGCAAAAGAGAACGATTCAAATCGTCTTTAAAAGATAGGAAGTCTTGTAACCCCTCTTCGAACTCCCCTAATACACTCTGATAGACCTCTGCAATTTTCTTCGCATATTCGGAACTACGCTTTTCAACTTGTCGATCAAACGCTTGTAAGACATCTTTAACATCGTCAAATATCTCATCTCGTTCTAGATATGCATTATAATTAGTTGGAAAAACTCCATTCCGAAACACGGTTACAAATTCACCTTTTTCTAATTTATCTCCAATCCACTTGTCAGCATCATCAAAATTCTCACCTATGCCTCGAACTAATGAAGCTACATTGTTTAGAGATGCTAAGATTTCTTCAGTATTAGCTGCTATTACATTCAAAACAATTGATAAAGATTCAGTGATTCCGTCTTTCTTTCCCTCACGAAGACCTTCACCTTCAAACAACTCATCACTCTTTTTTAACAGCTCTTTTGAAGCTTCTTCGATAACTTGCCATGATTTCATTATCGAAGGCCTTCCTCCGCTAAACATAGATGGTACATCCACTGTCTTTCTTTATTCACTCGTTCCAGTAAAGATTTGCAATTATCTCTCAGTTTAGCTAATTGATAATTATAATTATTGAAACTTAAAGCTTCCCCATTAACGAGTGGCGTTTGAGATGAATTAAATCGTTTCCTCTCTAATTCTGAATGCGATACCCCTTCTTCTAGGATATCTTTATTCTTCATAATCACTCCTACTGAATCATATAAACCATCTATCAAATATGACATTCCTGAAAGTTTTATTACTTCTCTCACTTGCTCTGTTACTTGATTCTTTCTTGAATCAAATGAACTATTAATTTTATTGTTTTTTTCACTACATAAGCTTGTAATTCTCTTAATATTTGCAAGTTCAGCTCTTGAAGTTTCCTCTAAATTATTCGCTAATTGCTCTAATATGTCTTTATTAAGTTGAATCTTTTGGGATGAAGTAGCTAGAAACAAGCCCTTAGTAAAAAGATCACGAACCCGAATATCAATACTATCAATTTTAAAATCAACAACTCCATCGTTGTTAATATCGATATGTTTTAGACGAATATCTTCTGTCGCTAAGGTACCATCTACATTTACTAAATTATCAGCAGCATCAAACTCATATCCTTTTAAATTATGTTGATCCAACCAGAAAATATCTTTCGTTTGAATTCGATAAATATTACCAATTACATCCGTAGTATTATACTCTAATCCAACAATATCGTTTGTATCAATATAAACATTAATCTTATCTGCTAACCTTCTGAGATTTTCTTTTTGAATACTATCAAATGATTTATATGGATTTGGGCCATTTAGAAGATAAGCGCCCCTAATTCGATGAGCATCTTCCGCTTTTACATCTGCTAAGGCTCCATATCCATTCATTAGGCCTAATGAATGAGCAAAAATGTCAATTTTAGCATTAGGATATGTTTTCAGAGCTTTTTGTAGAGTTTCAGAGGCTTCTTCCATTTGAGGTACTCTTTGAGGACTTAACGCCTCAGGAGCTAAGACTGTAATCCCCATTGGAAGATTATTTGGCACCCAATCCATCAATGTCTTTATTGGATGACTTATCAATTCTGCTGTAGAACCTTGATATAGAATTGTTACATATTTTACTTTGGCATAATCTTCGGCAGTAGGATTTTCAGGCAATTCCACATCAGTAACAATATAAGAATCTTCTCCCCAAGCCTTGTGATTCTCTTCTGAGATATGACCAATAAAGGTTGCCCCATCATCTATAAAGACTCTGCCTCCCACCTTGTTGTCTGGGTCATATTCTTTATTCGCTAAATCAACCAATTGTTTATCTGTGTATATACTATTATTCATTTTACTGCTCCAAGAAATTAGCTAGCTCTTTCGACACTACAGAAGTTCCAACTCTATATATATTTTTGGCTCTTATTAACTAGTAAGTCTATTCTAAAATCTCTATTCCCATTAATAAAAACTTCAACCTCGATTCCCCCACCAGCATTCTGATGAGTCTTTTCATAATCAATTTCATAATTTATAATTTTGTTATTCTCACCTGAAATATTTTTTTCTCAATATTTTTTTTATTGTTTTTTCTATTACTGCAACCACTTCTGGTTTCTTTAACTCCTCATTCATTCGTTCTTTTGATGGTTTATTCATACATCCTCCTAATATTCCTATCCCTAATAATATAGCAACTAACTTTAATACCTTCTTCATCCTTGCGCCTCCTTTATTCTTCTATACTCATTAATTGTACAAATTCATAACCTTCTGTATCAACAATATAGCCTTCGTTTGGACGTGGAGATTTTTCGTTTGAGATATACGGGAAGCGAACATATTCTTGATCGCTGATACGCATTCCCATGAACACCTGCGTCGCCAATTGTCTGTGTAAGGTTACAAGCGTAGAGTAATTCGTCATCAAGTCTTTATAGTTCCCTACAAATACTGGCGTAATACCGTACTTAGGTCCTTCTAACAGAAGCTCTTTGAACTGATTTTCTGTAATGTTGAGACTTTGACTAAGGATTTGGATATCTGGAATGATAATTAGTGATTGAGTATACTCCCCAGGTTGCGTCATACGTTCCTTTAAGTTGTCTAAGATGATATTCATTCCGTCTTTAGCACTCAGTGTATCGCTGAAACGATGCGCTTCCTTAAATTGATCTAATGGTACTAATCCTAATGGATCCACGATCACCACTTGAACAGGAGTCGTATATTGGTTCAACTGGTAAGCTAATACTTTGTAGAACTGAGTAACGCTTCGAACATTATCACTAACTAAAGAAATTGCTTTATCTAATCTAAATGCAGCTACTTCGACCATTTCTCTCGTTAATCCGAGTAATACTTGATGGTTTCGTTTCGAACGGTCTACTTGTACTTCCACCATTTCTGGTGTCACCACTTCTGGCAACATCGGAATTGGTTGTGGTAATGCACCTGTCCAATAACGAGACATTTCTTGCGCTTCTGCTTTCACTTGCTGAATCATCGATGAATTATCTTCCAAAGCATACGGCACACACACTTGGAATGAAACGACTGTGTCTTGCTTCATTAGTCCGCGACCACGGATATCTAAAAGCACTTGGCTTGTACGCCCAACAATACTTGTAATATCACTCTGTTCGAATAAGTAGAGCGCAATTTTTGTTTTAAAGTTCGCTTGTAATTGTACACGCATGGCATTGAAGCGAGACATCGTTGTAATGAGATAGATTCCTAGAGAGGCTCCCTCACGTGCTAAAATATTAACTGTTTCGTTAAACGCTTCGCTGAAAGTAGCATCATTCACTCCATCAAAACTATCGATTGCAATAAATAGTGACGGGAATGGTGTTACAGCGTCTCTGTTGTATTGTTGCATATTACTTGAGCGCGCCTCACTAAGAGCTGCCTTTCGTACCTTCACTTCTTTTTGAAGACGTCGTAATGACTTCATCACTTTCTCATTATCGTCTGCGGTAAAGTAGTCTGCCACATGTGGAAAATCTACTAATGAGATTAATCCACTCGTTCCGAAATCATATAAATAGATATGCGATTGCTCTGGCGTTGTTTTACGCATTACATCAATCAATGCATTTTGAATAAAGGTAGATTTCCCATAACCTGGGCTTCCAACAACTAGAATATGACCACAATCGTTGAAATCAACTGTCAGTGGCAATTGCGCTTGTTTTTCCGGAATATCTTGATATCCCAATAAAAACTCAGGATGTTTATTTTCACCCCAATAATGTTTAAATTGAATATCTTGGATATCTTCTGCTGCAATTCTCTCTTTTAACGGTGGAAGCCACGGACTTGCGACCTTTGGAAGATGTAGGGATTCGAATACACGCTTCGCTTCTTGAACGACTGCATCCAATTGCGTTGGCAATCGTTTCTGATTGCCGCTATCATCTAATCCACTTAAGTCTTTATTGATTGCTTCATACTGTCCATTATCTTTAATGGCATACACTGTCGTATCTCGGTGTGTAGAACGTACCGCTTCTGGTTCATAATCGGCTCCACTCCAAGCACTCTGGAATAATTCATAGATTTCATTGTTCCCAACTTGTAAGTATCCACGACCCGTCTGCGTAATTTCTGCAGCATCTGGCGTTTAATAATTTCACGCGAATCAGCCACATCTTGTACTTTCAATGCAATCTTAAACTTCGAGTTAGACCAGATTTGATCATCCACAACTCCGCTTGGTTTTTGAGTCGCTAAGATTAAATGAATTCCGAGCGAACGTCCGATACGTGCTGCAGATACTAATTCTTTCATGAAGTCCGGTTGGTTCGTTTTCAATTCTGCAAACTCATCCGAAATCAAGAATAAATGAGGCATTGGCTCAGTGGCTACACCCTCTTTAAATAATTTCATGTACTGATTAATATGGTTTACATCATATTCTGCAAATAATCGTTGACGTTTTTTCAATTCTGCTTGAATAGATACTAAGGCACGATTGGCTTGTGCGACATCTAGGTTGGTAATCGCTCCAACTAAGTGCGGTAGATCCGCAAATAGGTTCGCCATCCCCCCACCTTTGTAGTCAATCAAGAGAAATGCGACTTCATATGGATGGAAATTCACTGCTAATGAAGCAATATACGACTGTAAGGTTTCAGATTTCCCTGAACCTGTTGTTCCTGCCATTAGTCCGTGAGGTCCATGCGCTTTTTCATGTAAATTCAACATTAACAATTCATCACGGCCACGTAGCCCTAACGGTACTGCCATTGTTGATACGTATCATTTGTTGCCCAACGATGGTTCATATCTAATGCTTCTACAGAATCTACACCATACATCTCTAGGAATGTGACACTATCCGGAATCGCGTTTCGTAGTGTTTGAACATGCGTCACTTGAGCCAAGTCTCTTGCGAATTGTTCTTTAGCTTCAGTGGACAACTTCTCAAATGTCACAAACGGTTTATCCATATATTCGCCATTATGGAGGCGTAATGTTCCTTGACGATTTCCTTTATAATCCACAACAGTATTTACATGTTCTGGTAGGCTTTCAATCACATCTTCTACAAATAGATAGCTAATTCCAAGATGCGATAAATCTTCATTGATAAACTCCATAATATTATGATCTAGCATTAGAGATAAATCCGTAATCACAAATACGTAATGAGGAGTAAAGTTAGTTGCTTATTAGTTCCTGCTTGTTCAGCCGCTTGCTTGCGTTCTTTGATCATTTGATAGAGAGACGTTAACAATTGATCACGACTACGTTGATGGTATACAAAACTACGACAATTAAACTGTTGGAGTTTCATATGCGGTAACCAACGACTCCATTCCCACAATGGGAGTTCTTCTTCACGAAACACTGGAACAAATTGCACATCATGGTAACTATGGAAAGTCGCCAACTGAATAATCGCTTGTTGAACTTGCTCGATGACTGTTCGACGAGAGCCGATATATCCTGTTGGGGCCGATAACAAATCATTAGTAATTGGTAGATTTTCCAAGTATTGATAATGAGCTACTAACTCCGTTACTTGGTCACTGATGGCTTCATTATATTCTGTTAGCTCAGATTTTTTATAATCCACTTTAAAACTTGGAATGATTTTTCCTGTTCCTAGACGGTACGTTAAAAAGTCAAAGTGATGTGGCGTCTTTTCATAGAGACGTCTATCCGTCACCTTCGCCATTTCCATTACAGTGTCAACAGATGGATAGTGATAATTCAAGGCTTCTGCCTGCTCTTTAGATAAGTCATAAAGCTCTTTATATTTCTCGTTCAGATACGCTTTATAGTTCTCCATCTTTTTAGCTTTCAGACGTTTATTTTGTTTTTTGTCTGAGAAGAAGCTATGAACTGAAGTGATTAAAGTAATCACCGACATCCCCATCATCATAATCATCATACCGCCATTCCCTGTAAGAAAATGCGTTGCGACCGTAAGTCCAATCATCGCTAGCGGCATAATAATTAATTTTAATAACGATTGCTTCTGCATATTATCTTCAGTTGGTGGCGCTAAGATGCTCACCACATCATCTGGCTCACGTAAAATGAACCGAGGTGAACGGTGAAAATCACTTGTCTTATCCTCTGGTGTATCTTCAAAATCTAACTGCACAAGAGTTGTTTCAATCGGCTCGATACTAGCGATAAAAACTTTTTGCCCTTGAATTCTAATAAAATAGCCACTCGTAGAAAATAGGGAATCTCCCTCACTCATCTGTGCAGGAGTCGTTACCAACTGCCCATTCAAGAACACTTCTTTCTCGGATACAATTTCATATCCTGTAGCGTTTGCTTGAATCAATAATTCTTGACTTTGAGCAATGCTTACCGCATGCAGTTCATCCGGACCAATGGTTAAAGGCTCTTTTGTTAGTAACGTTTGTAAGCTATATTGAAAAACAAATAATTCTGCAACAATCTCATTACTGAATGGAAGGCTATGTTTTCCGTTCGTGTAAATACGGTCCGCAAACGACACTTGTCCATTTTTCACGATTAATTTATCTGCAAATGCATTTTCCACAACAAAATCATCGCTTTGATGAGTTCCCACACGGTAAGCTCTCTCTTTTGAAATGTCGTAGATGGTATTATCTATCTTAATTAAACAAATCATTTACTGCCTCCGTATTAATTTTCTTTCGTTTTTTGTTGTGCTGGTAAATATTGTTTCTTTAACTCTTCCAATTTACCTTTATAACGGTTAATTTCCTCTGTACGTTTTTCAGATGTTAAGTTTGGATCACGTTGAACATCATCAATTTTCTTCGTCAAACTGTACATTAATAATTGTGGGTCATCTAAATAACTCGCAATATCCATTGCTTCATCTACTTTATTTTGTCCGATCAGTACCCAATATCTTAGGTAATCTTCGTTTGTTTGTGCTGTAATTTTTCCAAGCACTGCTTTTTGTTCATTCGTTAGTGATTCTGTCATAATCACTGAATACGCAACAATATACTTATCTTCAGCAGAAAGAGATTTACTATCGATTGATTTTACATTCGTTACCACTTGTGAATAATCTTTTTCGATAAACGATAAACGAAGGGATGCGATTTGCGTTTGCTTTGGTTGTACCACAAACAAATTGAAAGCCAGAACGGCTGCTAACACCACAGCAATGACACCTGATAAAATTCCCATCAATTTCCACACAAAAAGTTTTCGTTGAGGTACGCGTACCATTTCTTTGGCTACACGCTCTCTTTCATAGTCTAGATGTTCTTGCATTTTTTCTAGCACTTCTGAAATCGATTGAGCTGCAATAATCTCTTCACAGAATTTATGTCCTTTGTAAAATTCTAATTTCCCTTGAGATAATTCTGTAAACTTAGATTTCGAATCTAGTGTTGCTACAATCATTGATTGGTACTGCTTCAAAAATTCTTCTTCAGATAATCCTTCATAAGGAGGGACTTGCCCTTTAATTCCACGGAAAACAATTTTTGCGATTCCATCTTGTGTAAACACTACATTTTCTGGCGAAAGTGAGTATGTATATACACTTGCCTCTAATGGCGTAAATAATTTTCCTACATTAATTAAGTAACGAAGACGTTCTTCTAATGGTAATGGATAGATTTTTTCGAATTCTTGAGTATTTGCTGTATCTGCATGAATCATATAAGAACTTTCAATTTCTTCAACAGTCAATGGAACAGCTTCTGGAATGGGCACTTGCAATAGCGTTAACGCCATAGCTACATTCCCTTTGAATTCTTCCTTTGTAACTTCAACACTTCTCACGTTTTTTCCTCTCTCTTTCTATAAAGTTTCGACGATGAATTGGACTCCATCACGTAAAGTTCCAACATCCTCGATGCGTTGTAACGCTGTTAGAACCACTCCTTTATCATGTACACGGATACTAGGACTAACAACATTCAAATCTAATTGATAAGCTTGTGCAACAATATGTAATAATTCCTTCATGCTAATACCTACTGGAACTCGTAAATCATATTGTCCATATGCAAACTTTCTTAAATCTAATGTTAAATTAATATACATATTATGCATGATGTGTTTTCCTTTTCTTCAAAAATTGATAAATCGATATCCCGCTCATTAATAATCCTAATGCAATGAATCCAACCATTGTTAATGGCGACGTCTTTTCTTCTGGCCTTAACGTCACACCCTTATTAGGAGTAGTTGCTGACTGCGCTAAGAAGAATTGATCCGTTTCAATCGGATTTAGTTTTTGAGAGTCTGTCGATAAAAAAAGAAGAGCCTTATCTTGCGTTTCAGATAATGACTCTTCTGCCTGTTGTTTTGAAATCATTTGAGACAAAGAGGCATCAAACAGTTGTTTCAGTGTTATGTCTTGTTCGAAATAAGTTTGCTCATTTACATTCGTTTGGACAGGAACATCCACATTGATTTTTAACGAACCGTTTTGAGCCCATACTTTGCCCGTGAGGACAACCATCATGCCAAGTACAATCATTATGACTTGACTGATTTTTTTCATTGTCTACTCCTTATTATGTTGTTGATAATGTAGCATGCTTCCAACAAATCCAATGACTCCAATAACAGAAATTACTGCTGTTGAAATCCATGCTGTAGGTTGCTGATTGATAACTGCATGTAACATATTTTCTGCAGAAACGAATGGTGTTAAATACGCTAATACTGGTGATACATTTCCATAATACGTATCAAATAATTGTCCTAGTGCAATAACGTAAATAACGATAAATCCTAAACTAATTAATAATCCATAGGCTTTTAGCCATGACATTAAAGCATGGTGCATGAAATAGCACTTACAGCAACCAGAATTGCCATTCCGATGAGTGCAAATAATTGCTCAGCTGGTAAACTCAATTTCACACCTACCACAATACTTACTAAGGCGCCAATACCTGCCCCAACACCTGCTAGTAAAACTAAAGGTAAGAGATGTGATTTTGATTCATTAGATAGATAACGATTTGTGTCCAGTAATTGCCAATTGCTGTGTTGTAACATGTATACAAATGCAAGAGTCATCATCGCGATAATCAATACCATTAAAACTCCGGTACGATTATCCGTATGTTGACGTGAAGTGTCTCCTCCGCGTCCGTCTGCTAATGTTCCATCAATTGGATGAGATAGGTAATCATAGACTAATGTATTTGTATTGTTTCCAGACTCCGTATTGGACATCACTTTCGTAAATTCGTTTAAGAATGCCGTGTTCGATTCGAATTCTTTGTTCATAACTTTGTCCATTGATTCGACAGCGTTCTTGTACTCAGTCCCTTTTGTTTCAAGAGTTTTCACCTCATCGTTTAAACGGCTATATTCTTTTCGAATAGTTTCAGCCACTTGTTGATGAGACTTTGTGTTATCCATCAATGTACGACTTGCTAACATAAGCGTTGATAAGTCTTTGTTCATTGATAGACTCACACCTGTTAAATCAGTATTGTCACGTTTTTCTGAATCTACAAAAATCGGTTTGCTTTCAAGAGTTTCTTTAACTTTTTGAGTTTCCGTCACAATTCTTGTAATTTCAGCATTCACATCCTTCATTAACTTTTGATAAGCATCCATATTTTTCTTTAAAGAGACTACATCCGTTGAAAGTGTCGCAACTCGTGTATTTAATTCTTCTGGAATCACAAGTTTTTCTTTAATATCACTTGTTAATGTATTCGTTACTAGATCGACTAAGATTTCGTCTAGATTTTCAAACGCCAACTGCGCATATAATGAATCTCCCGCTGGCTGTTTAGGATTTGCTCCATTATTTGAATATAAGTCTAATCCATAAACTGCCTTCACTTGACCTGCAAAATCAAGATACGCTTTTACATCATTAAACACGGCTGTAGAAATTTCTCCTAAGAACGCTTTAGAATCTGTGAAAACAGTACGTGCATCACTACCGCTATATGTTCTTTGAATTGCTTGAGAGCTAGTATTCACCGTTAGAGTTGCTCCATCTAGCGGAGTTAATGTATTGAATTTGAGGAGTCGCATTCCCTGAAGCTTGATAATTATTAAAAGCTTCAATCACTTTATTGGATTGTTGAATACTACTATTTAATGAAGCAATATTATTTAATAACGCTTGTTTTTGTTCATCGCTAAGATGAGCAATTGATTCTTCAGTCACAACATTGATTTTCGATAAGATTGGAGCAAACCAACTATCACTTGCGACCGATCCACCATTGTATTTCAATTCATAATCTACACGTAATTGCTTCGCAGAAGCATTATACCCTGAAGTCACTTCCACAGAACTACCACTTTGTGAGAATGAGGCTCCTTGACCATTAATGCGTAAACTTTGAACACTGTAACGACTATCAACAGCTAGAGTGATTTTCTTAATGTTACCCGCAATATCATTTACAGCAATCTGTCCTGAAATTACTTTGTTCTTAATGTCATTTTCTTTATTGCTAACAAAAGTATCTTGGTTACTTGTTTGTGTTGTTGCTGATGGATTTAGTTTTTGAATAAAATGAACTGTATTTTTTAGAAACTGCTTATCTGCAGCTGATAATGCCATACGATCAATCGTAGCATCATCATAAAGCGTCATTTGTTGAGCGCTTGAAATAAACTTCTTATCAATATTATTACGTAACTCCGAAACCATTAAACCTAGCGTTTTCTTCGTTTGGTTACTATTATCAGCAAGCGACTCTGCTACTGCTTGCTTAATTTTCGCTTTATAGGTTGTATTTAAATAAGTATTAATTTCTTCGTTTCTCTTCTTAATATCCTCAACGAATTCATTCAGACGTTTACTTAACTCATTTGAGTTTGCTAAGACTTGATTCAAATCTTGTCCGTTGCTTAATTCTGGAAGCTTTTGTCCATTTACTTCTTGCATAATTTTCAACGGATCCGTCACCGTCATGCTAGAAATACCTTTATCATAAACTGCTAATTCACTTTCTCGTTTAGCGATCGATTGAGCCCACGCATCTTGCAACTCTTTAATTTTAGCAATTTCATTCTCATATGTTTTATCTACGGAAATAATTTGTGTGAACGATGCATTTGAATTCTGAATGATTGTATTAAATCCATTCATCACTTCTGCTGCATTATTCGACGAACTAGAAATCCCTTTAAATTCTTGAGAATATTGCATCAACGGTTCTAAAAGCCCAGTTTGAAATTGGTCAACCGTATCTCCTTGATTTTTTACGACTCCAGAAACTTGTTTCTGTGCATTTTTCAAGTTGGCGATTACGCTACTAAAATAAATACGAATAAGATCTTGGTTAAACGCCTGTTTTAATGACGATACTGCCTCTTCTGCTTGTTTCACTAAAACTTGTTTGTCGGCATTTACTTTATATTGGAACAATGCACGTTTTGGCGCTGTTGCTTCTAACGAAAGGGCGTCTTGTGAAAAATGACTTGGTAAAATCACCATCACTTGATAGTTCCCATTTTCTAACCCTTTCTCAGCTGTCGAACGAGACACCGTTTCAACTTTGTACGGAGTTGTCTTTGCAAAAGATTCAATTAAGATATTTGAAACTGTCACTTTGTCTCCATTATAGTTTGTCCCACTATCTTCATTCACAACAGCAATAGTGACATCGCTTTTAGCTGTCTGTGAGTCTTGAACTGACGTCGAACGATTTGTATTTTGTGGTTTCACCACTCCGAATAATGATAATAATAATACCGCTATTAAAAGAACTCCTGAAAACAGGAAGACTTTCTTATGTTTCATTTTCTTCTCCCTTCAATTTTTTAAAAAGAAAAAGGCGGGATGCGCTCCCACCTTCTTAGGATAGATGGTCTATCCATTATCCATTAGTTTAATCCGAATTTGAGATAAAGCTTGGTCATGCTCTTCCATTGCACGAGCAGCTCCAACTAACTGAACGTTGATTTGTTCTAATAATTCAGCAAATTCTTTTACTTTTGGTTTTAATTCGTTAAATTGTCTATCAAAACCTTGGAAAGCTTGTCCTTCCCATTCAGCTGCTAATGTTTGTTGTAAAGCAGATAAGTTAGATAAGATTCCATTTACTTCGTTTGAAGCTTTGCTATATTCACGAGCACGTGTTTGTAACGTCTCTGGAGAAACTTTAATTTGTCCCATTTTAATGAACTCCTTCAGTTATAATATTGATTTTTGTTACATTTCGATAGTATCATATTCACAAATAATTAGCAATATAAAAAAATAAAAAAATTTCACGGTGAGTATCATCGTTATTTTCTAGTAGTATCTTCTCTTTTTATTTTGAAATACTCACTAAAAAAATTTATATAGGTATTAGATAACTTTTTTTCCATCTTTTTGTTTTCTCGATCAATATTTTTTTGAATCGCTTCTGAAAAAAATTACCTTTAATATCGTTATCCACCACATCTTTAATATGTACTATCTCGGTATATACTTTCTCTGCAGATTTAATATACTCTTTATCTATTTTGTATTTTATTCTATCACGTAACGCCACTTTCGCAGGTACGTAATATAATCTTATCGTCCGTCTTTCAAGTGATTTTTCCACTTCGAGCAATATTTCGCTAGTAGATTGTACTGCTCCTCTCAACAAATTCTGATAAGCATTTCCAATTGTATCCCAAACTTGAGTTGCTAGCGACCCTATTTCCATACTATCCCTCATCTTCTAATCTTTGAATTTTTATTTGTAAATCTTCCATCTCTTCTGATTTCTTTCGGAGCTTTGTCTTATACTCCAGTTGGATTTTTTCAGATTCTCTGTCTAATGAGTTTAGAGTTCTATAAAATTTATCATCATTCGCTTCATAATATAATTGGAATAATTGACTCATTTTTTTCGTAATCCACTACTTGATCTTCATTATTCTTTAATTCCTGTACTGAAGCCTGATATTTTTTTGCTCTAACATATTAGCAAGGTCTCTTCTGAAAGAATTAACTCTTCTTGTTTTTTCTTCTATTTTAGATAATTCTTTTTTCTCCTCATTTTTTATCTCATCAATTTCAGCACAAATTTTTTTCTTAACCTACTCTGTAAGGTCCCCTTTTTATCCATATTTATCTCTATCCTTTAACAAATAAAGCTGATAACTCTTGATCTTTTTCAACTAATTCGGCAATACCTTCATTAATTACCTTTCTTAAGGTATCAAAATTTTCTGCAATTTCAACAGCTGTTTGTAGTTTTTTATTACTGTATTCTTCGACATCACCAACAATGGAGTCGTAATGAACGCCTTCTTCATAATACACAGCCATTATTTCCTCAGCTGACAACTTAAAATTAGCTGGTACTTTCGATAATTTTTTATATAGTTCATTCGCTTCCTGGATTCCTTTTGCTTGAGTTTGTTTGAACGATTCTATAGCTGCGTTATTAGCTTTCACAAGCCCCTCAGATAATACTTGAGCCTGAAGTGCATCCAAATAAATCCATTGACTTTTTGTCACTCCAGATATACCTTCTCGACTAGATCGAATAAAGTGCAACTTTTTATCTGTAATGCTACTCATACCAAATTCGATTGCTAAAATTCTTTTCAACTCAGCAGTTTGCTCTTCACTTTCAACAATAGCATCTAAAGAGTGCCCGCCCGAATTTGTCAAAGTTATTTCTCTTCCTATATAAATCCCACCAACAACATGAGCTACAGCTTGAAGGGGATCATACTGTGTATTCACACGAAGGACTTTCCCAGAAAATTTTACCTGGTCTATTGTAATACTTGCGATATTAATAAGAGATATAATCCCCAACATTAAAGGGCTAAGACTAGCTGCATATAAAGGAGCTGGATTATATACTATGGTCATCGGTGCATTAAATCTCAGAGCGACACGCTGTGCTATATTTCCTCCAAGTGAATGCCCTGTCAAAATAAGATTTTCAGGACCGTATTTAGCAGCCATTTTTTCATAAAAAGCATAAGGTGGAGCATAATGAATACCTAAATTCAAGCCAATTCCGAAAACATCAACAAGTGGATCTTTAATACCATCCGCTTCCATGTTTGTTCCAGAATATGCAATTATTACTTTCCCTGTGTCTTTGTCTTTAAAAGCTGTACCACTTGTACCTGTTACTTCATCATAGAAATCGTCAATATATTCCAGATTGTTAGGTATCACCTTATCACTTTGGGCCTCATGGATTAGGTCATCTCTATCTTTTACTTCAGGCATATTCGTTCTAACTTTTTCAAATTCATAAGCTAGGTTTGCCGCATCCAAAGTACTTACCATACTTCCTGTAGTTTCAACTATCGCCATAATATCTCCTTTCTATTCGTAAACCGTTTCTCTGAAGTAATAACCATCTTTATCCCTTACCACAACAGAGTAGTAATAATTTCTATTAGAGTTACTACCTCCAAAAGATAATTCAATGGATTTTGATGCTGGAAATGATAAATACTCGTTGATTTCTGGTAAATTGACATCATACTTTAACTCAAAAGAACCATTCATCGAACTATAGTATTTGTCTTTCAGTTTCAATGTTGATAGAAAATCTTTATTTAACGTGATTTTCTGGAATAAGAAGGATTGTTGCGGCCAAAGTTCATTAGCCGTTTTTTCATCTGAATAAGTATATTTCCCATTGTAGTATTCAACAGAAACAACTTTAGTATTCTCTCCAGATTTCCTTTCTGTCTCAATCAATTCTCCTTTAATCGGAGCCCCTTTTTTATCTCCAGTTAATTTAATTTTGACATTATTTCCATTCACCTGGCGTACTTGATAAACGATAAAGCCATTCGGAAACTGTTCAAATAGATCCTCCAAATTCTGGGTTGGATAAACACGACTAACTTCCGTTCCAATTCTTTTTTCTAAGTATGCACGATTATTTCTGGGATTGTATTTCAACAACAAAAACATAATGAGAAAACCTCCTATTATACAAGCCAATAATATTTTTCTTAACTTCATCCTTAATCCTCACTTTATGAGCTCTTTATTTAAATTAAATATTATCACACTTCCAAAAAAACACAATGTTTTTTCTTATTTACTGAAAAGATATTCTATTTTTCACGAGACCTTTGTGTTTACAATAAAATCTTAGCAGTATACCAAAAACTTATTATTAGCTAAATAATATCATTTGCTATTGATTCATTCGATAGTTTTCCTAACAAAAACAGCTCAAAAGCGTTCTAACTTTTGAGCTGTCCAGTATTTTTTCTAACTGAAGTTGATTAACCTCTTAATTTGCCGTTTTGGGCCAAGGTTTTTCGGCTTTGATTTCTTGAATAATGATATGAATGTGTTCTGTTGGCGCGCCAGTGTGTTTAGAGACCACTTCTGTCACTTCTTTGACAAGGGCTTCTTTTTGTTCACGGCTTCTTCCTTCGATCATTTCAACATGAATAAATGGCATGGTTGCGCCTCCCTTCGCTTAAACTAGTTTATATAGTTGCTCTTTGGTTCTATTCTACTCCTAAATGGGAGTAAATACTAGGTGGGTGCTGGAAAGGCCTCACACCCTGTGTAGTCGGGTTCGAATCACACCCTGTGTAGTTGAACTCGGGCTCACAGGACTGACGTCCACTTCCTGATATGTCCGCACGACTCGTTCCGAGTCCCTTGCGGCATATCAGTCCAGTGGTTCAGTCCTGAGCGTTCGCCCTCATATCCTGTTTTAGTCGGGTTCGAAAAAGCAGAAACGACGTCCACTTCCCGAAACGTCCGCAGAACGTTTCACGTTCCTTCCGGCGTTCCGGTCCAGTGATTCGTTTCTAACCGCTTTTTCTCACACCCTATATTTCTCAATTAAAATCTTCATGGTTTTGTTTGAAAAGAGCACGGTGAGGACGGCGGTATTCAATGGGAGTGTGATCATATTTTTCAGGATTCGCAGTGGCATAATGACGGCGAAAGCTTTTTGCGTCATCATATGCACCCATATTGAATTCAGTCCGAGGTTACAGAAGATGGTGACGAGTAATACTGTCATAAAGATTTGTTCCCATCTAAGTGGTCTCTTATATAAGAAGTATCCGTAGATGAGTCCTCCGACAAGGGCTGTGAAGGTGTATCCTATGAAGAATTGTCCGAACTCTCCGCGGAAGAAGTTTCCGAGGATATCGACTAGAATTCCCACAAGTGCTGCACGCCATGGTCCAAGCATCACCCCTGCGATGGCTGCTCCGATAAACCCGAAGCCGATTTGTACGTAGAGGCCGAATTTAATTTTCGGCAACATTTCCATCACAAGGCGAATGGCTACGACCATCGCCATCACTGTAATATCCAGTGTTCTTTTTCGATTGTATTTCTTTGTATTTTCCATATTAGCATCTCCTTTAATTGTAAAGAGTTGCTCCATTTAACTACTTCTATTTCTAGTGTTGTGTAAATGCAGCGAATGCGACTAAATTACCGCAATGTTTCCATTTTCGTCCCAGTGGCAACATTCCATCCTCCGGGCACTTAACGCAATAAAGTCTACTCTGATTTTAGGTTCTAGAAAATTTAGTTCCTACTTTCCATGAATCTCCTTTCTTACTCTTGGTTAGAATACCTGTCCTTTCTTGTGGCGTCAAGCAAACCATATTTTTTCTTCTTTTGAAGGGACCAAACTTGAATGAAAACTTGCTTCCAATAATTTTCATAACTCCTATTAAATATTTCACTTAAATTTTATATAATGTTTAAGATTGATACCGTTTCCCAACGTGTATAATATTCTTAACTCTCTTTAGAAATAGAAAGGTTAGACAATGAGCAATGAACGTTATTTAATGATGGAATCCGATATTAAGAGCTTATCGTTTCAATTGGAATCTATCACAAAATCTAAATATGACAGCGACTGGCATAGTACGCTCCATACGCACCCTTTTACGGAATTATTTTACGTTGTAGACGGAAAAGGCGAGTTTAATATTCAAGGCCAACGTTTTCCTGTAAAAGCAAACGACTTTGTCATTATCAATCCGCAGGTAGAACATACAGAATTATCTTCTCCAGATGAACCGCTGGAATATATTGTATTAGGCATTAAGGGGCTCTCTTTCTCAAACTTAACACCTGTCTCAGAAGGTGGACATCCATTTTCATTCTTCAACTTGCGAGATGAGCAAAAAGACATCTTGCGTTATTTGAATGCGATGGTACAAGAGGCCACTTCCCAATCGATGAGCTACGAATTAGTGTGCCATAACTTATTAGAAATCTTATTAATCAAAATCTTACGTCACCAACACTTCGATCTTGAAGTCGGCAAACAAAGCAAGGCGACAAAGGATATTTCGTTTATCAAGCACTACTTAGAAACGTACTATCACGAAAGTATCCAGCTAGAAGACCTCGCTTCGATGACACACTTGAGCCGTTTCTATATTTCACACAGCTTTAAGAAAGAAATCGGCATGTCTCCGATGGAATATTTGATTGCCATTCGTATTAAGGAAAGTAAGATTTTACTACGAACAACGAATTACTCGATTTCACAAGTGGCGGATATTGTTGGATTCACCACTCCAACGTATTTCTCAAACAATTCCGTAAGAGCACGGGAATTTCACCAACGGATTATCGGGAACAATATCAAGGAGTCCAGAAATGATTCGACAACCTAAGCGCGATGAACGACGACAAATCATCCCTCTGATTGAACTGATTATGCAAGATATGGAACTGCCAATCTTGGAACATACGAGCCCGGAAATGCTCTACGCGATGCTAGAAGAAGCCATGCTCGACGATCAGTTTCGCTACGGACTTAAGAACACCCTCGTCTATATTCATGAAGGAAAAATCGCAGGGGCCATCTTTGGCTACCACGGACACTTAGAAGACGCGATTGACGACCCGTTTCACCGATTATACGAAGATTACCAGATCGAGCATCAACTCCCGCTCTACGAGGATAAGGAAACGATGCCTGGCGAATGGTACATCGATATATTAGCGGTCTATCCCAAATATCGTCGCATTGGAATCGGCCGTAAATTATTGGTCGAAGTAGAAAACTTAGCGCGCCAACAAGGGGCCACAAAAATCGCCCTCAACTGCGAGAAGGACAATACGAAGGCCTATCAATTATACGAAAAACTAGGCTACACGCCTGAGAGTGAACGCATCTTAAGCGGTCATCCGTATTACCATATGACGAAAACCTTATAAAAAATCCCACTTTGGACAAAATCGTTCAAAGAGAGAATTGTTAAAATGTAACTTATATGTTACATTTTGCTTTTTTACAAAACGAAAAAGAGACTCGAAATTTCGAGTCTCTTATTTTTGCTTCTATGATTATTTTACAAAAGCTTGACGGAGGTTAATTGTACGTCCGAATGGAAGTACTTCGAATCCTTCTACGTTTTCAGCAAGTAAGTAGCTTTGACTTGCTTGGTAGATTGGAGCGACAACCGCATCATCCATCACGATTTTTCTGCAGCAATCATTTGTTTGTAACGTTCTGCTGGCTTCGTTGCGTATGTTGTTTTCACTTCAGCAACAGCTTTATCGTAGGCTTCGCTTGAGTAGTTCGCGAAGTTGATTCCGCCACCTGTTACGTATTGTTCTAAGAAGTTCACTGGGTCTTGATAGTCAGGTGCCCATGTTCCGAAGAAGAAGTCGAAATCATCTGCACGTTGTAATTCAAGACGGTTTTTCAATGGAACTGATTTAATGTTCAATGTCACGCCTGGTAAGTTCTTTTGGATTTGCGCTTGTAAATATTCGCCGACCACTTTCGCACTACCTGCATCTGACGTTAATAATGTCACTTCGATCGTGTCCATGCCTAATTCTTGTTTCGCAAGCGCTAATTCTTTTTGCGCTTCTTCTACATTGTAGCTGAGTAAGTCGCCACGGTCTTCTACGTAATCTTTACCTGTTTCTGGGTTTTCACCGAATCCTTTTGGAACAAGACCATTTGAAACGATTGAGCCGTCTTTTAATACGTTGTTTACAAGAGCCGCTTTATCGTATGCCATCGCAATTGCACGACGGAAGTGTTTGTTTCCTGTAATCTTACGTTCTACGTTGAAACTCATGTATCCCATTGTTGCTTTTGGAATCGCATGATAAGTAGGTTGCCCTTTGTATTGATCAACGAATTGTTCGCTAATCGTTGTGTATTGCACTTGTTTTCCGTCAAATAATTGAACAGAAGTCGCTACTTCTTTCGATACGTTCACAGTAACGGTTTGTAATTGAACGTTTGCTGCATCCCAGTAGCCGTCGTTCTTCACAAGTTTCCAAGAAAGTTCAGAACCTGTCCATCCTTCTAACTTGAACGGTCCGTTTGTCACGATTGAATCTGCAGAAGAGCCGTACCCTTCGCCTTTTTCTTTCGCCACTTTTTCAGATTGTGGTAAGAAACGTGAACCTGTTAATAATTTTGGTAAATATGGAGCAGGATTTTCAAGCGTGATTTCTAATGTTTTATCATCAATCGCTTTAACTCCTAATTCTTCTGTAGATAATTCCCCTGAACGGATTTTCTTCGCGTTTTTGAACACATCAGCTGATTGCGCCACATGTCCTTCTTTAGGGTCTACTAATTTACGGTAAGTGTATACGAAGTCGCCTGCTGTTACAGGAGTTCCGTCAGACCATTTTGCATCACGTAATTTAAACGTATATACAAGGCCGTCCGCACTCACAGTTGGCTCTTCTGCTGCCATTCCTAATTCAACTTTATTGTCTTTAGCGACACGATATAATCCTTCGAAATTTGCCCTAACATATCTGAGCTCGGAACATCATCGTAGTCCGCGCTATCTAATGTTGCTAATTCCCCAAATGTTGTAATCGTTAAACTTTGTTGATTACTTGATGTCGATGTTGAATTGCCACCACATGCAGCCAAACCTAAAGAAACAAGTAGTGTTGTCATTAATAATTTGGTTGATTTTTTCATAACAATTCTCCTTTGTGGTATAATCCATCGCCTTTGCGATAACAACATGATAGCATGGATACCCAAACCACCAAAATTTAATGCCTATGATACGAGAAAAAGCGGTCAGAAACGAATCACTGGACCAACCCAACGCAAGCATCGTTAAAAACGATGTGCGTATGGGTTGGGAAGTGGACGTCGTTTCTGCTTTTTCGAGTTCGAATGCTTAGGATGTATGTCTTCACGGTTAGCCTTCCCAGGTATTTTGACAAACACAAAAAATAAGCTTTCAAAGTCTACTATTTTATGGTATTTTATGCTTATTAAATTCATCATTTTAAAGGAGAACAATTATGACAAAAACGCATAGTAATATATCCTTCATCGGTATGATCATTATTGCAGTTCTTATGTTCATTATAAGTATAGGTGCGGTAGGATACTCACTACTCTATCCAACTGCAGATACTTTATATAAAGAAGGAAAAGTCTTTGGTTTGCCTTACAAGAGCGACCAAGAAACGGTTGCTGTAAAAATCACGTATTTCGCCCCTGATTATATGGCTACTGTCACTAGAAGTAACACAAAATTATATTTTATTCAGTTTTCAAGACCAAAAACAATTATGAATACAAATCCATTCGGGTATGCCAGCATTGAGATTAAAGACGGCGATCCCCTTCTGGATAAATTAAAGTCAGCGCCTAATCTATCCCAGAACCCAATGATTGTGGCCGCCACTATTCGTAAATCTGGCGCTAAAGACGCTATTCAAGATTATCATTTTATGTTCAGTAATCTTGTGGATCGAGATGAAGATATCAAACCTTATGCTGAAACATTATATTATGTTTCGGTAGATGAATATGATAAAAGTCGTTTGGTAGGTTATCCTATTGCTCTGATGACTATCCTGATTGGACTATACTTCCTATACGGTGCTTTTTCTTTAAGAAAAAAAGAAGAGAAAGCATACAATGAACTATACGATTCCTATCCAGAATTAAACCATTCAATGGATACGGTATTAGGCAACGCAACTTATGTAGACCAAGCATTAGGAATTATTTTATATAAGAACCATCTGATTATTCCAAAAGGGGAACTTAGAGTATATGACCTAAGAAAAGCAAAACAAATGTACCACCGTATCTTGAATCATAAATCCTACGGAATAACAACAGGCAGTTTTTCACAACTGATTATTCTTACGGATGATAAAACTTACCGAAAGAAGAAAACTTCTTTTCCCATTAATAACGTTGGAAAAGAAACAGATGACTTACTACAACCTTTCTTTTATACCGTAAGCCAAGAATTCCCTGATATCCTCTTGGGAGTCACAAATAAAAAACAACGCCCATTCTAAATAGGATGTGAGACATCGCGCTCAGAAATGGAACGTTGGACTCGAACGCCGGAAGGAACGTGAAACGTTCTGCGGACGTTTGAGGAAACGCACGCCATTTCTGCGATGGCGAACTCAACTACAGGATGTGAGGCAGAAAGACAGCAGACAAAAAAAGAGCTCACAGTGTGAGCTCTTTTTGCTTTTCTTGAATTCCAAACCATTCACACTGCGAAGAGCGCTCAGGACTCAACTACTGCATTTTAGTAATTGCACATCCCCCTGAACTCCCCCTTGCCTTTCTCTCCTATCTCCATTACCATAGAACTTACAAGAAAAAGGAGTTTTTCATATGCGTAAGAATCGTGTTCGCGGCTATAATAAACGTTTTTATCCCGGAGTAGCCTTCATCGTTGCGGCGATACTTTGCCTTGTTTTTGCATTGACAAGACTGAACATACCGCTATTAGAAATGCAAAATAAATATTTTAATCTCTATGACGCCGAAAAAAATGAAGTTTATATCTTAAAGGTGAACGGTATCGACAAGAACTCTGTCAAGAATTCCGATTTTGGTAAATGGGCACTCTATCTCGTTTCTTATTTAGAAAAAGACAAATATGGAAATGAATCAACAGAGTTAATCGGCTTAGAATTAGATGAAGAGACCGCCAAACAATTAATCGATAAGAAAAATACATTAAGAGACAATCCTGAAAAAATTGCAGGTACATTTGTTAAGCCCGATATTAATGATAAGAACGTGATGGACTATGGCCTTCGTACACAAGCTGCGATGAAAAAATATATCAAATTTCCAAAGTCAAGACGCTATCAAAACTATGTATCAATTAAACCTGGAAAGGAGACACAAAAACTCTTCCTAATCCTCTCTCTCGTCCTCTTGATTCCAGGACTAGTACTCGTATATTTAGCGGAAAAATATCATCAATTTGCGTCATACTACAATAGCCTTTTTGCAGGATATGAAAACACCGAAGCGTTAGTGGCTAGTCATCCAGAGTTGAAAGGCAAACGTCTATCCGCGTTATTGAATAAAGCCGATTATATCGATGAGACCTTAGGCGTGTACATCTATAAAAACTTCTTCTGTTCTACTGTAAAAGGCTTAGAGATTTATGACTTAAACAAAACAAAGAGCGTACATCACCTCGAAAAAACTTTTTACCCTGAAGAAGGTGGCAGCTTCATGAAATCGTACCTTGTGTTTGACACAAGCGATCCAGATGCTGTGGTTCGTAGTAAGAAAATCCAAATTAAAAGTTTCGGCGAAGAAACCGATGCACATCTACAGCCATTCTTTGACAAATTGCGTCAAGACTTCCCCTCTATTGAGATTAGGGCAAAAAAAGAAAGTAAGTGATAAGGAGTCCAGCAGGATTCCTTATTTTTTTCAACACGAAATTATCATATATGATAATTTGTACTGACCCCAAAAAGTTAGACAATTAATTTAAGCAAAGGATTTAGTTCTGTATTGCACAGGACTAAGTCCTTTTAATTTTACTTTGATTCGTTTGTTGTTGTAATAATCAATATAGTCGACGATTGCCTCCTCAAGTTCCTTTATAGACTTAAATGTCTGCTCATAGCCATAAAACATCTCTGATTTAAGAATGCCAAAGAACGATTCCATCATGCCATTGTCAGTACTATTACCCTTGCGGGACATAGATGGCTGAATGCCCTTATCTTCTAAAAAACTATGATAAAACTCATGCTGGTATTGCCATCCCTGATCACTGTGGAGAATAGTACTCTCGTATTGTTCTTCTCTAAAAAGCTTGTTTTTAACATATCTTTTTAATTGGTCTAAATTTGGTGAAGACGAAAGGGAATAAGCTATAATTTCGCTGTTATAACCATCTAAAAATTGGTGATAAATATAGTTTTTTTGGTTACTTGTTGGGATAGAAAAATTCCGTAATGTCTGTATAGCACTTTTTCCATCGGTTTTTGAAGCTTCAAATTGGCGTTGAATAATGTTTCCAACTCTCTTTCCAACAGTTCCATGATAAGAAGAGTACTTACGTTTTCTGCGAATACGAGCCCTTAGACCTAACATTTTCATCAGGCGTTGTACCTTTTTATGGTTTACGATGAAACCACGGTTTCTAAGTTCAAGAGTAATACGACGATAGCCATAATTTCCTTTATGCTCGTTATAAATAGTTTCTATTTCGTTTTTTACGGCCTGATTCTTATCTTCTAGGTTTAGCTGCTTTAAGTGATAGTAGTAAGTTGAACGAGCAAGTTTAATAATCTTTAGAAGAATATCTAAAGGAAACTCTGGCACTAACTCTCTGACAATCTGTGTCTTTCTTCTTTCTCTTTTTCCTCCTTCAAGCGGAGTTCTCTCAACTTTTTTAGAATGGCATTCTCCGCTCTTAAATACTCATTTTCAGCCTGAAGGCGTTCTAGTTCTGTCATCTCTTCTGGTTTTTTCTTTGGCTTACGTCCCATCTTAAGTAGTCTCCCTCTTGTTTTCTCAACAATAGTATACTTATTTTTCTTGTATTGTGCGAGCCAATTATAAAGCATCGCAGGACCTGGAAGACCGTATTCGAGAGAAACTCTTTTCTATACTCAAACCTTTATGTAAGACTTTATCAATCATTTCTTGTTTTATTTCTGGAGGATAATAAATTTTCTTCCCTCTTTTTACTATCTCTAAACCATAACGATCAATCAATTTAATCATATAGACAAGATTTCTCGCATTTATACCGAACGTATCTGCAAGTCGTGCGTAGCTAACTCCTTGTTTTCTGAGTTCATAAATTTGAACTTTATCCTCATAAGTTAATTTCATAAAAAAGCACCCCAAAAGTTAGATTTTCTGTCTAACTTTTGGGGTGCACTTCAAATTACCATATATGATAATTTCGGAATTCAAATAAAGTCACTTGCAAAATGCTATTCTCTGGGGTATTATATCTGTATTATATCCATATTATTGAAAAGAGGTTTTTATCATATGACAGAAAATCGTAATCACGGCTTTAGAATTCGTTTTTACTTCGGACTTATTTTAATTATTGCCGCTTGCGTCATCGGATTTTTCAATTTCCAAAAACCAGATGCTAAAAAAATCTATGAAGAAGGAAAAACCCTTGATTTCAGAACAGACAATGACGATAAAGAATCAGCTCTAAAAATTACGTATATCTCAAAAGAGCCTATCTTCAAAGTAAATGGCGGAAAATCCTATATCTACATTGTTGGATATGAAAAAAAAGGCACTTCAAAAGACAAAGAACCTGGTTATATTGGTCTTGAATTATCAAAAGAGGAAGGCGAAAAATTAGCCGCAAAAGCTGATACAATGCAAGACAATCCAGAATATGTTTACGGTACAATCATTTATGCTTACCGTAATAAGCATGCGATTCAAAAGTACAGCGAATTAATTACTCAAGCATTCCATGACTATAACCTTCTACAAGCGAACCCTAATACAACATTCTACCTCTCGCAAACAGAAGCTAGCTCTGCAAAAAAAGGCGGATTAATGGTTGCTGCGGGGCTTACAATTGCTGGTCTTGTATTTATCGGTTTAGCTTTCTTAAAACGTAAAAAAGTGGGTGCTGCTTACGACGAAATGTACGCTGCTTACCCAGAATTACGTGGCAACTTAGATTTACTACGAACAAACGCTACTTATGCGGATGATGAAACGTTTGTATACATCTACAAGAACCACTTCTTCACTACTTGGAGCGGTTTGGAAGTATACGACCTCACAAAAGCTAACCGTGTTTACCACTATCAATTAACACATAAGAGATATGGCATTACAACGAATATCGAATCATTCCTCATCTTCTTATCGGATGACAAATCATACAAAGGTAAGAAGAAGAAAATTGAAATTAAGAACATCGGCCAAGAAACAGATGACTTCTTACAACCATTCTTCCGTGCAGTTGCACAAGAATTCCCTGACACAGCCGTAGGATATGAAAATAATCGACCATTCTAAAATCAGGATGTGAGAAAAAGCGTTCAGAGGCGATGACGGTTCGCAGTTTAGCCGTAAGCGGTCTGAACGACCGTGCGGACTAAACTCGAAAGGCTTGAGCCTCTGCTTTTTCGAACTCAACTTCACTAGGATGTGAGGCAGAAAGACAGAAGACAAAAAGAGCTCACAGTGTGAGCTCTTTTTGCTTCGTAGTCTTTCGTCCGCAAAGTTTATTAGACATTCTTGAATCACGAGTGATGAAAAGAATGTCAATAAACCACTGCGCTGATGTGGAAACTACAAGGGACTCGCAGTGCGAGTCCTTTTTTTTATTGCATTTCTAGTGAAAATCAGCTTGCAAAAAATCAATATCTAGAGTACTGTTAATTTAATCACTATTATTGCAAAGGAGTTTTATTTTATGACAGAAAATCGTAACCACGGTTTTAATATCCGTTTTTATTTCGGAGTAATTTTATTAATTGTAGCTGCTGTCCTTGCTTTCTTCGCTCTCAAGAAAGTAGACGTTGACACATTGGTAAAGGACAATAAATTCTTTACCCACTATTCTGCAAAGGATGGCGAGCAACTGGCTGTCAAAATCACACAAATTAAAGCCAACCCTATAGTCCCAGTGAATAACGGAAGTTCATACGTATACATTATTGAGTATGAAGATGAAGGTAAAGAGTTAAATGGCCAAAAAAAATACGCTTATATAGGTCTTGAACTAGATAAAGAGACTGCTCAAAAACTAGTCGCAAAGAATAGTACTTTACCAGATAACCCTGAGATAATGGCTGTTACCCTTGTGGACTCTTCTAGAAACAAAGGCGCTATTAAAAACTACGACGATCTTATGCTCAATGGTTTCAAAAGCTATAATTTAGTTGGAAAAGAGATTGAATATAGAGACTACTTATCTATCTCTGATAAATCATCTACTCAAAAAACTCAATTAATCATCGCTGCAGGTCTTACTCTTGCAGGTCTTGTATTTGTTGGTTTAGCTTTCTTAAAACGTAGAAAAGTTAGTGCGGCTTACGATGAAATTTACGCTGCTTACCCAGAATTACGTGATAACTTGGATTTATTAAAAACAAATGCAACTTATGTCGACGATGAAATGTTTGTATACATCTACAAAAACCACTTCTTCACTACTTGGAGCGGATTAGAAGTATACGACATCACAAAAGCAAATCGCGTTTACCACTATCAGGTAACACACAAGAAATATGGAGTGACAACAAATATTGATTCATTCCTCATCTTCTTATCAGATGACAAATCATACAAAGGTAAGAAAACGAAGATTGCCATCCATAATATTGGGGAAGAAACCGATAACTTCTTACAACCATTCTTCCAAACTGTGGTCCAAGAATTCCCTAACGTAGCAGTAGGATATGAAAATAATCGACCATTCTAATTAAGGATGCGAGGGCGAACGCTCAGGACTGAAACACTGGACTGATATGCCGCAAGGGACTCGGAACGAGTCGTGCGGACATATCAGGAAGTGGACGTCAGTCCTGTGAGCCCGAGTTCAACTCTGGATGTGAGAAAAAGCGTTCAGCTAATATTCACAGTGTGAATATTAGGTGACGGTTCGCAGTTTAGCCGTAAGCGGTCTGAAAGACCGTGCAGACTAAACTCGAAAGGCTTGAGCCTCTGCTTTTTCGAACTCAACTCCACTAGGATACGAGAAAAAGCACTCAGCTAATATCCACCAAACCGACTCGCAATGCGGGTCGGTTTTTTTGCTCAAATCAAATTAATTCTGTCTACTAAATTAAAATATTAACTTTGCAGTTCAAAGATATTTGTGATATATTATATCTATCATACAATCCATATTAAAGGAGAATAATCATGACTGAAAAACGCAATACTAAAGGCTTTGTCGGCCTCATTATCGCTGGAATTCTTTCCCTCATCGTTGCTCTTGGTGCGATAGGATACTTCCAGTTCTATCAAACTGCTGACAACTTATACAAACAAGGTAAAATCTTTGGTACTTCTACAATGAAAGACGAAGAAACGGTAGCTGTAAAAATTACGTACACTCAACCTAAGTCTATCGGAAGTGTCGAAGGAAGTGATACAAGCCTCTACTTTATCAAATTTTCAGGAGTAGATACGAATGATTTCGGTTATGCAAGTATCGAAATTAAAGAGGGAGATAAAATAGCTGATAAAATAAAATCTGCTGATGTAGATAACCCAGTGATCGTTGCTGCTAAGATTCGTAAATCAGATGCAGACGGTGCCATTCGCGACTACACTTTCAACTTTAAAGATTTGATTAGCGAAAATGAGACAGTTTCAAAACTAGCAGAAACAGAATATTACGTATCTGTTTACGAGTTTGACAAAGACCGTCAATTCGCATATATCGTTGCTGGTATTGCAGGTATTATCGCTCTTGTATTCTTCTACAGTGCTTTTGCAACACGTAAAGGAGAAGACAAAGCGTACAATGAATTATACAGCGCTTATCCAGAATTAAACTATTCAATGGATACAGTATTAGATAATGCCACTTATGTCGATAATCAATTAGGAATCGTTTTATACAAACATCACCTACTTGCGACATACAAGAATTTCCAAGTATACGACTTAACAAAAAGCTGAACGAATTTACCACTACGTTTACACTCAAAAAAATCATACGGAATGACTGTTAGCCGTACTTCTCAATTAATCGTTCTAACGAACGACAAATCATACCGTAGAAAGAAAAACGTCTCTACTCATTAAAAACGTTGGGGACGAAACAGATGACTTACTACAACCATTCTTCTACGCAGTAAGCCAAGAATTCCCAGACATCCTATTAGGATACGAAAACAAAAGCAAGAGACCGTTCTAACAAGGATACGAGGGCGAACGCTCAGGACTGAAACACTGGACTGATATGCCGCAAGGGACTCGAAACGAGTCGTGCGGACATATCAGGAAGTGGACGTCAGTCCTGTGAGCCCGAGTTCAACTCCAGGATGTGAGAAAAAGCGATCAGAGGCTCAACTCTAGGATGTGAGACATCCAACCTAAAAAAATAAATAACCCAAAAAAGAACCGCCATCTGGCGGTTCTTTTCCTTTACATGATTCATTTTTGATTAATCAACATATGGAGTTTTTGTACGGTTTAAGAATGCATAAGCTAGCCCGATTAAGATTCCTCCGCCAATCCAGTTCCCAACAAATGATACTGACCAATGACGAATAATATTGAGCCAATTCAAGGCATCGATTGAGTTTCCAACTGGTGAGAATTTCACGATAGAGAACGACGCAAAATTCGCCACAACGTGTTCATTTACTAAGTAAACGAACATAAAAATTGCAGAAATAACAATCCATAATTTAGCTTCTTCACTCTTGATTAAGATAAATGAAAGAATTGCTACGTTAACAAAGACATTTGCTAAAATACCTTCTAATAAAATTAGTTCGTTTGAACGAGACAATTTCAATTCAGCAACTTTTGCTATAAATTCATTTGCATTGATTCCGTTAAATGCTGAGCTATTTGCGAACAATGCTCCTATAAACATGGCCCCAATTAAATTAAATAGCGTACAATAGAATAAAATAGCAATTGCTTTAGACCATTTGATGTGCTTTTGGTAAGCTCCCGCTGTTAAGAACATCATATTTGAAGTAGCTAGCTCTCCGTTTAAAAATACAACATAAACTAATCCCCAAGTGAAGATAAATGCAAAAGTAAATCTACTTAATGCAGGGTTTAATCCAGCTATAATTTGTGCTGCATGAGCTCCTGCGGCTGTACTCATCGTTAAAAATGCCCCTGCAAACATTGAACGCAGTGCATAACGCATCTTACTCTCGTCAAAAAGTGCCTCCTTTTTGTGACATGCTTTTTCAAGTTTTGTATTGAACTCACTCGTGTGTTCCATAACATTCCTCCTAAAAATTAATTACACCTTAGTATACCACTTTTTGTAAGATTTCATAGAGTTTTTTTTCGTGAAAATTTACTTTACAACACTATGAATGCTTGCTAGAATGAGCAGTGGTTTAAAAGACAACTTCAAAGGAGAACTCTTATGAAAAAAATGATTGGAATTTTGGCGGCTGCCCTCTTCTTAACAGCGTGCGGACAAGCCCCAACGACAACAACGACTAAGGAAACAACTACTGCAACTACTGTAGCACAATCGACAACAGTAACACTGAATATCACAAAAGACGGACAAGCCATCGAAGGTAGCCCGTTCACACTCACATTCAAAGAAGGTGACAATCTTCTAGACGTGATGAAAGCACAACTAAAAATCGTTGAGAAAGACGGCTTTATCTCTTCGATTAACGGTGTGGAACAAGTCCCAGCCGAAAACAAATACTGGTTATTCGACGTAAACGGTACAATGAGCCCTGTCGGCGCAAAAGAAGTCATCTTAAAAGCAGGCGACGTCATCGACTGGAAACTCAATAAACTTCAATAGTCCGATGATTAATTCAACTCGAAAAATTATCCTTATCGCCCTCCTATCAGCATTTTGCGTGATTGGAAGACTTGGACTTCTCTCACTTCCAAATGTTCAACCAATTACCGTGGTGGTCATTTGGATTACTTTGGAACTTGGTCTTTTGTACGGCGTTGCTATCGGGAGCATCTCCATTTTGATTTCCAACCTTTTAGTAGGAATGGGGCTGTGGACACTCTATCAGATGGTCAGTTTTGCCCTCGTCTGCGCTTGTGCATTACTTCTTCGTCCACTATGGCGAAAAAGACAACAATTCCCACGCCTATCTTGGATTCTTTTTCCAATCTTTGCAGGACTGATGGGCTACTTATACGGCTTTATCATCTCGATTTTCTGGGTATACAGCATGCCTGGCCTGAACTTTTGGATTTACTACTTAAACGGCGTTCTATTCGATACGTACCACGCCATCGGAAATGTCGTCTTCTGGATCTTATTAATTCCACTGTTCGAGAAACTAAATCCATTCAAAATGCTACAAAAATAAAACAGACTTAAAATCTTACGGATTCTATAGTAGCAGTAATGGGGAATAGCAACCAATGTGAATTACTGACTCTAGGGTGTAACCCTTAGAGTCAGTTTGAAGCTTGGTAGAAATTGAGACGTAAGGCTCAATCCGATGCCCCATTATCGCTACTATAAAGATATCCGTAAAGATTTAAAGGAATCATTCACTTAAATAAAATATCTAATCTTATTTCAGCAAGTAATTCAATACATCTTTTTCTAATTTTTTGATGGGGTACTGCGCCTTCACTTTTATTTTTTTATTGTTACATCCAGCGTAGCCTTGCACGACATCCACTTGTGGTATGACCACCCAATCTCCAAGAACTTCTTGCGCGCCTTCCTCTTTTTCATCCAAAATGCACACAAAGCGGTATTCTCTCTCGTGTTGCCACTCTTTGAATTTTGCAAAGGTCGCCTTAATATAAAAGTTCAGATTCGAATAAGAGAATTGATTGCTATTGCTTCTTGTATTAGGGCGTTTATCAATATATTCTACTGGGCCGTATACACAAAGTCCTTCTACCTTCAAGGAATGAATTTTATCCAAAAAACTCGCATACGAATACTCCAGCGCATACCCTGCGTGGCTATTGGCGTAATAAGACCACATTAAAATATTATCTGCAGCATGCGTAAAGCAAAACACTCGGAAGAAATCCATCATCGAATGGCCGTCCGCGTAGTAGCAATTACAGTCAAACGGGTCGTTGAAATGCTTCGGATGACTAAACGACACATTCCCTTCCACCACCTGATACGGATTTTTCTCAATCGTTTCCTTGGCATAGTACTTCACAAAAACTTGTCGCTCTTCTTGAATCGCTGCTTCCGCCTTTTTAAAATACGTCTCAACGTCTTCTTTAAATACCCCTTGAAACTGCTCGACTAACTGATCTGGTGCAAGAAAGCCCAATCGGATATTCTTGGCGAGTTGGTCATTGAATTCTTTATCCGCCCTTTCTACGTCAAACCCTTCCGGAATCTTCGCATTCGCATTTTGAATATACACAACCTTTTTATACTCTAAGTCAGTCGGTTCTTTTCGTCGGTTGTTTAAACAGTGAGACAAACACTTTCTCTTTTTGTCTTGCGGTTGGCTACTAAAAAAACAATTACTATCCAAGAAAGATTCCACCAAGCGGTATTCTTTATGCGTTTGTAAAAATGTCGCCTTAGCAATCAAATAACGATACAGCTCAATGTCCTCTTTTAAAATAATTTTCAATAAGCCCACCTCCTCACTGAAAGTATATCACTTCTTTTTGCTAGTTTAAATATCCTCATAAAACCATGCACAAAACTCCCCAAATTCTCGTTCGCTTTCCCTTCACGAAAAAGAAGACTATTTTTTTTATAAACATATAAAAGGCACCCTCTTTTTTTGTATGCTCATAAAAAAATGGTCTAT
>BNJT01001093.1_pt1 | contig 102346 bp, 141 predicted proteins | sample 8540491 | NCBI WGS metagenome assembly BNJT01 (sample SAMD00202455, study PRJDB9452) | human saliva metagenome | host: Homo sapiens | reverse complement strand
AGCTCACCTGTAAGTTATGGAAAAATAACCCTAGGTTTTCAAAGGACTGTTTAGATAGGTGTTTGATTTTTCTTAGTTCTCTTAGAGGAGAATCCAATGAAACATATGATTATTCAGACACAGAAAACAGTCTATAAAGTAAACGTCGACGATATCTACTATATCCAAACACATCCAACTAAAGCCCATACCGTACAGATTGTTACAGAAGAAGCTAGCTTTAATATGGTTCAATATTTAAGTAATCTTGAGAACCAATATGGGGAAACCTTGATGAGGTGCCATCGAAACTGTTTGGTTAATCTTGATAAAGTAAAATCGATTGATTTTCAAGAAAGAATCCTTTTTCTCGGAGAAGAAGGTCAATACGCTGTCAAGTATGCCAGACGTCGCTATAGAGAAATTCGTCAAAAATGGTTGAAAGAAGGAGAGTAAGAAGATGAGAATATTTGTTTTAGAAGATGATTTTTCCCAGCAGACTAGGATTGAAACGACGATTGAGAAACTTTTTGAAGGAACATCATATCACTCCCAGCTCTTTTGAGGGTCTTTGGTAAGCCAGCTCAACTGCTCAGCAGAGGTGCATGAGAAGGGGGCGCATCAGCCAGCTCTTTTGGATATTGAGATTCGAAATGAGGAGATGAAAGGGGCTGGAAGTGGCTAGAAAGATTCGGGATCGGGATCCTTATGCCTTGATAGTCTTTGTGACGACTCACTCAGAGTTTATGCCCCTGTCCTTTCGCTACCAAGTGTCTGCTTTGGACTACATTGATAAGGCTCTTTCGGCAGAGGAGTTGAGATCTCGGATCGAGACAGCCTCTCCTCTATGCCAATGGTCAAGATGCAGTAAAAGTCTAGCTGAAGATTGCTTTTATTTTCTAAATCAAAAATTTTGCTCAATTCCAGTATCCTTTTAAAAGGGGTTTACTATCTCGAACATCGTCTCCCAGACCCATCATGTCATTCTCTATAGCGAGACAGATGGGTTGGAATTTACAGCAGGGTTTGGAGGAGATTCTCAAGCAGGAGCCTCGTCTCTTGCAGTGCCATCGCTCTTTTCTCATCAATCCTGCAAATGTGGTGCATTTGGATAAGAAAGAAAAACTGCTTTTCTTTCCCAATGGTGGGGAGCTGTATGATAGCGCGTTATAAGGTCAGGAAGTGTCTGAGGACTATCAATAACTTGCACTGAGTGAGGTGATGATGGAATTAGTCTGGAAGATCGTATATGTGTTTTTGCTATCTGGATTGGAATTGTTTATATTTTTTAAGGTGGATGGAATTGTTCTAACTCTGGAGAGAGTCTTTAAAGCTTTTCTTTTTAAGCTACTTTTAGTAGTTATTTTTGTAACGATTAGCTATATAGTAGGAAATAATTACCTATCTTATTTTGTGGAACCCTTGTACGGCATAGGCTTGTCTTTATTACTGTTAAGAGGACTTCCTAAAAAACTCCTTTTCTTTTATGGTCTCTTTCCAATGATATTGGTGAATCTCTTTTATAGAGGTATTTCTTATTTTGTGCTTCCATTTTTAGGCGAAGGGCATGTGTATGATGACCGCTCTTTTATTTGGTTATGTATAAAAATTTTCATTTGCTTTATTTCTCTAGCCTTTTTGAAATGGTTAGACTATGATTTTACTAGTTTGAGAAAGGAGATTCCCGATAAAGATTTTCAAAAGTCCCTGACTACGATTAACTGGATAATGGGGGCTTACTATCTAGTGATGCAAAGTCTGTCTTATTTTGAATATGTACAAGGTATACAATCAACGACTGTTCGCCATTTCATTCTGGTATTTTATCTACTCTTTTTTATGGGGGTTATCAAGAAATTAGATACCTATTTGAAGGAAAAACTTCAGGAGAAACTGAACCAAGAGCAGACCTTGCGCTATAGAGATATGGAACGCTATAGTCGGCATATAGAGGAACTTTTACAAGGAAGTACGGAGCTTTCGGCATGATTATAGCAACCTCTTGACTAGTTTACGTCTGGGCATTGAAGAGGAGGATATGGAGCAGATAAAAGAGGTTTACGACTCTGTTTTAAAGGATTCCAGTGAAAAATTGCAGGACAACAAATATGACCTGGGCAGATTAGTGAATATTCGTGATAAAGCCCTCAAAAGTCTTCTAGCAGGGAAGTTTCTAAAAGCCAGAGATAAGAAGATTGTATTTAATGTCGAAGTTCCTGAGGAGATTCAGGTCGAGGGAATGAGACTGCTTGATTTTCTCTAACCATTGTGTCTATCCTTTGTGACAACGCTATTGAAGCCAGTGCAGAGGCCAGTCAACCTCGCGTTTCAATCGCCTTTTTTAAAAATGGAGCACAGGAGACATTTATCATTGAAAATTCCATCAAAGAAGAGGGCATCGATATTTCTGAAATCTTCTCCTTTGGAGCCAGTTCTAAAGGGGAGGAGAGAGGAGTTGGTCTCTATACTGTCATGAAAATTGTGGAAAGTCATCCCAATACCAGTCTCAATACCACCTGCCAAAAATCAAGTCTTCGTCAGGTGTTTACCATGGCATACACAGAATGATACTAAGACCGAGAGTTCTTGTTACTCGGTCTGTAGGTTCGAATAGTTAATCAAAAGTAGTTTTGAGTTACAGTAAATTGCTTGTAGAAATAATTTTTCTCTATCATCAACTATCGGAGGGGTTCTACTTTTATTTTTAGTTTTTAATAATCCTATTATAGATAGAGTTATTAAAGTTATGGACATTGAACTGCTAAAAAATAAATACTTTTGATTTTTAATCCAATAGAAAATAGTAATATTCCATAAAAAATATTGGATATATAATAAATCTTACTCTTCATGATTACTTGCCTCCGAATATAGATTCTTGCTGTGTTACAAATGTGACAAGTTTAGTATAGCACTATTTTTAAAAATATTTCATCCAAATCTTGAATGGTTATTGAAACATCTTGAATTGAACAAAGAACTTTCTCCTTACCAAAATAATGAATATCATCTCAGAAACCAAAAATAATATATACTCTAGTTTGTGAGGTATCCTATATGAATAAAGAAACTTTTTTATCATCTGTCTCTACCTTGATCATAGCATCGAATCTTCTCATGATTTCCGTGGTGAACAAGGGAGAAGAAACAGGGAGCAATCTGTTTGTGATTGCTATAGCCTGTGTTATGCTACCAGCATTTTTATATGCAGTTGAAAACCAACTGACTTCATTGATAAGAGTAGAATCAATACTCCTGATTCAGTTGCAGTTATATCTCTACTCCGTCTTATCAACAGAATAGAGAGTACGCCTGAAATTCTCAACATTATCATTACCCTCCTGGTTTTGGCAAGTGGGACAGCTGCTATCCTTGTTGCAATCATGAGAATCTATCAGAACAGACGGAAGTAAGGGTGAAGAGCTTTTCGATTTTAAGTTTTTACATTGTTAAAATTTCCTAGTGCAAGTATGTTTTTCATGCTTGCTTTTTAAATTTTTACAATTCAAGATGTTTTGATGACCATTTATGATTTGATTGTTCCAAAGGTCCAAAATGAGCGCTACTAGCAGTGTAAAGGTTCTTGCTCAACTAAGATAAAGCACACATTTAGGAGGAAATCTTATGAAGAAAAAAATACTGATCATTTTCGTTCTGTATCTGATTATGTCCATCTTTCTTTATCCGCTTAGGGAGAGTATTTGGTATCATCTATTTTATACCATAGCCTATATGATTGCGGTTATGATCTATCTTGCTTTAACTAAAAAGAAAGGAGCAAAGAAATGAAAACTTTTCTTGCTAAAAAACGGAATATCTTCCTTGCGAGATTGTTCCTAGGGCAGTTGCCCTTGCTTGTCTCTACTTATCTATTTCTATCTCGTCAGTTTTTAAATTTTTCCTTGGTTTTCCAATTTCTTTTAGTGGTTATTAACTTGGCTTCTATTTTGGTCACTGTTTACCTCACTAGGGAAATGAGGATAAGAGAGTTTGAAGATGATGATTTGGTTAGTCCTAGAACCAATCAACTCATGTTCATCGGCTTGACAGGTTTTATGTCTATTATTTGTTTGTATAGAGGTATCACAGCAGGAGAATCTTATCAACAACTAATTGCCTATATTGGCGCTATTCTCTGCTTGCTTATCATGCTTTTAGCTCATTTGGGGCTTGAAGTATTATAAAAAGTAGTTTGTCTTCCTTTTTGACAGAATTTTTGATTAGAAGCTTCTATTAAATCGTTCGTGAAATAAATGAATGGAGGTATTTAATGTGAAATACAGATTATTTCTTGTTATTTTCTTGAGTAGTATGTTGAATATTCTTTTTAGGGACATTTTTACAAATCTCTAATGTATCGATTAGGGTGGATTGTTCTCTACAGTGGATTGTTTGAAGCTAGGAATTTTCCTTCTTGCTAATAAAGGGGTGGCGGTAAAAATCAAGGAAGTAGACATCCAAAACCGCTTTAAAATTTATTTTTGGAAAAACGGTATGGTTTTCAAATTCTTTTTGCTCCATCTTTTTAATGGTCAAACTTTATCTTGGTTTTAGATGTGAGGTTGATTTTATTCTATGGCCATATTTTTCATTGTTTTTAATGCCTTAATATATCTATTGTCTAGTAGTCAGGTTAGTCTTTAAAAAGAACAAAACTGTCTTCTTAATCTTGCAGTAGTAGAGCCTGGCAAGGGTAGGTCATAGTAGGAGGAGTTATATGAAAAGACACTCTATTCTTTTCAAAACGAGTGCCATTCTTTCTTATTTGTTTTTGTTTTTTGGCTTGTTTTGGACAACCCAATTTTGGAGCAATTATTGGGAGTTCTCGTCTTGGGTAGGAAATATTATCTGGATTCGAAACATCATCAGCCTTCTCTTTATCGGCTCGATGGTTTGGATTTTGATCGGGTCGGGCCATGCTTATCTCTTTCGCATCCCTAGGAAAAAGTGGTTGAGCTATTCTGTTCTGACGGTGTTAGCCGCTGTTGTACTTATCTGCTTTAACTATCTGACAGCTAAACACGTTCAGGGAACCAATGAAGGGTGGAATTTGTTTATTGCCTATAGTGAGACAAATTTTGCGGAGTTTGGTGTTTACCTAACCTTAATCGTACTAGGACCTCTGATGGAAGAATTGGTATGTAGGGGATTGCTTCAACATGCCTTCTTTAAGAATTCGAGGTGGGGGCTGGATCTTCTCTTTCCGTCATTCTTATTTGCCTTGCCCCACTTTTCTAGCTTGCCAAGTCTCGCAGATATTTTTGTCTATACGGCAGTGGGTTGTCTATATGCATGGCTGACACGTTATACGAAGAGCATCTATCCTTCTTATTCGATTCATATTGTTAATAATATCATCGCAAACTTACCATTTTTGCTCACTTTTCTACACAGGGTTCTGGGGTAAAAAACCAGAAGACTTGCTTTTCAGCCATAGAGGAGGTCATCATGTATAAACACTTATTTTTCCTAGATTCCAAAACCTTAGACTGGCTGACACCTTATATTCTAGTCTTGGCTTCTGACACCATTGCTTAATGTTTTTGTGCTAACCTTTGTATCTGTGGTGGTCTTTTATTTCCTAAATCCCATGCTATCTTTAATGGCTATCTTCTTAGGGGCTGGCTATGTGGTCGGATTTTGGTTACTAAAATGGTTTGTTTTGGAAAGATTAGAGCTCAAGGATGACTTGTAGGGAAGTCTGTTTGATGAGGAGGATAGCTTTATGGCCATTTTCAATAAGTGCCATGCCTTGTTTTTAGGATTTTTAGTATTTGCAATCGTTGGTGCGGCGGGATATTCCGTCAATCAAGGCGATTATTTTCAACACCAGTACACATTCATTATTATAAAGAGTCTCTTGCTTTTCCTTAGTTTTGGCTATGCTAAATGGTTTGATATGATTTCTTTTGGGATTTTAAGCAAGAAACAACTCTTGCTCTTCATTGGAATCTTTCTTCTCACTGTGCTGGTAAGTATTAGCTATCATGCTTTTTTTCTCAGTTGTTTCTGGTGCTTCGGCTCAACATCTTGAGGAAGCTAGTAAAGGACTTTCGCTTTCCTTTATTGTAAGTGCTACAGTTTTGGCACCTATCCAGGAGGAATTCATGTTTAGAGGGCTTCTTCAAGGTGCGGTTTTTGACAATTCGTGGATAGGGGCTTGTGCTGACATCCTCTCTCTTCTCTTTAATGCATGAACCTTATGATATTCCTTCGTTTTGCTATTATCTTTTCGGGGGCTTGTTGCTGGGCTTTGCTTATAAAAAAAGAGCCAAAAATTTGTGGGTTTCTACTCTAGTCCATATGTTTTACAACAGTTTGCCACTCTTAACTTATATTTAATGAAAATCAAAGAGCAAACTAGGAAACTAGCCGAAGGTTGCTCAAAACAGTGTTTTGAGGTTGTGGATAGAACTGACGAAGTCAGTCACATATATAATTCAAGGCGACGTTGACGTGGTTTGAAGAGGTTTTTCGAAGAGTATACAATGGTTTGTTTTGGAAAGACTAGAGTTAAAGGATGACTTGTAGGGAAGTCTGTTTGTTGAGGAGGATAATTTTATGAAGTTTTTTGATAAATTTCATGCCTTTTGTTTTGGATTTTTAGTACTACTAATCGTCATTACAGTTCCTTATACGATTAACCATGGGGATTTTTTTCAAAATGAATCTGAATTGATTATTGTAAGTCTTCTTGTAACCTCGATGAGTGTTACTTATGCTAGAAAGTTTGAAATGATTTCTTTTGGGATGTTAAGCAAGAAAAACTTTTGCTTTTCATTGAAATCTTTCTTCTAAGTCTGCTTGAGACGCTAGTTTATATTCATTTCTTCGCTGTTTCTTCTGGCGCAGGAGTTCAACACTTGGCGGAAGTCAGCAGAGGAATTTCCCTGTCTTTGATTTTGACTTCCTCAGTTTTTGGACCCATCCAGGAGGAACTCATTTTCAGAGGACTTCTTCAAGGTGCCGTTTTTGACAATTCTTGGTTAGGGCTTGTGCTAACTTCCTCTCTCTTTTCTTTTCATGCATGGACCTTCTAATGTCCCTTCGTTTATTTTTTATCTACTTGGGGGCTTGTTACTGGGCTTTGCTTATAAAAAGAGCCAAAACCTATGGGTTTCTACTCTAGTCCACATGTTTTACAACAGTTGGCCACTCTTATATTATTTATAAAAATCATGAAAAGGTAAGCAGAAGACGGTGCTTGCCTTTTTCTTTCTATAATGATACCCAAGCCAATCCAGAGGCTTTTCTTTGAGAATCGGGTGTGGAGCGGTTGACGAATAGGCCAAAAACTAGTAGAATAGTAAGGAAACTTTATACGGAGGAAAGAAATGGATTTGGGTGATAATGAGCTAACACTGACTCCCATACCTGGGAAAAGTGGCAAGGCTTATATGGGTAGCTATCCTGATGGGAAGCGCATCTTTGTAAAAATGAACACCTCTCCAATCCTACCTGGTCTAGCTAGAGAACAAATTGCTCCACAATTATTATGGAGTCGCCGTTTGGCAGATGGGCGTGATATGTGTGCTCAAGAATGGTTGACAGGCAAGATATTGACCCCCTATGATATGAATCGTAAACAAATCGTCAATATTTTAACCCGCCTGCATCGCTCACGTCCGTTGATGACACAGTTGAGTCGTTTGGGATATGCCATGGAAACACCTGTAGATTTACTACAGTCTTGGCAAGAAACGGCTCCAGATGCTTTGCGTAAAAATCATTTTATCAGTGAAGTGATGGCTGATTTACGTCAGACTATTCCAGGATTTAGAGAGGACTATGCGACCATTGTCCATGGAGATGTACGACATAGTAATTGGATTGAGACAGATAGTGGCTTGATTTATTTGGTAGATTGGGATTCGGTTCGCTTGACCGACCGCATGTTTGATGTGGCCCATATGCTCTGCCATTATATTCCAGAACATCAGTGGAAGGAATGGTTGACCTACTACGGTTACAAGTACAATCAAACGGTATTAAATAAATTGTATTGGTACGGTCAATTGTCTTATTTGAGCCAGATTTCCAAGTATTATATGAACCAAGATTTAGAAAATGTCAATCGGGAGATTCATGGCTTGCGTCACTTCCGAGACAAGTATGGAAAGAGAAGATGAGAGTTAGAAATCGTAAAGGGGCGACAGAATTACTAGAGGCAAATCCCTCAGTATGTGGTCCTCAATCCTTTAGAAGCTAAGGGAAAATGGCGGGACTTGTTTGGCAATGACAATCCCATTCATGTGGAAGTTGGAAGTGGAAAGGGTGCCTTTGTTTCAGGTATGGCCAAGCAAAACCCTGACATCAACTATATCGGGATTGATATTCAAAAGTCTGTTTTGAGCTACGCTTTGGACAAGGTGCTTGAAGTTGGAGTACCGAACATCAAGCTCTTGTGGGTAGATGGTTCTGACTTGACTGACTACTTTGAAGACGGTGAGATTGATCGCTTGTATCTGAACTTTTCAGATCCTTGGCCTAAAAAGCGTCATGAAAAGCGTCGTTTGACCTACAAGACCTTCTTGGATACCTTCAAGCGTATCTTGCCTGAAAATGGAGAAATTCATTTCAAGACGGATAACCGTGGCTTGTTTGAGTATAGCCTAGTGAGTTTTTCTCAGTATGGCATGAAGCTCAATGGTGTCTGGCTAGATTTACATGCCAGTGATTTTGAAGGCAATGTCATGACAGAATACGAGCAAAAATTCTCCAACAAGGGGCAAGTTATCTACCGAGTTGAGGCTCAGTTTTAATCTAAAGAGATTTCAAAAAAACTGTTTCGCACTTAAAAAGTTAAACAAATCATATATTTTAAGGATTTAGTTCTGAGTTGTGCAGAATTAAGTCCTTTTAGTTTAATTTTTAAAACAGGTGGTTTTTTTGCTAAGAGTGTATTTGTAGCCAGATAAATGGTATAATAGAAAAGGTTATGAGAAATAGTATAAACCTCTTGTATTTTATCTTTTTCTTTTTCCTTGTCATAGGTGGTTTAATTTTTTTCTGATTATCAACAACATAGACAAGTAGATGTGCAGACAGAAAAAGAGGTGCAAATAGAAAAAACTGAAACAACTATTAAAACTAGTGGAGTAGAAGAAAATAAGGTTATCGAAGACAGATTAACCACGATGACTTTGGAAGAGAAAGTGGGACAATTATTTTGGGCCAGAGTTCCTTCTAATCATCAGCTAGAAGATCTCCAATCCTATCATTTGTCTGGTTATATCTTATTTGGCAGAGATTTCGAGGGTCGAAGTTTAGAGGATATGAAGGCTTTGACAAAGGGCTATCAAGCTACTGCAAAGATTCCTTTGTTGATTGGTTCAGATGAGGAAGGAGGAACAGTGACTCGTATCAGTTCGATTTTAGACACTCCTTTCCAATCCCCAATGGCACTTTATCAGCAAGGGGGAATGGAGGCAGTGCTTTCTGAGACGAAGCAGAAGGCAGAGCTGCTAAAATCTGTTGGGATTAATGCTGGACTTTTCCCGGTTGCGGATCTTGCAAGGAATCGGTCATCCTTCATTTATGATCGAACGATTGGCCAAGATGCCCAAACAACTGCAAGTTATGTTCAACAGGTCGTAGAAGAACTTAAAAAGAGTAAGGTTGGGTCAACATTGAAACATTTTCCAGGATATGGCGATAATGGAGACAGTCATACCGCTATTATCCAAGACAACCGTTCTCTGGATGAATTAAGACAAGCAGATCTTCTCACTTTTCAAGCGGGGATAGATGCAGGGGCGGATAGTGTGTTAGTCTCTCACAATATCCTATCTAAAATTGACACCGTGCCATCATCTATCTCACCGAAAATCACTGACCTTCTTCGTAAGGAACTGCATTTCAAAGGAGTCATTATGACAGATGATTTAGACATGGCGGGATTAGCCAATTTTGTCAATCAGGAAGAGGCTGCTTTTCAAGTGATTTTAGCTGGAAATGATTTGATTTTAGGATCTTCCTATCAAACTCAGATTCCTTATCTATTAAAGAAAATCTCCTATGGAGAGCTGACAGAAGATCGCATTGATGAGTCTGTGAGACGTATTTTAACTTGGAAATATGATTTGGGATTATTAGGAGCGGCGCAGTAAGTCTTGTAAGCCCAGACAAAAAGCTTCCAGGTCAAATCCTTGCAGATTGGCTTGATTTGTGTTATACTTGTAGCAAGAATATGAGAAAGTGAGGCGGAGAAATATCTTCGCCTCTTGCTTATGAGGAGGTGGACGCAATCGAAACAATCGTAGAATTAGTCAGAGAAGTTGTAGAACCTGTCATCCAAGCACCTTTCGAACTCGTGGATATCGAGTATGGAAAGATTGGCAGTGACATGATTCTCAGTATTTTTGTAGATAAACCTGAAGGAATTACCTTGAACGACACGGCGGACTTGACAGAAATTATCAGTCCTGTCCTAGACACCATCAAGCCCGATCCCTTCCCAGAACAATATTTCCTAGAAATCACCAGTCCAGGCTTGGAACGTCCTTTGAAAACCAAGGATGCCGTCGCTGGAGCTGTTGGGAAATACATCCATGTCGGGCTCTACCAAGCTATCGATAAGCAAAAAGTCTTTGAAGGAACCTTGTTGGCCTTCGAAGAGGACGAGTTGACCATGGAATATATGGACAAGACGCGTAAGAAAACCGTCCAAATTCCATACAGTTTAGTATCAAAAGCACGTTTAGCAGTTAAATTATAGAAAAAGAAAGGATAGCTTTTGAGGATTCAAAAGTGAAGAAAACATGAGTAAAGAAATGCTAGAGGCCTTCCGCATTTTGGAAGAAGACAAGGGAATCAAAAAAGAAGACATCATCGACGCAGTAGTAGAGTCGCTTCGTTCCGCTTATCGCAGACGCTATGGTCAATCTGATAGCGTAGCTATTGACTTCAACGAAAAAAACAGGTGATTTTCACAGTTTATACTGTCCGTGAAGTGGTTGATGAGGTATTTGATAGCCGTTTGGAAATCAGCCTGAAAGATGCTCTTGCCATTAACTCAGCTTATGAGCTTGGTGACAAAAATCAAGTTTGAAGAAGCACCTGCTGAGTTTGGTCGTGTAGCAGCCCAATCTGCCAAACAAACCATCATGGAAAAAATGCGCAAGCAAACACGTGCCATCACTTATAATACTTACAAAGAACATGAGCAAGAAATCATGTCTGGTACAGTAGAACGCTTTGACAACCGCTTTATCTATGTCAACCTTGGCAGCATCGAAGCCCAATTGTCAAAAACAAGACCAAATCCCTGGAGAAGTCTTTTTGCTTCTCATGATCGTATCGAAGTATATGTTTACAAGGTTGAAGACAACCCTCGTGGTGTCAACGTCTTTGTTAGCCGTAGCCATCCAGAAATGATCAAACGTTTGATGGAGCAAGAAATTCCAGAAGTTTATGATGGAACTGTTGAAATCATGAGCGTGGCTCGTGAAGCAGGTGACCGTACTAAGGTTGCAGTTCGTAGCCATAATCCAAACGTGGACGCTATCGGAACAATCGTTGGACGTGGTGGTGCTAATATCAAGAAAGATTACTAGTAAATTCCACCCAGCTCGCTATGATGCAAAGAGCGACCGTATGGTGCCAATCGAAGAAAATATCGATGTTATCGAGTGGGTAGCAGATCCAGCTGAATTTATCTACAATGCTATCGCACCTGCTGAGGTTGACCAGGTTATCTTTGACGAAAACGATAGTAAACGTGCCTTGGTGGTTGTTCCTGATAACAAGCTTTCTCTTGCTATCGGTCGTCGTGGGCAAAACGTTCGCTTTGGCAGCTCATTTGACTGGTTACCGTATCGATATCAAGTCTGCTAGTGAATTTGAAGCCATGGAAGACGCGGCTTCACTAGAGTTGGAAGCAGAAAACGATACTGTAGAAGAATAAAAGCTGCTAGAGGAGGGAAAGATGAAAACGAGAAAAATCCCTTTGCGCAAGTCTGTTGTGTCCAATGAAGTGATTGATAAGCGTGATTTGCTCCGCATTGTCAAGAACAAAGAAGGACAAGTCTTTATCGATCCGACAGGCAAGGCCAATGGCCGTGGCGCTTATATCAAGCTAGACAATGCAGAAGCCCTAGAGGCGAAAAAGAAGAGGGTCTTTAACCGCAGCTTTAATATGGAAGTTGAAGAAAGCTTTTATGACGAGTTGATCGCTTATGTGGATCACAAAGTGAAAAAGAAGAGAGTTAGGACTTGAATAAGCAAAAAGATAAGCAATCTCTTTGGGACTTGCTCAGCGAGCAGGGCGGATCATATCGGGTGAAGAATTGGTGGTCAAGGCCATTCAAGACGGCAAGGCCAAGTTGGTCTTTCTAGCCCATGATGCTGGACCCAATCTGACCAAGAAGATTCAAGATAAAAGTCATTATTATCAAGTAGAAATTGTAACCGTGTTTTCAACACTGGAATTAAGCATAGCAGTCGGGAAATCAAGAAAGGTTTTGGCTGTGACTGATGCTGGATTTACAAAGAAAATGAGGTCTCTTATGGAATAGAAGAGGAGGACATGATTTGTCTAAGAAAAGATTGTACGAAATCGCAAAAGAACTTGGAAAAGAAAGTAAAGAAGTTGTAGCGCGTGCAAAAGAGTTGGGCTTGGATGTGAAAAGCCACTCATCAAGTGTGGAAGAAGCTGTCGCTGCAAAAATCGCTGCCAGCTTTAAGCCTGCAGCTGCTCCGAAAGCAGAAGCAAAACTCTGCAACACCAAAAGCAAGTGCTGAAAAGAAAGCTGAGAAAATCTGAATCAGCTAAACCAGCTGTAGCCAAGGAAGAGGCAAAAAGCGGCTGAGCCAGTTGTCTCGAAAACAGAAAAAAAGCAGCAGCTAAACCACAAAGCCGTAATTTCAAGGCTGAGCGTGAAGCCCGTGCCAAAGAGCAGGCAGAGCGACGTAAGCAAAATAAGGGCAATAACCGTGACCAACAACAAAACGGCAACCGTCAGAAAAACGACGGCCGTAATGGTGGAAAACAAGGTCAAGGAAACCGCGACAATCGTCGCTTTAATGACCAAGCTAAGAAACAGCAAGGTCAGCAAAAATCGTGGTAATGAGCGCTCGTCAACAAGAGGACAAACGTCCAAATCAAGCGGCTCCACGCATTGACTTTAAAGCCCGTAGCAGCATTGAAAAGCAGAGCAAAACGCAGAGTACGCATCGTTCAAGCGAGGAACGTTTCAAAGCAGAACTCAGGCTGCCAAAGAAGCCTTGGCTCAAGCTAACAAACGCAAGGAACCAGAGGAAATCTTTGAAGAAGTGGCTAAGTTAGCTGAACAAGCAACAAGCACAGCAAGTTCAAGCAGTGGTTGAAAGTCGTCCCTGAGAAAAAAAGAACCTGCAGTGGATACACGTCGTAAAAAACAAGCTCGACCAGACAAAGAAATCGTGACGATTATGATCACGAAGAAGATGGTCCTAGAAAAACAACAAAAAGAATCGAAGTAGTCAAAAATCAAGTGAGAAATCAAAAAGAATAGTAACTGGAATAACAATAAGAAAGAACAAAAAAAGGCAATAACAAGAACAACCGTAATCAGGCTCCAAAACCTGTTACGGAGCGCAAATTCCATGAATTGCCAACAGAATTTGAATATACAGATGGTATGACCGTTGCGGAAATCGCAAAACGTATCAAACGTGAACCAGCTGAAATCGTTAAGAAACTCTTTCATGATGGGGTGTCATGGCCACACAAAACCAATCCTTTGGATGGGGAAACAATCGAACTCCTCATGGTGGATTATGGTATCGAAGCCAAACAAAAGGTTGAAGTGGATAATGCTGATATTGAACGTTTCTTTGTCGAAGATGGCTATCTTAATGAAGATGAATTGGTTGAACGTCCACCAGTTGTAACCATCATGGGACACGTTGACCACGGTAAAACAACACTCTAGATACCCTTCGTAATTCTCGTGTTGCGACAGGTGAAGCAGGGTGGTATCACGCAGCATATCGGTGCCTACCAAATCGTTGAAAAATGGCAAGAAGATTACCTTCCTTGATACACCAGGACACGCGGCCTTTACATCTATGCGTGCGCGTGGTGCATCTGTTACCGATATTACTATCTTGGTCGTAGCGGCAGATGACGGGGTTATGCCTCAGACTATCGAAGCCATTAACCACTCAAAAGCGGCCAACGTTCCAATCATCGTAGCCATCAACAAGATTGATAAACCAGGTGCCAACCCAGAACGCGTTATCGGTGAATTGGCAGAGCATGGTGTCATGTCAACCGCTTGGGGTGGAGATTCTGAATTTGTTGAAATCTCAGCTAAATTCAACCAAAACATCGAAGAATTGTTGGAAACAGTCCTTCTTGTGGCTGAAATCCAAGAACTCAAGGCAGACCCAACAGTGCGTGCGATCGGTACAGTTATCGAAGCGCGCTTGGATAAAGGAAAAGGTGCGGTCGCAACCCTTCTTGTTCAACAAGGTACCTTGAATGTTCAAGACCCAATCGTTGTCGGAAATACCTTCGGTCGTGTCCGTGCTATGACCAACGACCTTGGTCGTCGTGTTAAGGTTGCTGGACCATCAACACCAGTGTCAATCACAGGTTTGAACGAAGCGCCAATGGCGGGTGACCACTTTGCCGTTTACGAAGATGAAAAATCTGCGCGTGCAGCAGGTGAAGAGCGTGCCAAACGTGCCCTCATGAAACAACGTCAAGCTACCCAACGTGTCAGCCTTGAAAACCTCTTTGATACGCTTAAAGCTGGTGAACTCAAATCAGTTAACGTTATCATCAAGGCCGACGTACAAGGTTCTGTTGAAGCCCTTTCTGCCTCACTTCAAAAGATCGACGTGGAAGGTGTCAAAGTGACCATCGTTCACTCTGCAGTTGGTGCCATCAACGAATCAGACGTGACCCTTGCCGAAGCTTCAAATGCCTCTATCGTTGGTTTCAACGTACGCCCTACACCACAAGCTCGTCAACAAGCAGAAGCTGATGATGTAGAAATCCGTCTCCACAGCATTATCTACAAGGTTATCGAAGAGATGGAAGAAGCCATGAAAGGGATGCTTGATCCAGAATTCGAAGAAAAAGTTATCGGTGAAGCAGTTATCCGTGAAACCTTCAAGGTGTCTAAAGTGGGAACTATCGGTGGATTCATGGTTATCAACGGTAAGGTTACCCGTGACTCTAAAGTCCGTGTTATCCGTGACGGTGTCGTTATCTATGATGGTGAACTCTGCAAGCTTGAAACACTACAAAGACGACGTCAAAGAAGTTACAAACGGTCGTGAAGGTGGTTTGATGATTGATGGCTAGCAATGATATCAAGACTGATGATGTGATTGAGGCTTACGTCATGGAAGAAATCAAACGATAATAGAGAAACGATAGCCAATTTGACTCGTCGTCAACAGCGCCTTGATGAACCCTTAGTTCTATCTAAGGCTTGTTTCCTAGATTCAAATGGCTCTAGTTCCTCTATCTATCAAAAATAGCTAGGTCTGCTGGCCTAGCTTTTGGTTCAAAGTAGAGAAAGGAATATCATGGCAAATCATTTCCGTACGGATCGTGTGGGCATGGAAATCAAGCGTGAAGTCAATGAGATTTTGCAAAAGAAAGTCCGTGATCCGCGTGTCCAAGGTGTGACCATCACAGATGTTCAGATGCTAGGTGACTTGTCTGTTGCCAAGGTTTACTACACCATTTTGAGTAACCTTGCTTCAGATAATCAAAAAGCTCAAATCGGGCTTGAAAAAGCAACTGGTACCATCAAACGTGAACTTGGTCGCAATTTGAAATTGTACAAAATCCCAGATTTGACCTTCGTCAAAGACGAATCCATCGAGTATGGAAACAAGATTGACGAAATGCTACGCAATCTGGATAAGAACTAAGAAGGAGGGGCAACCCTCTTTTTTGGTGCTTGGATTCTTCTAGCTATTAATAGCTGTATTTGTAATTGCAAAAAACAGTTTAAAAAATTTGTAAATACCTTATAGTATGATATGATAATGTTTAATACGAATGATAAATGGAGGTAGAGATGGGCAAACAAGAGTTAGCGATGCAAGTGCTGCGACAAGTGGTGAAATTACCCATGGTCAAAGTTGATCGAGAAAAATTTTTAGTTGACAAGTTTTCTAAAGAGTTAGATCGAAAGGATATTGCTACATTATTGGAAAAAGGTCCGACCTCTTTGTTAACAAAGGAAAGCTTGGATCGAGTTGCTAAGACCTGTATTAAGGACAATGTTCTACGAGCAAGCGGGACTTCGATTTTGGCAGGTTTACCTGGTGGTATTGCCATGGCAATCACTATTCCAACAGATGTAGTTCAGTTTTATGCTTTTTCATTAAAGTTGGCCCAAGAACTAGGCTATATTTATGGATTTGATGATCTTTGGGAATCCCGTGATGAATTGAGCGAGGATGCTCAAAATACACTCTTGCTTTATCTCGGTGTCATGCTAGGGGTAAATGGAGCAGGGGCTTTACTTCGCTCTGGAGGTGTAACAGTTGCCAAGCATGTGATGAAGACGATTCCGCAGAAAGCTTTGACAAAGACACTTTGGTATCCTATTCTGGAGAAAGTTTTGAAAATTTTTGGAGTCAGCTTGACAAAGGGAGGCTTGGCTAAGGGAATGGGAAAAGTGATTCCTATTTTAGGAGGTGTCCTTTCTGGTGGCTTAACCTTTGCGACCATGAAGCCGATGGGGGAAAGACTGCAAAAGGAATTATCCAAATTAGTTAATTATAATGAAGGGCAGTATCAAATAGATATTGATACTATCCGAAAAGAAGCTGAAATCATCGAAGGTGAGTAATATGGGACTCATAAAAAATTCTAGCTAAAAAACTTACGGAAATTACTTTTTGACCATGCAAGGTGTAAAAAGTGATGAAAACGATAAAGAAAAGATGACCATGTCGTTGTCGGTCTAGGGAAACTCTTTATTGCAGACAAGTTAATGGATACGGCTCGGTGGCTCATCAAGCCAGAGGATAGAAAAATGAAATTTTTTTGGAACTTCTTGCTATTCTTTTTATCAAACCGATTATTGATTGTGAAATTCTTGTGGATGATCATCTCTTTTTGCAGTCCAATTGCTGTTTTACAAGCTTTATTATTTAAAATATTGGATTGGCTCTTTAAACTTATTTAGATGGTAATACTAAGTCGCAGAGAACTAGCAGGAGCTCTCCTGCTAGTTTTTTAATCTCTTTCCATATGGTATAATATAAGCAGTAAAATCATTTTTAGAACATACAATGGAGGTCGTCATGGACAATATCATCGATGTGTCAATTCCTGTTGCAGAAGTGGTGGACAAGCATCCAGAGGTCTTAGAGATTCTAGTGGAGCTGGGTTTTAAACCCACTTGCCAATCCCTTTAATGCGCAATACAGTTGGTCGTAAAGTATCGCTAAAGCAGGGTTCTAAGCTTGAAGGAACTCCTATGGACAAGATTGTTCGCACACTGGAAGCAAAACGGCTACGAAGTGATTGGGATTAGACTAATGGCAGATGAACGGATTCATATCCTACGGGATATTTTTGTTAGAATTGCACAATGGCGCCTCTCCCGGGAGTCGGTTCAGGAGCGCTTTTGATGCGACCTTTACAGGTGTTTCAGCCATCGAGATTTCCCTTATGGAGCACAGAGCTGATGAACTCAGACTCAGGTGTCACCTTTGAAGATGTCATGGAACTCTGTGATGTCCATGCTAATCTTTTTTTAAAAAAATGCTGTTAAGGGTGTTGAAGTTGCAGATACCGAGCATCCAGGCCACCCAGTTCGTGTCTTCAAGGAAGAAAAATCTGGCTCTCCGATGCGCCTTGATTCGCATTCGGAGATTGTTAGATACCTATGAGTCCATGGAAGATGAAGAAATGCTGGCGGAGATGCGCAAGGGGCTTGGTGCGTCAGATGGGGACTTTGTGGGGTCAATTTGACATCCATTACCAACGTAAGGAAGAACTCTTCTTTCCCTATCATGGAGCGTTATGGACACGATTCACCTCCCAAAAGTTATGTGGGGAGTGGATGACCAGATTAGGGAACTCTTTCAAACAGCTTTAGCGACAGCCAAGTCACTACCAGAAGTGTCGATTAGCACTGTAAAAGGAAACTTTTGAAGCCTTTTGCGACAGAGTTTGAAAGTATGATTTTTCAAGGAAGAGTCCATCCTCCTCATGATTCTCCTTGAGTCCTTCACTCAAGATGACTGGATTCAGATTGCGGAGGAGAGCGATGCCTATGGCTATGCCATCATCCGTCCGTCTGAGAAATGGGTGCCAGAACGACAGAGTTTTGTTGAGGAAAAGATTGCAGAGGAGCCCGTGCAGCTAAACACTGCTGAAGGTCAAATTCAGCAAGTCATCGATACACCTGAAGGACAGTTTACCATTACCTTTACCCCTAAGGAAAAGGAAGCAGTGCTGGATCGTCATAGTCAACAGGCTTTTGGGAATGGCTATCTTTCAGTCGAGCAGGCCAATCTTATTCTCAATCACCTCCCTATGGAGATTACTTTGTCAATAAAGACGATATTTTCCAGTATTATAATGACAATGCGCCAGCTGATGAGATGATTTTCAAACGAACACCGTCTCAAGTCGGGCGCAATGTCGAACTCTGCCATCCGCCTAAGTACTTGGACAAGGTCAAAAGCTATCATGAAGGGGCTTCGTGAGGGTACAAAGGGACAAGTATGAAATGTGGTTCAAGTCTGAGGTCACGAGGCAAGTTTGTCCACATCACCTACGTCGCAGTGCACGATGAAAACGGAGAATTTCCAAGGAGTGCTGGAGTATGTTCAGGATATTCAACCCTACCGTGAGATTGATACGGACTATTTCCGTGGATTAGAATAAGGAGAAAAAATGAGTTACGAACAAGAATTTATGAAGGAATTTGAAGCTTGGGTTAATACCCAGATTATGATCAACGACATGGCGCACAAGGAAAGTCAAAAAGGTCTACGAAGAAGACCAAGATGAGCGTGCCAAAGATGCCATGATTCGCTACGAAAGTCGCTTGGATGCTTATCAGTTCTTGCTTGGGTAAGTTTGAAAACTTCAAAGCAGGCAAGGGATTCCATGATTTGCCAGATGGGCTTGTTTGGTGAGCGAAATTATTAAAACGAGATAGATTTCTTGATTTTTTTACTAAAAATCTTGATAGAATATTTATATTAAATCCTTGTCAGAGCAGGGATTTTTTTATTGAAAGGATTTTTATCATGTCAAAGAAACTCAATCGTAAAAAAACAATTACGAAATAGCCTCCGTCGTGCAGGTGCCTTTTTCAAGTACTGTGACGAAGGTTGTAGAAGAGACAAAAAAGTCGTGAAAGCGTGCAGAACAGTCATGCCAGCGAAGCTAGTAAGAGCTGTCTCTAAAAAAAGTTGAACAAGCAGTAGAAGCTACCAAAGAGCAAGCTCAAAAAAGTAGCCAATTCTGTAGAAGATTTTCATGACAAACTTGGGTGGACTTCCACTTAGATCGTGCTAAAACTTTCTATGATGAAGGAATCAAGTCTGCGTCAGATTTTCAAAAAATTGGACTGAAAAAAGAACTCCTTGCTTTGAAAGGAATCGGCCCAGCTACTATTAAGAAATTGAAAGAAACACGGCATTAAGTTCAAGTAATCTTTCTTGTCCCTTGCATTTCCGAAAAAAATCTTGCTACAATAAAAGCCATCAGAGGTGTTTTGAATCCCACATTTTACAGAAAGTGGCGGTGCTGAGAAGTCCACAAATGTGTCAAAAACTGGTTGCTGATGGATGAAAAAAATGAAATATTACTGTCTTTTTATTTTTAAAGACAAGAGTTGCGGGCCTTGCCCGAAATTGGGTGGTACCGCGGATAAACACATTCGTCCCTGTCATGTAGATGGCAGGGCTTTTTCTTTGTATCTTGGTCAAAGGAGGTTGTTATGAAGCAATCTTTTAACACAAGTAAACTATATTATGGTTTTCCGATCTTCATTTTGGGGTATCAGGACCAGAATTTTGGACACAATATAACGACTTGCAGCTCATCTTATAGCCTGGGAGATTGGCTAGTTATCGGTGTTGGTTCTGAGGAAAATGCGGCTGATCAGATTAAGCATTATCAAAAGTTCACCGTAAATATTCCTGATGAAACTTCTATGCTTGCGATGGAGCAGGCCGGCTTTATCAGTCGTCGAGAGAAACTGAAACACATGGGACTAGACTACGAGATTTCTGAACAAACTCATGCTCCGATTTTGGAATCTTGTCCGGTCGTTTTGGATTGTCAGGTGGATCGGATTATCGAGGAAGATGGAATCTGCCATATCTTTGCCAAGATTCTGGACCGACTGGCTAATCCTGAACTCTTGGATGATAAGGGACATTTTAAAAATGACTGTTTTTCACCGACTTACTTTATGGGGGACGGTCACCAGCGCGTTTATCGCTATTTAGATAACCGTGTTGACCCTATGGGGAGCTTTATCAAGAAAGCGAGGAAGAAGGATGTCAAGAGCTGAATTACCAGAACGATTAGAAACCGAACGACTCGTGTTACGAGTCCGTACAGTGGCGGACGCCGAAGATATCCATGCCTACGCTAGTTTGCCAGAGGTCGCTTATCCAGCAGGCTTTCCTCCAGTCAAGACCTTGGAAGATGAGATTTATTATCTGGAGCAAATCCTTCCCGAACGCAATCAAAAGGAAAATCTCCCAGCTGGCTATGGGATTGTCGTCAAAGGAACTGATAAAGTCATTGGTTCTGTTGACTTCAATCACCGTCACGAAGATGATGTTCTTGAGCTCGGCTATACCTTGCACCCAGACTACTGGGGTCGAGGCTATGTACCAGAAGCAGCGCTTGCCTTGATTGACTTAGCCTTTAAAGATTTGGGTCTTCACAAGATTGAATTGACTTGTTTTGGATACAATGTCCAAAGTCAACGAGTCGCAGAAAAACTTGGATTTACCCTTGAAGCTCGCATAAGAGAACGTAAAGATATTCAAGGAAACCGCTGTGACAGTCTGATATATGGCTTGCTGAGGAGTGAGTGGGAGGTGATTTGATGCATCTTTTCATCATTGGTGCTCCAGCATCAGGAAAAATGACCATTGGTCAAGAATTATCTCGACTGACGGATGCTACCCTCTTTTATAACCATCAAGCCATCGATTTTGCACTAGAAATCTATCAGGACTATACAGAGGAAATGTGGGAATTTGTTCGTGGAATCACCTTTTCATTCCTTGGAGCAAGTGCAAGAAATCAGCGATCAGTAATTTTAACTGACGTAATTGATTTTTCAAATCAGTACCAGCTGATGTATTTAAAGCAAATTCAGAATTTGTTGGATGATTATCATCAAGATATTCTTTTTGTTGAGTTGGAAACAAGTCTTGAAGAGCGCATACGTCGAAATCGAACGGAGAATCGATTAAAGCACAAACCCTTAAAACGACATATTGAGGTATCTGAAAGAGAAATTTTAGAGACTGCTGAAACACTTCAATTAAATTCTCAACATCAACCGAATGAGTTGCACCACTACTTTAAAATAAATAATACGAATTTGTCAGCAGAAGAAGTCGCTAAAAGCAAATTCAAAATAAAAATGAACAAAATAGAGAAAGGACACACATATGTCTAAAGAACTTTCACCTAAATACAATCCAGCCGAGGTTGAGGCTGGTCGTTACCAAAAATGGCTTGATGCGGATGTTTTCAAGCCTTCTGGCGATCAAAAGGCTAAGCCTTATTCAATCGTGATTCCACCACCAAACGTAACTGGGAAACTTCACCTTGGTCACGCTTGGGATACAACTTTGCAGGATATCATCATCCGTCAAAAACGTATGCAAGGTTTTGATACCCTTTGGCTTCCAGGGATGGACCACGCGGGGATTGCCACTCAGGCTAAGGTTGAGGAGCGCTTGCGTGGTGAGGGCATCAGCCGCTATGACCTCGGTCGTGAATCTTTCTTGACGAAGGTCTGGGAATGGAAAGACGAATATGCCACTACCATCAAGGAACAATGGGGCAAGATGGGGCTCTCAGTAGACTACTCTCGTGAGCGTTTCACTCTTGATGAAGGTTTGTCAAAAGCTGTTCGTAAGGTCTTTGTGGACCTTTACAGGAAAGGCTGGATCTACCGTGGTGAGTTTATCATCAACTGGGATCCAGCAGCTCGCACAGCCCTTTCTGATATTGAGGTGATCCACAAGGATGTCGAAGGAGCCTTCTATCACATGAACTACATGCTGGAAGACGGTTCACGCGCCCTTGAAGTTGCGACAACTCGTCCTGAGACTATGTTTGGGGACGTTGCCGTTGCGGTCAATCCAGAAGACCCACGCTACAAGGACTTGATTGGAAAAAACGTCATCCTTCCAATCGCTAATAAACTAATCCCAATCGTTGCCGACGAACATGCCGATCCCGAGTTTGGTACTGGTGTTGTTAAAATCACTCCTGCCCATGATCCAAACGACTTCTTGGTCGGCCAACGCCACAACTTGCCACAAGTCAACGTCATGAACGACGACGGAACTATGAATGACTTGGCCTTTGAATTTGCAGGCATGGATCGTTTTGAAGCTCGTAAGGCGGTCGTTGCTAAGCTGGAAGAAATCGGTGCCCTCGTCAAAATAGAAAAACGTATCCACAGTGTTGGTCACTCAGAGCGTACAGGTGTAGTGGTTGAGCCACGCTTGTCAACTCAATGGTTCGTGAAGATGGACCAATTAGCTAAGAATGCCATTGCCAACCAAGACACAGATGATAAGGTAGAATTCTACCCACCTCGTTTCAATGATACCTTCCTCCAATGGATGGAAAATGTTCACGACTGGGTTATCTCTCGTCAGCTCTGGTGGGGGCACCAAATCCCTGCTTGGTACAATGCTGAGGGTGAAATATATGTTGGGGAAGAAGCTCCAGAAGGTGACGGATGGACTCAGGACGAAGATGTCTTGGATACTTGGTTCAGTTCTGCCCTTTGGCCATTCTCAACAATGGGCTGGCCTGATGTTGACTCAGAAGACTTCAAACGTTATTATCCAACATCAACTTTGGTGACTGGTTATGATATTATCCCGTTCTGGGTATCTCGAATGATTTTCCAAGGTTTGGAATTTACTGGCAAGTCGCCATTCAAAAATGCCTTGATTCATGGTCTCATTCGTGATGAGCAAGGACGCAAGATGTCGAAATCTCTCGGTAACGGGATTGATCCAATGGATGTTATTGATAAGTACGGAACAGATAGCCTTCGTTGGTTCCTTTCAAATGGTTCTGCACCAGGGCAAGACGTCCGCTTCTCTTACGAGAAAATGGATGCTTCATGGAACTTCATTAATAAAATCTGGAACATCTCTCGCTACATCCTCATGAACAATGAAGGCTTGACCCTTGAGCAAGCAACTGCCAATGTGGAAAGTTGTTAACAAGGAAGCTGGAAACGTCACAGACCGCTGGATTCTTCATAACCTCAATGAAACTATCGGCAAAGTTACTGAAAACTTTGACAAGTTTGAATTTGGTGTGGCTGGACACATCCTCTACAATTTCATCTGGGACGAGTTCGCTGACTGGTACGTTGAGTTAACCAAGGAAGTCCTTTATAGCGACAACGAAGAAGAGAAAGTCATCACATGCTCTGTTCTCCTTTATACTTTGGACAAGATCCTTCGTCTCCTTCACCCAATCATGCCATTCGTGACAGAGGAAATCTTTGGACAAATCTCAGAAGGCTCTATCGTGACAGCAGAATACCCAACTGTTAACCCAGCCTTTGAAGACCTTGCGGCTCACACAGGTGTAGAGAGTCTCAAAGACTTGATCCGTGCCGTTCGTAATGCGCGTGCGGAAGTAAATGTAGCTCCAAGCAAGCCAATCACCATCCTTGTTAAGACAAGCGATAGTGACTTGGAAGCCTTCTTTAACAGCAATGTCAACTACATCAAACGCTTCACAAATCCAGAACACTTGGAAATTGCCTCAACCATCCCTGCACCTGAACTCGCTATGTCAAGCGTCATCACAGGAGCAGAAATCTACCTGCCACTGGCAGACCTCCTCAATGTCGAAGAAGAACTCGCTCGTCTCGACAAGGAACTGGCTAAATGGCAAAGAACTGGACATGGTCGGCAAGAAGCTCTCTAACGAACGCTTCGTAGCCAACGCCAAACCAGAAGTCGTCCAAAAAGAACGCGACAAACAAGCCGACTACCAAGCGAAATACGACGCGACCGTAGCACGTATTGATGAGATGAAGAAGTTGGTGAAATAAACATAGAAACACGGTGTAATGCCGTGTTTTTTGGTATAATGAAATTGAAAATTGATAAGAAGGAAAAGTAATTTTGAGAAAAACACTTCAAGATTTAATTAATAATTCTATTGTTTTGAAATATAAGTTACCTTTTAATTTCACAAACGGTGAGGGAAGTTCAATTTCTATAAATAAAAGTAATTTAACAAGTAAAGGGAAAAATGAGTACTGCTTTGAAGGTAATGATAATGATATTTCAAAAATTATTTATAATGGAATAATTGAATTTGCTGAAAATGAATCTGAGATTGACTATAGTAAATTAGATAGAGAACAAACAAAGGCAATTAAACTTAAACTGAGGTATGATAAAGAGGATGAATCTTCAACCAAACTTCAATATGGATTTTATGGTGAAGTACTTTTAGATTTATTTTTAAGAAATTATTTCCATACGGATGTTTTAATTGCTAGAGGATATTTTTATTCTCCTCTTGAAAAAGCTGAAGCAAAAGGATTTGATGCGTTTCATTTAGTGGATAATAATGGAATCTTGGAACTTTGGTTTGGTGAAGCTAAGTTCCATAAAAAATTTTCCTCAGGGATTAAATCTGTTATTTCTAAAATGAATAGCTCACTTTCAGATAGTTATTTAAATGATCACTTATACGCAATTATTAAAGAAAAAAAGAATATTTCTAAGTCGCATACTACTTTAGATACTATAATAGAAAGTTGGGAAGACAATCCTGAAATTATTCTTATAGACGAATTAACAGCTAACCATATCGAATTAATATATCCCATTTTTATAGCATATCAGAAACAAGGTACTTTTAGTTATGAAAAGTCAATTGATTCTTGTGTGAAGAAAATTAATGATGAGCTGTCTAAATCCACAGTTATGCCGGCTGTAAAAATTAATCTAAGTATTTTTGTAATGCTATTACCTGTTGATGATTCTAATAAATTAAAGGAAGAAGTGATTGAATGGATAGAAACGAAAGAACCGCTCATCTAATCAAAGAATTAAATTTATATAAGCGATACCCTGAAAGAAGAGGTACCTTTATCAAGACAACTTGTGACTATTACGATGCTGTAAAAAAAGACGAACTTACAAGTAGTGATTTAAATTTCTTGCGTTATATAGCAAATGAAGCTGGAGTACCACAATACTTTGAGCTACTTGAAAGAAAATATCAAGAAGGTAATGAAATAAATCCAGAGGATATGAATTTATTATCCATGAGTTCATTTTTAAATGAAGCGAATTTAATCGTAAATGATTATATGCTACATAAATATCAAAAAGAAGTTTTAGAATTATTCGAAATTAATTTATTTAATAGATATGTCCTCTCTGCTCCAACTTCTTTTGGTAAAACTTTTATTGTTTATACTATTATAAAGAAAATGGATTATTCTAATATATTATTAGTTTTTTTCCTACGATTAGTCTGTTATCTGAAAAATTATTTAAAAGTTACAAAAATGATGATTTTTTTTTCTTCGTATAAAAATACATACTCTAAGTGAAATAAACGAGGACGAACTTGGAGAAAAAAATATTTTTATATATACTCCTGAAAGATATCTCTCGTTTTTAGATAATAATACTAGTTATTTTGATTTTACTTTTGTGGATGAAATATATAAAATAGACAACGACTTTATTTTAGATAATGACACTCCAGAAGAAAATGAACGAGATATTGCTTATAGACTTGCTTTAGAATTTGCTTGCCAAAATAGTAAAGATATTTTACTCGCTGGACCTTATATTCAATTTCAGGAACCAGATGCAGAAAGAAATTCATTCAATAATTTTGTTAGAGTTAATAAATTTACAATTCTTGAATATAATGATATTGAGATTGTATCTAAGAACATTACACATATTGATAGAAATAAGTTTGAACTTGGAAATATTAAATATAAATTAAATGTAGGTACTTCGTCCTTACAAGATAAAGTAGTACAAACTATTGTAAAGATAGAAGGTAATACTCTAATCTATTGTGGAAGCAAGCCAGATGTAGAGAGATTTGCTAATCATATGTTGAAAAATGAAGAATATCTTTCGCTTTTGTCAGAAAAAGAGTCCAAAGAAGATAATGAACTGTTTTCTATTTTTTTAAAACATATAGAAGAGAAATTTGGATCAGATTGGATTTTATATAAAGCACTTGAAAAGAGAATTGGGCTCCATCATGCAGGAATACCAAAATATCTTCAGAATGAAATAATTAATTTGTTTAATAGTGGGCAACTATTGTGTCTTTTTTCGACAACAACAATTACTGAAGGAGTCAATACAACTGCAAAGAATTTGATTGTTACTGCAGTAAAAAAAGGAAGGAAGCCATTAAAACAGTTTGATGCCAAAAACATTGCTGGGAGATCTGGTCGATTTAATGTCCATTATAGTGGTAATGTTATTGATTTAACAAAAGAATTTGAAACTATCATTAATTCGCAACAAGATGAAATAGAACATAAAAATTATGATAATTACCACAATAAAACTGACATTGATTTAGAAGTCACTCTGGATGAATTTCTGACAGATGATGATAAAAGGTTTAAAGATGAAATTAATAAGGCAAAACAAGACTCAGGACTACCAAATTTTATTTTTCAATCATATAGAATTATAGGCCCTTTGGAAAAAATCTTGATTTATAATCGAATAAAAGTAATGTCCGAGGTTGAATTTCGTAAAATTGATCGATTAAAGCAAGTATTAAGTCTAAGCAATGGTACAAAAATTCATTGGGAAGGTTTTCAAACAGTAGTTGATATTTGTCGCCAATTTATTTTTAATTCTGAGTTGAAACAGATAATGGAAGCTGAAGTAGGTAATAAAAATCATTCTTTAATTGTAGTACAACTGTCAGGATTTTTAGAAAAAGGCTTTTTAGGAACTGTTGATTATTACGTTAAACAGCAGAATTACAGTAAAGATAAAGCAATTAGTCAAACTTCTAAATTAATCTATACAATATTTAAATATCATCTTGTAAAGTATTTAGGTGTATTTGATTTGCTATATAGATTCCATTATTCAAAGGTTTACAGAAAAAACTTTGATGATGTTACTGGAATTAAAATTCTTCTGCAAAGGCTAGAGTATAATGCTCTGACTGATATTGGACGAAAATTGAGTGATTATGGAGTTCCTTTTGAATTAGTAAAATATTATGATGGAAGTGTAACTACTAAAAATTTTGATTTATATGAAAGTTATGTAGATAAAAAGAATAGAAAGATTATTTGAATAAAAAGATAAGACTGGGCAAAAAAACTTAATTTCAGGAGAAAAATGAAGTAAATCTTCCCACAATAAAAACGCATAGTATCAAGGTTTTTTTCAATGCCTGATACTATGCGTTTTTTTGATTTTAAAGACTTTTTCTGCCCAGTCTCATCTTAGTAATTATGTTTAGATAATCGTAAACAAAAATATCAGTAGGACTAGTCCACTCTACTTTGATTCTTGTCCCAACGGTTACATTCATTTGATTGAACCAGTCGTTAAAAGCTCTCAAGTTTCTTTGACCAGAAAGATTTTTAGCATAGGGATCTCCACCCCGAGAATTTCCTGATGATTTTACTATTCCAACGAAGTATCCATCTGTTGATCTAGCAGTAAATATATTTTGTCCTAAAACATCTTTTCCTTGAGTATGTTTAGAATTAAATATTCCATACTGATGTACGGCCTTACTTGGAATTGGGATATAGCATTCTCCTGTTATCTGAGGTCGAGAATTTGTATACCTATAAGTACCCCAATCAATGTTCGTTTCTTTAAGTTCTACTATGAATTGATCTCCTTGATTTGGCATTATGCACCTCCTTGGTTTAATATGTTCATTATATCATAAATATTTGAGAGATGTTTATATTTCGGTCTTTTTTAAAAAATGATATACTGGTATAGTTAATCATATTTTTAGAAAGCAGGTTACTACATGACAAATTCTGTAAGTTCGAACCGACCTGAGAAGTACAACATTGCAGCTTTCTTCTCAGGTGTTGGGGGAATTGAGTTGGGATTTGAACAGACCAACGAGTTCAGAGTGGTGTATGCCAATGAATTTGATAAGTATGCGCGTCAGACTTATCAGTTAAACCATCCAGATACCTATTTGGATGGTCGTGATATTCACGATGTTCAGCCAGAGGATATTCCAGCTGAGCGCGTGGATGTGATTATGGGAGGATTCCCTTGCCAGGCCTTTAGTATTGCGGGTTATCGTAAGGGATTTGATGATGATCGTGGCGATCTTTTCTTTGAGTTGCTTCGGATGATTGAGGGATGTAAACCTCGTGCTATCTTTATCGAAAACGTCAAGAACATGGTCGGTCATGACCATGGCAATACCTTCAAGGTTATTCGTGAAGCCTTAACCGAGAATAACTACTTCATCAAGTGGAAGGTTCTCAATGGGAAAGACTACGGAAATATCCCACAAAACCGTGAGCGGATCTATATTGTTGGTTTTGATACCAAGGAAGCTTATGATTTGTTTGAGTTTCCAGAGGCAATCAAGCTCACGACTTCTCTTCAGGATGTGATTAACTTCGGCGATAAGCTAGAGGAGGTCTACTACTACCGTGAAGGTAAGCAAAATTTCTACGATCAGTTGAAGTTTGAAGTGACTAGCCAAGATACGGTTTACCAGTGGCGCCGTCAATATGTTCGTGAAAATAAAAATGGAGTTGTTCCAACCTAACAGCAAATATGGGAACAGGTGGACACAATGTTCCATTGATTCTGACAGATAGTGGCGAGATTCGTAAGCTAACACCAAAAGAAACCTTTAATGTTCAAGGCTATCCTAAATCCTTTAAAATCCCAGAAGGGGTTTCTAACGGTCAGCTCTACAAGCAGGCTGGAAACAGTGTGGTCGTACCCGTGATTAAACGTATCGCGGAAAATGTTGCCAAGGCTTTAAATGAAAGTCAGGGGCAATCTCAACTTGAACGCTCAGGAAAAATTGCCATTATCTACACCAAGATGAATGGACAATTTGAAGGGCAGTCCTATGTTAAGAACTTTGTAGATAGCTATGTTCAAGCTCTTGAAAAAATCAAATCTTATGATGATGGTTTAGCCGTTTTGTCTGGTGAAGATTATTTAAAATTGGTTAAAAAACGAGGAACTCTTGAATTTTACAGTATTAATTAACGAATATATAAGAGGGTTAGTGAAAAACTAATCTTCTTTTGATATACTGAAAATAGAAAAGAGGGCGCTTATGTGGGAACATCTAAAGTCTGAACAAAAAGACAAATACAAAAACCTTAATTACCAACTTCGCTAGCTTGAGCCAAGCTTTTTCTCAAAAGGCTGAATCCGAAGATGAGGGACAAACAGAGAATTATGTGGCTCCGATTGTTAATTCCAAGTTTCAGGAGACTGTTTTCCAGAAGGCTTTTAATGCGGTTGGAGAAGATATTGCCAATACTTCCTATGATGCCTCTGTCGTTGTGGATGAAAATCATAAATACCTAGTGGGTATCAAGTCTTTTGGGATTAATTCTGGAGACCAAAAAATTGCCCAGTTTAAGAAAGATTCTCAATCTTGGACGGACTTGTTGGGTGATATCAAATTCCATGCAGATATCTCAGCAGATAAAGAAACAGCAGACAAGAAAAATTACCAACGCTATGAAGAGTTGGCACGAAAGATTGCGATCTTAAGAAATCAGAGAATCGAATCTTCTAAGGCACAAATCAAGGGATTTAGTTCGGATTCGGTCAATGTTGAAGCTGTCTATCACGTTCTGATGACGACACCAAAGGGAGAAAATCCTAGGATTTTTGTCGGTGAAACATCTTATTTGCCAGTTGATATTGATAATCTGGTCATTGAAGGATCAACTACCAAAAACAATCCAATCAATTTTCGATTTACGGATGGGCAACACCACTACAAGTACACAGCAGCTGACAGTCAGCTCCACATGACTTTTAATAATAAAGACATTGTGGTAGATACTTGGGATGTCCATTATATAGAAGATCCTTTTTCGCTATTTGAAAATCTTCATTTACTGACAACTGAAAAGGATAAAACTGATATCTTAGAGACAGTGTCTTGGGCTATCACAGATAAACATGGAAATGTGGAAGAAAACTCTGGCTTCAATGCCTTTAATGGTGGTTCAAAATTGGCTAAGAAAGATCGTCTGCCACGGATTCTAAAGATTCAGGAAAAATTCAAAGACAGTCTGGCTCCAGAAGAACTAGCTTTTGTGACTTTCTCACTAGAGGAAATCCTCTTGAAAAAATGGACCAGTAAGGACGAAAAAGCTCAGATGAAAGCGATTCGTGAGAATTTGATAAACTTTGTCCACGAGACTGGTAATGAAAGACTCATTAAAGAAATTGAACAGCTGGTTTATCGGCCAGTTAGTGAAGTTTATATTCCTCTACCTGACTCCAAAAACTTCCATGACGAAAGGCCCGACTTCTTTGGTCCTGGATTTGGAATTTTTGAACCTGGGACTAAAAAACTAGCTCTATCCAAAGAAGAAAGAATCTTTAAACTACGATTTTTATCTTCTGGCGATGTCATTAACGCCTATATAAATCAAGAAGCTGGTAAGACTATTCAGTCTACCGATAAGCAAGAAATTCTTGGAAATTGGATTTTACGTGGTATTTTCCAGTTGAAGGAACGAGAAGTTTTGACAAGTCAACGACTCAATGAACTTGAAATCAATGGCATTCGTTTGACTAAGTTTAAAAATGGGGAAATCGGCATTGAATTCATCTGGATTGATACCGAAAATCCACCTAGCGATACCATCGGCTGGGTAGCAAAGAAATGAAAATCCATTTTAGACTAATTTTCACTTCGGTTATGCAAGTGGAAGTTACTGTGAGAAGTTACCCAGTTCAAATCAACTAACTTTCTCCCCCTTAACCTTTGACTATTCCGTAAAATTATCGTAAAATAAAGAGTAAATGATAAAATGAGGTCAGAGTCTGTTCGCTCTGGCGATAGTAGTATAAATGAGGAGAAACGCTTTGGAATTAGAAGTATTTGCTGGGCAAGAAAAAAGTGAACTATCTATGATTGAGGTGGCGCGTGCTATCTTGGAACTTCGTGGTCGCGACCATGAGATGCATTTTAGCGATCTTGTAAACGAAATTCAAAACTACCTTGGAACATCAAACAGCGATATCCGTGAAGCTTTACCTTTGTTCTACACAGAGTTGAACTTTGACGGTAGCTTCATCTCACTTGGAGACAACAAATGGGGGCTTCGTTCATGGTATGGTGTAGACGAAATCGACGAAGAAATCATCGCTCTTGAAGAAAACGACGACGATGAAGTAGCACCAAAAGCTAAGAAAAAACGTGTCAATGCCTTCATGGATGGTGATTCAGATGCTATTGACTACAATACAGATGATCCAGAAGACGAAGACGCATACGAAGCAGATCCAGCTCTTTCATACGATGATGAAAATCCAGATGATGAGAAATGAAGTGGAAGCTTACGATGCAGAAATCAACGAAATCGCCCCAGATGACTTGGGTGAAGACGTGGATCTCAACGAAGAAGACGACGAGTTTTCAGATGATGATGCTGAAAACATCGTGGAATAAAAGTTAGCTATTGACAATTGCCCTATTTTTAGGTATCATATTGTTCGGGCACCTATTTTAGAGGTCGGAGCTCCCTAGTTCTTAGGGAGCTATTTTTGTTTTTTCAAGAAGTTATCTTCTTGTGTTTTATACTCAATGAAAATCAAAGAGCAAACTAGGAAACTAGCCGCAGGTTGCTCAAAGCACTGCTTTGAGGTTGTAGATAGAACTGACGAAGTCAGTAACATATATACGGCAAGGCGACGTTGACGCAGTTTGAAGAGGTTTTCGAAGAGTATTAGTTGTGAATCTGGTGCAGTAGTCCCAGATTATTCTTATTAGTAGGGTCTTGTTTTTTATGTCCCCTCGTAATTAACAAGACCTTGAGCATTTTAGAAAGAGGAATCTATGTCTACGAAATATATTTTTGTAACTGGTGGTGTGGTATCGTCTATTGGAAAAAGGGATTGTGGCGCTGAGTCTGGGGCGTCTCTTGAAAAATCGTGGTCTCAAAGTAACGATTCAAAAGTTTGACCCTTATATCAATATCGATCCGGGAACCATGAGTCCTTACCAGCACGGAGAAGTCTTTGTGACAGATGATGGAGCTGAGACAGATTTGGACTTGGGTCACTATGAACGTTTCATCGATATTAATCTCAACAAATATTCCAACGTGACAACTGGTAAAATTTACAGTGAAGTGCTTCGTAAAGAACGCCGTGGAGAATACCTTGGGGCAACTGTTCAGGTTATTCCTCATATCACAGATGCTTTGAAAGAGAAAATCAAGCGTGCCGCTCTAACGACTGACTCTGATGTCATTATTACAGAGGTCGGTGGAACTGTTGGAGATATCGAGTCCTTGCCATTCCTAGAGGCCCTTCGTCAGATGAAGGCAGATGTGGGTGCGGATAATGTCATGTATATCCATACAACCTTGCTTCCCTTACCTCAAGGCTGCTGGTGAAATGAAAACCAAACCAACCCAACACTCTGTCAAAGAATTGCGTGGCTTGGGAATCCAACCAAATATGTTGGTGATTCGTACAGAAGAGCCAGCTGGTCAAGGAATTAAAAACAAACTAGCCCAGTTCTGTGATGTGGCACCAGAAGCCGTTATCGAATCGTTGGATGTCGAACATCTTTACCAAATTCCATTGAACTTGCAGGCGCAAGGTATGGACCAAATTGTCTGTGATCATTTGAAACTAGACGCACCAGCAGCGGATATGACAGAATGGTCAGCCATGGTGGACAAGGTCATGAACCTCAAGAAACAAGTTAAGATTTCCCTTGTTGGTAAGTATGTGGAGTTGCAAGATGCCTACATTTCTGTGGTTGAAGCCTTGAAACACTCTGGTTATGATAATGACGCAGAAGTGAAAATCAATTGGGTCAACGCCAATGATGTGACAGCAGAGAATGTGGCGGAGCTCTTGTCTGATGCGGACGGAATCATCGTACCAGGTGGTTTTGGTCAACGTGGTACTGAAGGGAAAATCCAAGCTATCCGCTATGCGCGTGAAAATGATGTTCCAATGTTGGGTGTCTGCTTGGGAATGCAGTTGACATGTATCGAATTTGCTCGTCACGTTTTGAGTCTTGAAGGTGCCAATTCTGCAGAGCTTGCACCAGAAACAAAATACCCTATCATTGATATCATGCGTGATCAGATTGATGTTGAGGATATGGGGGGAACCCTTCGCTTGGGACTTTACCCGTCTAAGTTGAAACGTGGATCTAAGGCTGCGGCTGCTTATCACAATCAAGAAGTGGTCCAACGCCGCCACCGTCACCGCTATGAGTTTAATAATGCCTTCCGTGAGCAGTTTGAGGCAGCAGGCTTTGTCTTTTCAGGTGTTTCTCCAGATAATCGCTTGGTCGAAATTGTGGAAATCCCTGAAAATAAATTCTTTGTAGCTTGTCAGTATCACCCTGAACTGTCAAGCCGTCCAAACCGCCCAGAAGAACTCTACACTGCCTTTGTCACTGCAGCAGTTGAGAACAGCAATTAGCAAAATCAGAACCTTTGAGAAGAATCTCAGAGGTTTTTTGATAGCATAATTAGGAGAATATTTGCAAATTAAAAACATAGTGATATAGTTAACATAATATTCTTCAAAAATCTCTTCAAACCATGTCAGCTTCATCCACAACCTCAAAACGCTGTTTTGAGCTGACTTCGTCAGTTCTATCTACAACCTCAAAGCAGTGCTTTGAGCAACCTGCGGCTAGCTTCTTAGTTTGCTCTTTGATTTTCATTGAGTATAAGAAGTCCCTTTCCTTAAAGGAAGAGGCTTTTTACTTGCTTTTCTGCTGCTTCCTCATTTGTCCTAAAGCCTTTTTTGTGTTAAAATGAATGGTATGAAAGCTAAAAAAATGTGGATGGCAGGTCTGGCTCTACTTGGTATTGGGAGCCTTGCCCTTGCTACGAAAAAAGTTTCAGATAACCATAAGCTCATGAAGACTCAGGAAGAGTTGACAGCGATTGTGCGAGACCATTTTTCAGACATGGGGGAAATTGCGACTCTCTATGTTCAAGTTTATGAAAGCAGTCTGGAGAGCTTGGTTGGTGGTGTCATTTTTGAGGATGGTCGTCATTATACCTTTGTCTATGAAAAATGAAGACCTAGTCTATGAGGAGGAAGTTTTTATGATACAACCAGCAAGTTTAGAAGAATTGGCATCTTTAGTGGAAAAAGAGGGCAAGAAGGTCTTTCTTTTTGTGGCGGACTGGTGTGGCGATTGTCGTTATATCTATCCGGCCTTGCCAGAAATTGAGGAGACTAATCCAGAGTTCACCTTTATTCGAGTGGACCGAGACCAGTATATGGATTTGGCTAAACTCTGGGATGTTTACGGAATTCCTAGCCTTGTTGTTCTAGAAAAAGACAAGGAAATTGGTCGTTTTGTTAATCGCGACCGTAAAAGTAAGCAACAAATTAACGATTTTTTAGCAGGACTGAAATAGGAGAAAAAGGAAACAATGATTTTTACATATAATAAAGAACATGTCGGTGATGTCCTTATGGTCATCGTGAAAAATAGCGGAGATGCCAAACTAGATGTGGAGCGCAAAGGCAAGGTAGCTCGTGTTTTCCTCAAAGATAATGGAGAAACAGTGGCGTGGAATGTTTTCGAAGTTTCAAGTTTATTTGAAATTGCAGAGCGCGGTCAAGTATTTTTGTCAGATGAGCAAGTAGCTCGTTTGAACCAAGAATTGCAGGCGGAAGGTTTTGCAGAAGAAATTGTTAATGACAAGGAACCTAAGTTTGTTGTTGGTGAGATTGTCGAGATGGTAGCCCATCCTGATAGTGACCATCTCAACATCTGCCAAGTTGCAGTCGCAAGTGACAAGACAGTGCAAATCGTTGCAGGGGCTCCCAATGCGCGTGTTGGCTTGAAAACCATTGTAGCTCTTCCTGGAGCAATGATGCCCAAAGGCAATCTTATTTTCCCAGGCGAACTTCGTGGTGAAAAGAGTTTTGGCATGATGTGCAGTCCTCGTGAATTGCATCTGCCAAATGCTCCGCAAAAACGTGGTATTATTGAATTATCAGAAGACCAAGTTGTCGGAACGCCATTTGACCCAGCTAAGCACTGGACTGCCTAGGAAGTTATCAGTATCTGAACCACCAGATAGAAGGAAATAAGATGGCAAAAAATGTTGTGATTACAGGAGCGACATCAGGAATTGGTGAAGCGATTGCGCGTGCTTATTTGGAGCGGGGTGAGAATGTCGTTCTAACAGGACGAAGGATAGACAGATTAGAAACCCTTAAGTCAGAGTTTGCAGCAACCTATCCAAATCAAACAGTTTGGACTTTTTCACTAGATGTGACGGGTATGGCCATGGTCAAGACTGTCTGCTCCGATATTCTAGAAACGATAGGTCAGATTGATATATTGGTCAATAACGCTGGACTAGCTCTTGGCTTGGCACCTTATCAGGACTATGAAGAGTTGGATATGTTGACCATGCTGGATACCAATGTCAAAGGTTTGATGGCAGTCACTCGCTGTTTCTTGCCAGCAATGGTAAAAGCCAATCAAGGACATATCATCAACATGGGCTCAACCGCAGGAATTTATGCCTATGCAGGTGCAGCAGTTTATTCAGCTACCAAGGCAGCAGTTAAGACCTTTTCGGATGGTCTGCGAATTGATACCATTGCAACAGACATCAAGGTGACCACCATTCAGCCTGGAATTGTCGAAACAGATTTCTACAGTGCGTTTTCATGGTGACAAAGAGCGAGCTGCGTCCGTTTACCAAGGAATAGAAGCCTTGCAATCTCAGGATATTGCAGATACAGTAGTCTATGTGACCAGTCAACCTCGTCGTGTGCAGATTACAGATATGACCATTATGGCAAATCAACAAGCGACAGGTTTCATGGTTCATAAAAACTAAAAAATTTCCTCGAAAAGTTACAAATTTCTGTAACTTTTTTTGATTTCCTACGAATAGATAAGTAGGAGGAAAAAATATGTATAATAAAGTTATCTTAATCGGACGTTTAACGTCTACACCAGAATTGCACAAAACCAACAATGACAAGTCAGTAGCGCGCGCAACTATCGCTGTAAATCGTCGTTACAAAGACCAAAATGGGGAACGAGAAGCTGACTTTGTCAATATGGTCCTTTGGGGCAGACTAGCAGAAACATTGGCAAGCTACGCAACCAAAGGAAGTCTCATTTCAGTGGATGGAGAATTACGTACCCGTCGTTTTGAGAAAAATGGTCAAATGAATTATGTGACTGAAGTACTTGTTACAGGATTCCAATTATTAGAAAGTCGTGCCCAACGTGCCATGCGTGAAAATAACGCAGGTCAAGATTTGGCTGACTTGGTTTTGGAAGAAGAGGAATTGCCATTTTAAGTATTGAAAAGTCTGAGTTGCTCTCAGGCTTTTTATCTTGAGAAAGTCAGATTTTTTTCTTGACTATTTCTGACCAAGTGATACAATAGAACTATGAATTAGCACTCGATTGAAAAGAGTGCTAATGATATCTATCTCATTATGGAGGAAAGCAGATGTTGAAACCATTAGGGGACCGTGTGGTCTTAAAAATCGAAGAAAAAGAACAAACTGTTGGAGGCTTTGTCCTTGCAGGTTCAGCCCAAGAAAAAACCAAAACAGCCCAAGTTGTAGCTACTGGACAAGGTGTCCGTACCTTGAACGGTGACTTGGTTGCTCCAAGTGTTAAAGCTGGAGACCGTGTCTTAGTTGAAGCCCACGCAGGTATTGATGTCAAAGACGGCGATGAAAAGTACGTCATCGTAGGCGAAGCTAACATCTTGGCAATCATTGAATAATAGAAGGAGAAAGTAAGTATGTCAAAAGAAATTAAATTTTCATCTGATGCTCGTTCAGCTATGGTTCGTGGTGTCGATATCCTTGCAGATACTGTTAAAGTAACCTTGGGACCAAAAGGTCGTAACGTTGTGTTGGAAAAATCATTTGGTTCACCCTTGATTACCAATGACGGTGTGACCATTGCCAAAGAAATCGAGTTGGAAGACCATTTTGAAAATATGGGTGCCAAATTGGTATCAGAAGTAGCTTCAAAAACCAATGATATTGCAGGTGATGGAACTACAACTGCAACTGTTTTGACCCAAGCAATCGTCCGTGAAGGAATCAAAAACGTCACAGCAGGTGCGAACCCAATTGGTATCCGTCGTGGTATTGAAACAGCAGTTGCAGCAGCAGTAGAAGCTTTGAAAAACAACGCCATCCCTGTTGCCAACAAAGAAGCCATCGCTCAGGTTGCAGCTGTATCTTCTCGTTCCGAAAAAGTCGGTGAATACATTTCTGAAGCCATGGAAAAAGTTGGTAAAGACGGAGTCATCACTATCGAAGAGTCACGTGGTATGGAAACAGAACTTGAAGTTGTGGAAGGAATGCAGTTCGACCGCGGTTACCTTTCACAGTACATGGTGACAGATAGCGAGAAAATGGTGGCTGACCTTGAAAATCCATACATTTTGATTACTGATAAGAAGATTTCCAATATCCAAGAAATCTTGCCACTCCTAGAAAGCATTCTCCAAAGCAATCGTCCGCTCTTGATTATTGCGGATGATGTAGATGGTGAAGCTCTTCCAACTCTTGTCTTGAACAAGATTCGTGGAACCTTCAACGTGGTAGCAGTCAAGGCACCTGGTTTTGGTGACCGTCGCAAAGCCATGCTAGAAGACATTGCCATCTTAACAGGCGGAACAGTTATCACAGAAGACCTTGGTCTTGAGTTGAAAGATGCGACAATTGAAGCGCTTGGTCAAGCAGTGAGAGTAACTGTGGACAAGGATAGCACGGTTATCGTAGAAGGTGCTGGAAATCCTGAAGCGATTTCTCACCGCGTTGCGGTTATCAAGTCTCAAATCGAAACCACAACTTCTGAATTTGACCGTGAAAAATTGCAAGAACGCTTGGCCAAATTGTCAGGTGGTGTAGCGGTTATTAAGGTCGGTGCCGCAACTGAAACTGAGTTGAAAGAAATGAAACTCCGCATTGAAGATGCCCTCAACGCTACTCGTGCAGCTGTTGAAGAAGGAATCGTTTCAGGTGGTGGAACAGCCCTTGTAAATGTTATCCCAGCCGTGGCTGATTTGGAATTGACAGGAGACGAAGCAACAGGCCGCAATATTGTTCTCCGTGCTTTGGAAGAACCTGTTCGTCAAATCGCCCACAATGCAGGATTTGAAGGCTCTATCGTTATCGATCGTTTGAAAAATGCTGAGCTTGGTACAGGCTTCAATGCAGCAACTGGCGAGTGGGTTAATATGATTGATCAAGGGATTATCGATCCAGTTAAGGTTAGTCGTTCAGCCCTACAAAATGCAGCATCTGTAGCCAGCTTGATTTTGACAACAGAAGCAGTCGTAGCCAATAAACCAGAACCAGCAGCCCCAGCTCCAGCCATGGACCCAAGCATGATGGGCGGTATGATGTAAGCTTTCTGTAGATAGAAACTTATAAAAAACACAAAAGGAGGGAATGACTAACCCTCCTTTTTATGATATTCACTTCTAAATTGATTTGAGCTCTCTTAACTTATATGATAAAATAAGACTAGAAAAAGGAGAAGAACATGATCGATGTAGAAGAAATTCTGAGCAAGATGAACCCCAATCAGAAGATTAATTATGACCGTGTCATGCAGAAGATGGTACAAGTATGGGAGAAAAATGAGCAACGGCCAACCATTCTCATGCATGTTTGCTGTGCCCCTTGTAGTACCTATACCCTAGAATATTTGACCAAGTATGCAGATGTGACTATCTATTTTGCCAATTCTAATATCCATCCCAAGGCAGAATACCACAAGCGAGCTTACGTCACCAAGAAATTTGTCAGTGATTTCAATGAGCGGACAGGAAATACAGTCCAGTACCTAGAAGCTCCCTATGAACCAAATGAATATCGTAAGTTAGTCAGAGGACTAGAGGAAGAGCCAGAAGGTGGCGACCGTTGTAAGGTTTGCTTTGACTACCGCCTGGATAAAACAGCGCAAGTGGCTATGGATTTGGGCTTTGACTACTTTGGCTCAGCCTTGACCATCAGTCCTCATAAGAATTCTCAAACCATTAACAGCATCGGAATTGATGTGCAAAAGATTTATACCACTCACTATCTTCCCAGCGATTTCAAGAAAAATCAAGGCTACAAACGTTCAGTAGAGATGTGTGAAGAGTATGACATCTACCGTCAATGTTATTGTGGATGCGTCTATGCAGCCCAGGCTCAGAATATTGATCTGGTTCAAGTTAAGAAAGATGCTACAGCCTTTATGGTAGATAAGAATATAGAGAAAGATTATTCCCACATTAAATTTACTGTTACGAAATTAGATATTTAAACGAAAACCTGCCTTGAGGCAGGTTTTTTGCTAGGAAAAGGTGATGGAGAGAAGTCGATGGACCGATCTATGAATTCCTAGTCCATGACTTGCGAGACTTCAATAAGGCTAGGACTCTTAAAAAATGAAGTTTTACTAAAAGGAGCTTTTTAAATCAAAACGAGCAATTATTAGTTCAATGTTGCTTCAAGAAAAAACGGAAAATTCAATGATATTTTGTTTTAAATCCAGGAAGTTTAGCAGTGATGTGGTAAATTTATTCCTTTTTGTATTTATACAACTTTTTTTACACTATCTTTATTCTTGTGATATAATGTCAAATTATAGAGTGGAGGTCATTTAAAATGATTGATAAAGTAATTGAACAATATAAAAGTCATGATAATCTTGATATTCGAGTAGAATTGCATAAGAAGTATTCAAAAAATAAATTGGGATTTAATAATTGGATATTTTCTAACTACCAAATTACTGATGAAGTAAAGATTCTAGAATTAGGATGTGGTACAGGAGAACTATGGAAAAGTAATCTTGATTCTATAGACAAGATGAAGCAATTGATTATAACGGATTTTTCTAATGACATGGTAGAAACTACGAAGTCAGTGATTGGAAATAGAGACAATGTCAACTATGAGATAATGGATATTCAAAAGATTTCTTTTGAGAATGAAACGTTTGATATTGTTATTGCTAATATGCTTCTACATCATGTGAATGATATTCCTAAAGCTCTCTCTGAGGTGAATAGAGTATTAAAAACCGAAGGCATTTTTTACTGTGCTACATTTGGTGAAAATGGAGTTGTAAATTATTTGGCAAATTTATTTAAAGATGAGGTTAATCAAGATTTAGAAAATAAAACGTTTACTTTACAAAATGGTAAAAGGTACCTGAGTAGGTATTTTAACTCTGTCGATACATTACTCTATGATGATGAGTTACAGGTAACTAGTATAGATGACCTGGTTAAATACATCCAATCGTTTAAAGGAATTTCAGAGATAGGTTCACTAGAAGAGGAAATAATACGTAAAAGATTGGAAAGTGAGTTTAATAATGGTATGTTGATCATTCCTAAAGAATATGGTATGTTTATCGCTCGAAAAGAAAGTTAAGGGAAGGAAAGTGTGAAAAATTACGGAGAAGCTTTTCGATATTTTAGAAAATTAAACGGATATTCTTTAGAGTATGCTGCAGCTGATTCTATATCAAAATCTCAACTTTCTAGATTTGAAAGGGGGGAAAATGAAATTTCTCTTTCAACGTTCTTTAAATTATTATCAAATATCAATGTTTCGATAGAGAATTTTTGTAACTACCTAGAACATTATAAAAGATCTGAGCTTGATGATTTTTTGGTTAATTTATCTCCAAATTTTTATAGTTTGAATACTAAAGGGTTGGAGGAAATAAAAAATGAGCAACAAAAGCTTTTTGAGAAGAGTGGAGAAAAAACTCATAAAATAAATATAATTATGGTTCAGGGATTATTAAACCAGTTAGATTGTAATCATGTAGTTAGTAGAGATGATCTAAATTTAGTATATGACTATTTATTCCAGAAGGAACGATGGGAGTCCTATGAGATAACGCTGATTGGTAATTTATATCATCTTTTTGAAATAGATTATATTTACAGGGTCGGAAAAGAAATACTAGAGCGTACACATTATTACGAAAAAATCGGCAAGAATAGAAATTTAGTTGTGTCAGCTTGTTTAAATTTTTGGTTCTGTTGCCTTGAAAATTCACATCTAATATATGCAGACTACTTTGAAATGAAATTAAAAAAATTATTAAAAGATGACACAAAAGTTTTTGAAAAATCTACATTCAAATTTGTAGAAGGATATAAAATATATCTGACTGAATCTAAAGAATCTGGAATTAAACAAATGAACAATGTCATAAAATATTTTGAGTTTATTGAGTCTAAAAATATTGCTTTATATTTTCAAAAACGATTAAATGAGTTGGTAGATTAAATAGCATTTTCTCTGTAAAGATATTATTTTTAAAATGTTGTGCTAAATGATTGATGCTAGGTGGAAATACAAAAAATAAATTATTTGATACGAAGTTGACCTGTATTTTTATACTAATCATCTCCGTATTTTTGTATTAAACGATATAAGTTTATTGTAAATTTACAAGGAACAAAGATATTAAAAAATATCAGTATGTCTATTTGTTTTATATATTTCGTGAATTCTGCATAAATCTCTTTCTAGTAATGTGTTGTAACTCTACTATAATAGATTTATTCCTTTTTTGTGTCTACACAATTTATTTTACACTATCAAAAAAACAAGGTCAGGATTTTGTTCCTGACCTTTGACAACTTTACCGATTCTTTAGTTCTACATAGCGCTTGTACCAAATGTTTACATAGGCTTCTGAGAAAGGACCTCGTCCATTGTTAATCCAATCAACAAGAATTTTGACATGTTCTTTTAAAATATAGTCCAGATCATCAGAATAATTCATTTTGCGTTTGTGACGCTCGTACTCTTCAACGTCCAAGAGACGTTTTTCCCCATCTGTAAAAATTTTAACATCCAAATCGTAATCAATATACTTCAGTGCTTCTTCATCCAGATAGTAGGGGCTAGCCATATTGCAATAGTAGGAAATTCCATTATCACGAATCATGGCAATGATATTAAACCAATATTTCTTGTGAAAGTAAACAATAGCCGGTTCTCGAGTGACCCAACGACGACCATCACTTTCGGTAACCAGTGTATGATCGTTGACACCAATAATGGCGTTTTCTGTTGTTTTTAGTACCATGGTGTCCCGCCAAGTTCGGTGGAGACTCCCATCATGCTTATAACTTTGAATTGTAATAAAGTCGCCTTCTTTTGGAAGTTTCATAACTAACCAACTTTCTACAATTTATAAGTTTATCGTTTACTATTGTACCATAAAAATGCCTAAAATCTGTGAATTTTACACGAAAATATTAAAGATATTCTCTAAGAGCGCTTGCTATATCCGAAAAATCGTAGCCCTTTCGTGCTAAAACTTGAGTTAAACGTTGCTTCAGTTCGTATCCTTCATACTTTCGAGCATACTTAGTATATTGCTTATCAAGCTCTTTGAAGATGAGTTCCTGAGTCGTTTCTTGGTCAACTTGACTATCCAACTCGTCAAAGGCAGTTTTAGCATCAGAATAGGAAAACCCCTTGTTGGTCAGATTTTGGATAATCTTATCTTGCAAGGCACGAGCTGGAAGTTTTCCCTCATATTTTTTCAATAGTTTATTAGCTACACGTTGAGCAACTTCTGAAAAATCAAATTCTTTCAAGTTCTCTTCTATAGTAGATTTTGAAATCCCTTTTTGTGTTAGTTTCTGAGTCAGTACATAAGGCCCCTTGTCTCCTGAAAGTTGATTGGCATTGATAATAGCATAAGCGTACTGAGCATCATTAATCCACTTATCTTCTTTAAGATTAATAATGACTTGAGAAATGATGTTTTCATCAATATCGTATTTTTTCAGATATTCTCTGACTTCTTTTTCAGTGCGTGCTTTAAATGATAAGTGGTAGAGGGCTAGATTCTTACCATAAGAAAATTGAGCAAAGTGCTGTATCTCTTTCAATTCCTCTTCGCTTATCACCTTATCTCTCGATAACATAAAACGAACAATTGTATCTTCAGTAATGTAGCATTTGTCGCCATTATCAAGCTCCATCAGATAGAGTCTTTTTTTCTTTTCAAGTTTTGTGATTTTCATAGTTCTATTATAACTCAAAATGTGATAAGATAGGGGTATGAATCTGAAAGTGAAACAAAAAATACCGTTAAAAATCAAGCGCATGGGAATTAATGGTGAGGGAATCGGCTTTTATCAAAAAACATTAGTCTTTGTGCCTGGTGCTCTCAAAGGAGAAGATATCTATTGTCAGATTACTTCTATTAAACGTAACTTTGTTGAGGCAAAATTACTGAAGGTCAACAAGAAGTCTAAATTTCGAGTTGTGCCAGCTTGTACTATTTACAATGAGTGCGGAGGCTGCCAAATCATGCACCTGCATTATGATAAGCAGCTGGAGTTCAAGACGGACTTGCTTTATCAAGCGCTGAAAAAATTTGCCCCTGCAGGATATGAAAATTATGAAATCCGCCCGACGATTGGTATGCAGGAACCAAAATATTACCGTGCTAAGTTACAATTTCAGACTCGAAAATTTAAAAATCAAGTCAAGGCGGGCTTATATGCACAGAACTCTCATTATTTGGTAGAGTTGAAAGACTGCCTAGTACAAGATAAGGAAACCCAAGTGATTGCTAATCGTCTAGCGGAATTACTTACTTTTCACCAAATTCCAATCACGGATGAGAGAAAAGTTCTAGGTGTTAGAACTATTATGGTCCGACGAGCAAGAAAGACTGGACAGGTTCAGATTATTATTGTTACAAATTGTCAGCTTAATTTAACCCAACTAGTAAAAGACTTAGTTAAAGATTTCCCAGAAGTTGTGACAGTAGCTGTGAATACAAATACAGCTAAAACCAGTGAGATTTATGGTGAAAAGACAGAGATTATCTGGGGAGAAAAGAGTATTCAAGAAGGTGTACTCGATTATGAATTTTCACTATCTCCTCGAGCTTTCTATCAACTAAATCCTGAACAAACAGAAGTCCTTTATAGCGAGGCAGTAAAAGCGCTGGATGTTAGCAAAGAAGACCATTTGATTGACGCTTATTGTGGAGTTGGAACAATTGGTTTTGCCTTTGCAAAGAAAGTAAAAACACTCAGAGGTATGGATATTATTCCAGAAGCTATTGAAGATGCCAAGCGAAATGCTAAAAGAATGGGATTTGATAATACTCATTACGAAGTTGGAAGCGCAGAAGAGATTATTCCTCGCTGGTATAAAGAAGGCTATCGAGCAGATGCTCTGATCGTAGATCCACCACGTACAGGTCTGGACGATAAGTTATTAGATACTATTCTTACCTATGTACCAGAAAAAATGGTCTATATTTCTTGCAATGTTTCGACCTTGACTCGTGATTTGGTAAGGCTAGTAGAAGCCTATGATATCCATTATATCCAGTCGGTCGATATGTTTCCACACACCGCTCGAACTGAAGCTGTTGTAAAATTAATTAAAAAAGTTTAAAAAAGTAGTTGACAAAGTTTAAAAAGTCGGTATAATAGTAAGAGTTGAAAACACCAACTCAGGTCCGTTGGTCAAGGGGTTAAGACACCGCCTTTTCACGGCGGTAACACGGGTTCGAATCCCGTACGGACTATGGTATGTTGCAGATGAAATACTGATTGAAAAAATTAAAAAAAGTTTCAAAAAAGTGTTGACAAGCGAAAGCGACTGTGATATACTAATATAGTTGTCGCTTGAGAGAAGCAAGTGACAAAGACCTTTGAAAACTGAACAAGACGAACCAATGTGCAGGGCACTACAACAACTGTTGTAGTACTGAACAATGAAAAAACAATAAATCTGTCAGTGACAGAAATGAGTGAGAACTCAAACTTTAATGAGAGTTTGATCCTGGCTCAGGACGAACGCTGGCGGCGTGCCTAATACATGCAAGTAGAACGCTGAAGGAGGAGCTTGCTTCTCTGGATGAGTTGCGAACGGGTGAGTAACGCGTAGGTAACCTGCCTGGTAGCGGGGGATAACTATTGGAAACGATAGCTAATACCGCATAACAGTAGATGTTGCATGACATTTGCTTAAAAGGTGCAATTGCATCACTACCAGATGGACCTGCGTTGTATTAGCTAGTTGGTGGGGTAACGGCTCACCAAGGCGACGATACATAGCCGACCTGAGAGGGTGATCAGCACACTGGGACTGAGACACGTACCCAGACTCCTACGGGAGGCAGCAGTAGGGAATCTTCGGCAATGGACGGAAGTCTGACCGAGCAACGCCGCGTGAGTGAAGAAGGTTTTCGGATCGTAAAAGCTCTGTTGTAAGAGAAGAACGAGTGTGAGAGTGGAAAGTTCACACTGTGACGGTATCTTACCAGAAAGGGACGGCTAACTACGTGCCAGCAGTACGCGGTAATACGTAGGTCCCGAGCGTTGTCCGGATTTATTGGGCGTAAAGCGAGCGCAGGCGGTTAGATAAGTCTGAAGTTAAAGGCTGTGGCTTAACCATAGTACGCTTTGGAAACTGTTTAACTTGAGTGCAAGAGGGAGAGTGGAATTCCATGTGTAGCGGTGAAATGCGTAGATATATGGAGGAACACCGGTGGCGAAAGCGGCTCTCTGGCTTGTAACTGACGCTGAGGCTCGAAAGCGTGGGGGAGCAAACAGGATTAGATACCCTGGTAGTCCACGCCGTAAACGATGAGTGCTAGGGTGTTAGACCCTTTCCGGGGTTTAGTGCCGTAGCTAACGCATTAAGCACTCCGCCTGGGGAGTACGACCGCAAGGTTGAAACTCAAAAGGAATTGACGGGGGACCCGCACAAGCGGTGGAGCATGTGGTTTAATTCGAAGCAACGCGAAGAACCTTACCAGGTCTTGACATCCCTCTGACCGCTCTAGAGATAGAGTTTTCCTTCGGGACAGAGGTGACAGGTGGTGCATGGTTGTCGTCAGCTCGTGTCGTGAGATGTTGGGTTAAGTCCCGCAACGAGCGCAACCCCTATTGTTAGTTGCCATCATTGAGTTGGGCACTCTAGCGAGACTGCCGGTAATAAACCGGAGGAAGGTGGGGATGACGTCAAATCATCATGCCCCTTATGACCTGGGCTACACACGTGCTACAATGGCTGGTACAACGAGTCGCAAGCCGGTGACGGCAAGCTAATCTCTTAAAAGCCAGTCTCAGTTCGGATTGTAGGCTGCAACTCGCCTACATGAAGTCGGAATCGCTAGTAATCGCGGATCAGCACGTCGCGGTGAATACGTTCCCAGGGCCTTGTACACACCGCCCGTCACACCACGAGGTTTGTAACACCCGAAGTCGGTGAGGGTAACCGTAAAGGAGCCAGTCGCCTAAGGTGGGATAGATGATTGGGGTGAAGTCGTAACAAGGTAGCCGTATCGGAAGGTGCGGCTGGATCACCTCCTTTCTAAGGAAAAGGAACTGCGCATTGGTCTTGTTTAGTCTTGAGAGGTCTTGTGGGAGCCTTAGCTCAGCTGGGAGAGCGCCTGCTTTTGCACGCAGGAGGTCAGCGGTTCGATCCCGCTAGGCTCCATTGGTGAGAGATCACCAAGTAATGCACATTGAAAATTGAATATCTATATCAAATAGTAACAAGAAAATAAACCGAAAACGCTGTAGTATTAATAAGAGTTTATGACTGAAAGGTCAGAAAATAAGGTTAAGTTAATAAGGGCGCACGGTGGATGCCTTGGCACTAGGAGCCGAAGAAGGACGTGACAAACGACGATATGCCTTGGGTAGCTGTAAGTAAGCGATGATCCAGGGATTTCCGAATGGGGGAACCCAACAGGTACTACCTGTTACCCATATCTGTTAAGGATGTGAGGAGGAAGACGCAGTGAACTGAAACATCTAAGTAGGCTGCAGGAAGAGAAAGCAAAAAGCGATTGCCTTAGTAGCGGCGAGCAGAAAGCAGCAGAAGGGCAAACCGAAGAGTTTACTCTTCGGGGTTGTAGAGACTGCACAATGTGGACTCAAAGATTATAGAAGAATGATTTGGGAAGATCAGCCAAAGAGAGTAATAGCCTCGTATTTAAAAATAGTCTTTGTACCTAGCAGTATCCTGAGTACGGCGGGACACGTGAAATCCCGTCGGAATCTGGGAGGACCATCTCCCAACCCTAAATACTCCCTAGTGACCGATAGTGAACCAGTACCGTGAGGGAAAGGTGAAAAAGCACCCCGGGAGGGAGTGAAATAGAACCTGAAACCGTGTGCCTACAACAAGTTCGAGCCCGTTAATGGGTGAGAGCGTGCCTTTTGTAGAATGAACCGGCGAGTTACGTTATGATGCGAGGTTAAGTTGAAGAGACGGAGCCGTAGGGAAACCGAGTCTGAATAGGGCGCCATAGTATCATGACGTAGACCCGAAACCATGTGACCTACCCATGAGCAGGTTGAAGGTGCGGTAAGACGCACTGGAGGACCGAACCAGGGCACGTTGAAAAGTGCTTGGATGACTTGTGGGTAGCGGAGAAATTCCAAACGAACTTGGAGATAGCTGGTTCTCTCCGAAATAGCTTTAGGGCTAGCGTCGACATAAAGATTCTTGGAGGTAGAGCACTGTTTGGGTGAGGGGTCCATCCCGGATTACCAATCTCAGATAAACTCCGAATGCCAATGAATTATGGTCGGCAGTCAGACTGCGAGTGCTAAGATCCGTAGTCGAAAGGGAAACAGCCCAGACCACCAGCTAAGGTCCCAAAATAATTGTTAAGTGGAAAAGGATGTGGGGTTGCACAGACAACTAGGATGTTAGCTTAGAAGCAGCTATTCATTCAAAGAGTGCGTAATAGCTCACTAGTCGAGTGACCCTGCGCCGAAAAATGTACCGGGGCTAAAAACAATTTACCGAAGCTGTGGATACCATTATAGGTATGGTAGGGAGAGCGTTCTATGTGTGAAGAAGGTGTACCGTGAGGAGTGCTGGAACGCATAGAAGTGAGAATGCCGGTATGAGTAGCGAAAGACAGGGTGAGAATCCTGTCCACCGTAAGACTAAGGTTTCCAGGGGAAGGCTCGTCCGCCCTGGGTTAGTCAGGGACCTAAGGAGAGACCGAAAGGTGTATCCGATGGACAACAGGTTGATATTCCTGTACTAGAGTATGTAGTGATGGAGGGACGCAGTAGGCTAACTAAAAGCAGACGATTGGAAGAGTCTGTCTAAGCAGTGAGGTGTGAACTGAGTTAAATGCTTAGTTCTGTAACATTGAGCTGTGATGGGGAGCGAAGTTTAGTAGCGAAGTTAGTGACGTCACACTGCCAAGAAAAAGCTTCTAGCGTTTAAACATACTCTACCCGTACCGCAAACCGACACAGGTAGTCGAGGGCGAGTAGCCTCAGGTGAGCGAGAGAACTCTCGTTAAGGAACTCGGCAAAAATGACCCCGTAACTTCGGGAGAAGGGGTGCTGACTTTAAGTCAGTCCGCAGTGAATAAGTCCCAAGCAACTGTTTATCAAAAAAACACAGCTCTCTGCTAAATCGTAAGATGATGTATAGGGGGTGACGCCTGCCCGGTGCTGGAAGGTTAAGAGGAGTGCTTAGCGCAAGCGAAGGTATGAATTGAAGCCCCAGTAAACGGCGGTACGTAACTATAACAGTCCTAAGGTAGCGAAATTCCTTGTCAGGGTAAGTTCCGACCCGCACGAAAGGCGTAATGATTTGGGCACTGTCTCAACGAGAGACTCGGTGAAATTTTAGTACCTGTGAAGATGCAGGTTACCCGCGACAGGACGGAAAGACCCCATGGAGCTTTACTGCAGTTTGATATTGAGTGTCTGTACCACATGTACAGGATAGGGTAGGAGTCTATGAGATCAGGGACGCCAGTTTCGAAGGAGACGATGTTGGGATACTACCCTTGTGTTATGGTACTCTAACCCGGATAGGGTGATCCCTATCGGAGACAGTGTCTGACGGGCAGTTTGACTGGGGCGGTCGCCTCCTAAAAAGGTAACGGAGGCGCCCAAAGGTTCCCTCAGAATGGTTGGAAATCATTCGCAGAGTGTAAAGGTATAAGGGAGCTTGACTGCGAGAGCTACAACTCGAGCAGGGACGAAAAGTCGGGCTTAGTGATCCGGTGGTTCCGTATGGAAGAGCTATCGCTCAACGGATAAAAAGCTACCCTGGGGATAACAGGCTTATCTCCCCCAAGAGTTCACATCGACGGGGAGGTTTGGCACCTCGATGTCGGCTCGTCGCATCCTGGGGCTGTAGTCGGTCCCAAGGGTTGGGCTGTTCGCCCATTAAAAGCGGCACGCGAGGCTGGGTTCAGAACGTCGTGAGACAGTTCGGTCCCTATCCGTCGCGGGCGTAGGAAATTTGAGAGGATCTGCTCCTAGTACGAGAGGACCAGAGTGGACTTACCGCTGGTGTACCAGTTGTCTTGCCAAAGGCATCGCTGGGTAGCTATGTAGGGGAAGGGATAAACGCTGAAAGCATCTAAGTGTGAAACCCACCTCAAGATGAGATTTCCCATGATTTTTATATCAGTAAGAGCCCTGAGAGATGATCAGGTGAGATAGGGTTAGAAGTGGAAGTGTGGTGACACATGTAGCGGACTAATACTAATAGCTCGAGGACTTATCCAAAGTAACTGAGAATATGAAAGCGAACGGTTTTCTTGGTTTGAATAGATATTCAATTTTGAGTAGGTATTACTCAGAGTTAAGTGACGATAGCCTAGGAGATACACCTGTACCCATGCCGAACACAGAAGTTAAGCCCTAGAACGCCGGAAGTAGTTGGGGGTTGCCCCCTGTGAGATATGGAAGTCGCTTAGCTCTAGGGAGTTTAGCTCAGCTGGGAGAGCATCTGCCTTACAAGCAGAGGGTCAGCGGTTCGATCCCGTTAACTCCCAAAGGTCCCGTAGTGTAGCGGTTATCACGTCGCCCTGTCACGGCGAAGATCGCGGGTTCGATTCCCGTCGGGACCGTTTAAGATAACGGAAGTTATTTTAGACTCGTTAGCTCAGTTGGTAGAGCAATTGACTTTTAATCAATGGGTCACTGGTTCGAGCCCAGTACGGGTCATATATGCGGGTTTGGCGGAATTGGCAGACGCACCAGATTTAGGATCTGGCGCTTAACGGCGTGGGGGTTCAAGTCCCTTAACCCGCATTAAGATATAATAAATGAGCCGGCTTAGCTCAGTTGGTAGAGCATCTGATTTGTAATCAGAGGGTCGCGTGTTCAAGTCATGTAGCCGGCATTTTTAGATAGAAGAAAACAGTGCGAACGTAGTTCAGTGGTAGAACACCACCTTGCCAAGGTGGGGGTCGCGGGTTCGAATCCCGTCGTTCGCTTAGAGAGGCCGGGGTGGCGGAACTGGCAGACGCACAGGACTTAAAATCCTGCGATTGGTAACGATCGTACCGGTTCGATTCCGGTCCTCGGCATAAACTAATGAGCACCCTTAGCTCAACTGGATAGAGTACCTGACTACGAATCAGGCGGTTAGAGGTTCGACTCCTCTAGGGTGCATTTTTCTTTTTAACTCGGGAAGTAGCTCAGCTTGGTAGAGTACTTGGTTTGGGACCAAGGTGTCGCAGGTTCGAATCCTGTCTTCCCGATTAATGGCGGTGTAGCTCAGCTGGCTAGAGCGTCCGGTTCATACCCGGGAGGTCGGGGGTTCGATCCCTTCAGCCGCTATGATGATCTTGTTGGACCTTTAGCTCAGCTGGTTAGAGCTCTCGGCTCATAACCGAGTGGTCGTAGGTTCAAGTCCTACAAGGTCCATTTAAATAGTATGGAGGATTACCCAAGTCCGGCTGAAGGGAACGGTCTTGAAAACCGTCAGGCGTGTAAAAAGCGTGCGTGGGTTCGAATCCCACATCCTCCTTTTGTATTAGCGCGGGATGGAGCAGCTCGGTAGCTCGTCGGGCTCATAACCCGAAGGTCGTAGGTTCAAATCCTGCTCCCGCAATAAGGCTCGGTAGCTCAGTTGGTAGAGCAATGGATTGAAGCTCCATGTGTCGGCGGTTCGATTCCGTCTCGCGCCATTTTTACTTATAGTATGTATGCGGGTGTAGTTTAGTGGTAAAACTACAGCCTTCCAAGCTGTTGTCGCGAGTTCGATTCTCGTCACCCGCTTTGAACTTTGTTCAAATTACCAAGTTTTTAACTTGGGCGCGTAGCTCAGGTGGTTAGAGCGCACGCCTGATAAGCGTGAGGTCGGTGGTTCGAGTCCACTCGTGCCCATTAATTGGAGAATTACTCAAGAGGCTGAAGAGGACGGTTTGCTAAATCGTTAGGTCGGGTAACTGGCGCAAGGGTTCGAATCCCTTATTCTCCGTTTTTAATGAGGGTTTATAACTCTCTTTTTTTGTATTTTTAAGAATAGTAGAATAAAAACTTCAAATTTGTAAAACTTAATTGGATTACTTATCTGAAGTTTTTTTCGCTCTTTGTCAACTGTATAGGGCTGAAGAAATACTAAATTTTTATATATTGTTGATTTTATGATTGTGCTTGTTTATTACTACTTCCAACTCTTGAGTGAAATTTCGCCACTATTGAGCCAGATTTCTTTTCTGTTATCACATTGAACTAAAAGCTTGCCATTTTCTGAGATATCTTTAGCAAGTCCCTTGTAGTCTTTTTGATCCAGTGTGAAAGTAACTTCTTTTCCTAGAACGAATGACTGTTTTTTATAGAGGTATAATAACTCATCTGCTGGTGTTTCGAAGAAAAATACGCCAGATTTCTATGATTAATTCATTCCTTGTTATAGGTGCTGGTGCTTTAAATAAACTAGCGACTTTTTTTCTTTTTAATTCTTGAGGAAAGTCTTTAATAGTGAAATTAATACCTACTCCAATAATGATATCTGTAACTAAGCCAGTTTCTACAGAGGTCATTGCCTCAGTAAGGATTCCTCCAATTTTATGATTGTTTAGGTAGATATCATTGACCCATTTTATGTCGACATCTATTAAAGTTAGGTTCTTAATGGCTTTGTAGACAGCTCCTGCTACAAGTAGTGTGTAGGATGGTAATTTGTCGTAGGGGAGATTTGGTTTAAGATGGAGTGTCATATAAATGCCACCTTGTGGGGAGTAGAAGGAGCGTTGAAAACGGCCTCGCCCTGCTGTTTGATAGGAAGCTAGATATAGGGTGTTTGCTTCATTCCCTAAATCAATTGCTTCTTTTGCATCGAGTTGTGTTGATCTTGTTTCGGGTTTAAAACTGATTTTAATTGGAAGATTTTGTTCTAGAAGTTCCGGAAGAATAAGATCTCCATTCACCAGTTTATAGCCTTTATTTTTGATACTATCAATTTTAATTCCTTCTTGTTCGAGGCGCTTGATAGCTTTCCAAATTGATGTTCGGCTTAGGGATAGTTCTTCTGCGATTTTTTCTCCGCTGATATAGTCGGTTTCTTTAGCTAGAATATGGTAGACAGCTTGGTAGGATTTCATAGTGTTGCCTTTCTTTAAGAATAGTATATGATTTGAATCTAGTTTGGATAGTTGCTTCTAATCTTTATTTTATTACTACTATTTTAACATATGTCTAGTATTTTCGGCACGATTTTTTGGAGTGAATCTAGTCATTAAGCTTGAGTTTTGAAATCTCAGTATTTTTGGTAAATTCCCAAACTAAGTTCCACTGCTAATCCAAGTGGAAGTTAGTCTGATAAAAATCATAAAAACCAGTAGAATTCCGTGTCAGGGTAAGTTCCACTGGTTTTAATACTGCTTGATTTCATCGCTTTTGTAGCCGAAAGGAATCGGAAAAAAGAGCGCACAAAAACCTCTCATCTGAAAGCGTTTCAAATTAAGTTCCGCTATGGTGGAAGTTAGTGTGAGACGTTTGAATGGGTTTTAGGTTAGTTTTTAGAACTTATGTTGGAGTAATGTAGAAGACTGACAGACCTCTTCTGCAGGGTATTTTTAGAAATACCGAGAAGCTTAGGAATCTCTTCTCCGTAAGTAAAGGCAAAAAGTTCATAGGCTGACTTTCCATTCAAAGCAGCACGTTTGACACTGTTGACATGAGAACAAACGAGATTGATGTCCTCTTGAGTTAAGTTGTCAAAAGAAGTTCCCTTAGGTAGAATGTCGCGAATCAGTGTGTGATTTTTCTCAATTCTGCCTTTCTTGTCAGAGCGATTAGGATCACAAAAGAAAAGTTTACTTTCTCCTCGCACATCCATTTCGATGTCATCAACCCTGGCAAACTCTCCACCATTATCGGTAAGAATGACAGGAAAGAGTTGGAAGAAATCTTTGTCAGCTTGGTGAAGAGTGTTCTTGATATCATAGAGGTGTTTGGTAACCTCAAGGGCAGTTTTATTATCCAGAAGTCTAGCGAAGATAAAGTTACAGAAAGAGAGATTGAAGGTGAGTAGTACTTTACCTCCCATTCTGCCCATAACGGTGTCCATTTCCAGCCAAGAGTCTAGTTGATTCAGTGCTAAATAGTTTTGGAAATCCTCATAGGAACGTCCTTTTTTAGCTTCTTTAGGGATGGAAGGTAGCTTACTTTTCCGTCTTTCTTTGAATTTAACGGCTCTGGCTAGGTCAATAGAAGCGATAGATAGGTATCCTTTTCGGATATGTCGATAGACAGTTGAGGAGCTGACATCAAGGTTATGAGTTTTGAGGATATGATAGATGTGTTGTCCCTTTTTAACCCCATCAGAAATGACTTTATCTATGTCCCAGAAAGTCTGCGAGTTAAGGGGAGTGCCTTCACGAGCTTCGACAAGAGTTTGTTCGTATTGTTTTTGAGCTTGCTTAGCGAGGTAGAAGATTTTTTTAAATCCACAATTTTGTCTTCTTTTAGGGCACCCATTACAGACAAAGGGAGCCTTATCGAGTAGAGGGCAGGGAAGGTTGTTAGAGGTAGAGTCTCTAACTTGTCTGTTTCGTTTGACTTCTTTGGAAACAGTAGTCGGATTTTTTAGAATAAGTTGTCCGATAGCTTTGAAGGTTTCACCGCGCTCTAAGCCTAATTGGATATCATTACGGTCTGAAAGGGTAAGGTGTTTATGTTTTGTCATAGTGGACCTCATTTCTAACTCAAACGTCTCACACTTAATTCCACCATAAAAATCCGTTTTAGACTAATTTCCACTTCGGTTGGGCAAGTGGAAGTTACTTTGAGAAGTTAGCTCTCAGTATTTTTGCTCTCTTTTTTACCTAGAAAACGTTTCCTTTGTTTTCAAATTGCTAAAAAAGTGGTACAATATAGGATAGCTTGCTATTATCTGAATCAGTTGATTTGGAGAGAAAGGATTCATTTTGAAATCAATAGGCTTTATTAAAAAGCTGAAAGGGTTGTCTAGTAAAGAGCTGATTTTATTGGGAATTATCCTGAGTATATTTTTACCCTTTTATCTTTTTGTAGTTGTATTCTGTTTATATATTATCAGTTTGATTTTTACAGGAGATATGAAAAGTATTCTTCAGAAAATGGGGGAGCATCCGATGCTACTTCTTTTTCTTGGCTATAGTACTATTATATCCATTTTTGCACAAAATTGGATGGGTCTTGTGGCTTCAGTAGGAATGTTTCTATTTACTGTTTTCTTTTTGCACTATCAGTCGATTTTATCACATAAATTCTTTCGATTGATTTTGCAGCTCGTCTTGTTTGGTAGCGTATTGTCAGCTGCGTTTGCGAGTTTAGAACATTTTCAAATTGTGAAGAAATTCAACTATGCTTTTCTTTCACCTAACATGCAGGTGTGGCATCAGAATCGTGCAGAAGTGACCTTCTTTAATCCTAATTATTATGGTATTATTTGTTGTTTCTGTATCATGATTGCCTTCTATCTGTTTACAACGACCAAGTTGAATTGGTTGAAAGTATTCTGTGTGATTGCAGGCTTTGTGAATCTCTTTGGTTTGAACTTTACTCAAAATCGAACTGCCTTTCCTGCTATTATCGCTGGAGCCATCATTTATCTCTTTACGACTATTAAAAACTGGAAGGCTTTTTGGCTTAGTATTGGGGTCTTCGCAATCGGCTTGAGCTTCCTCTTTTCAAGTGATCTGGGAGTTCGGATGGGAACTTTGGATTCTTCTATGGAAGAACGGATCTCTATTTGGGATGCGAGGGATGGTACTTTGTTTAAGCAAAAATCCTTTTTGGGGGAAGTAGCAGTGACCTATATGCACTCTTATCCTAGAATAAATGCTCCTTATCATGAACATGCTCATAGTCTTTATATTGATACGATTCTGAGTTACGGAGTTGTGGGGACCATTTTATTAGTTTTGTCTTCTGTTGCTCCTGTTCGCTTGATGATGGATATGAGTCAGGAGTCGGGGAAACGTCCGATTATCGGTCTTTATCTATCTTTCCTTACAGTGGTTGCTGTGCATGGGATCTTTGACTTGGCCCTCTTCTGGATTCAGTCAGGTTTCATTTTCTTGCTAGTTATGTGCAGTATTCCATTGGAGCATCGAGCTTTGGTATCGGATATGACGGATTAAGTTTATAAGATTGAAATCTTCTACTTTGGGTAGGAGATTTTTTGCTGGGAAAAATTATTTCTAAATCGAAATAGTTGACAGATGGAATGATGAGTGTTATAATCACTTTATCTATTTCGATATAGAAATAAATTGGAGGTTTCATGAAATATTGTCATTTGGTAGCCCATCATATTCGTTTGTTGAATGGGCGGATTTTTCAAAAGTTACTAAGACAAGAACCTGACTCTCTTTATCGGAGTGAACAGGGAAAGATTTTAGCGGTTTTATGGAATAGTGAGACGGGCTGTGCAACTGCGACAGATATTGCTTTGGCAACTGGACTTGCTAATAATACGCTGACGACGATGATAAAAAAGCTTGAGGAACAAAATCTTGTAACCGTTAGTCCATGTGGAGAAGATAAGCGTAAGAAGTATTTGGTTTTAACAGAGTTGGGGGAGTCTCAGAAAGAAGTGGGGCATCGTGTCAGTCAGAAATTGGATACGATCTTTTACAAAGGATTCACAGAGGAAGAAATTCGTCAGTTTGAAGCCTTTCAAGAAAGAATTTTGGCTAATCTGAAAGAGGAGGAAAATGAGATTTAAAATGGAGCAAATTAGCTGTTTATAAGTAAAGGTCACTTTCGACTTTGTTTTCCAACTCTTAGGATAAGGAAACTATGTGGTTAGCTATGGTCAGACTCAGATTGATGGCCTTGCCTATGCCCGGTACGATATCTTTCGACTAGAAAACGGGAAAATTGTGGAGCATTGGGACAATAAGGAAGTCATGCCTAAGGTAGAAGACTTGACCAATCGAGGGAAGTTTTAAAAGAGGAAGAACATGATTGAATACAAAAATGTAGCGCTACGCTATACAGAAAAAGATGTCTTGAGAGATGTCAATTTACAGATTGAGAATGGGGAGTTCATGGTTTTAGTAGGGCCTTCTGGCTCAGGTAAGACGACCATGATTAAGATGATTAACCGTCTCTTGGAACCGACTGATGGAAATATTTTTATGGATGGCAAGCGCATCAAAGACTATGATGAGCGTGAACTTCGTCTTTCTACTGGTTATGTTTTACAGGCCATTGCTCTGTTTCCCAATCTAACGGTTGCGGAAAATATTGCCCTGATTCCTGAGATGAAGGGCTGGACTAAGGAAGAAATTGCTAATAAAACTGAAGAGCTTTTGGCTAAGGTTGGTTTACCAGCGGCTGAGTATGGACATCGTTTACCTAGTGAACTATCTGGTGGAGAACAGCAACGGGTTGGTATTGTCCGTGCTATGATTGGTCAGCCTAAGATTCTCCTCATGGATGAACCTTTTTCGGCCTGGATGCTATTTCTCGCAAGCAGTTGCAGGTTCTGACGAAAGAATTGCATAAAGAGTTTGGGATGACAACGATTTTTGTGACCCATGATACGGATGAAGCCTTGAAATTGGCAGACCGTATTGCTGTCTTGCAGGATGGAGAAATTCGCCAGGTGGCGAATCCCGAGACGATTTTAAAAGCTCCTGCAACAGACTTTGTAGCAGACTTGTTTGGAGGTAGTGTTCATGACTAATTTAATTGCAACTTTTCAGGATCGTTTTAGTGATTGGTTGACAGCTCTATCTCAACATTTGCAGTTGTCACTTTTGACCTTGTTGCTGGCTATTTTTATCGCGATTCCCTTGGCTGTTTATCTTCGCTATCATGAGAAGCTGGCGGACTGGGTCTTACAGATTGTAGGGATTTTCCAGACCATCCCGTCTCTGGCCTTATTGGGGCTCTTTATCCCTTTGATGGGAATCGGGACTTTGCCTGCATTGACAGCTCTAGTGATTTATGCGATTTTTCCGATTTTGCAAAATACCATCACTGGGCTGAAGGGAATTGATCCGAGTCTGCAAGAGGCTGGGATTGCCTTTGGGATGACCAGATGGGAGCGTCTCAAGAAGTTTGAAATTCCACTTGCCATGCCTGTTATGATGTCTGGGATTCGGACGGCGCGGTTTTAATTATCGGTACGGCAACCTTGGCGGTACTTTGATTGGGGGCAGGGGGACTAGGTTCCTTTATTCTTTTGGGAATTGACCGTAATAATGCCAGTCTGATTTTGATTGGTGCCCTTTCTTCAGCAGTGCTTGCCATTGCCTTTAACATCCTACTAAAAGTGATGGAAAAAGCAAAATTGCGGACGATTTTCTCTGGTTTTGCCTTGGTGACGGTATTACTGGGTCTGTCTTATAGCCCAGCTCTCTTGGCTCAAAAAGAGAAAGAAAAACTTGGTTATTGCTGGGAAATTGGGTCCAGAACCAGAAATTTTGGCCAATATGTATAAGTTGCTAATTGAAGAAAATACCAGCATGACTGCGACTGTTAAACCGAATTTTGGGAAAACAAGTTTCCTTTATGAAGCTTTGAAAAAAGGTGATATTGATATCTATCCTGAATTTACTGGTACGGTGACTGAAAGTTTGCTTCAACCATCACCCAAGGTGAGTCATGAACCAGAGCAGGTTTATCAGGTGGCGCGTGATGGCATTGCCAAGCAGGATCATCTAGCCTATCTCAAACCTATGTCTTATCAAAAATACCTACGCTGTAGCTGTTCCGAAAAAAAGATTGCTCAAGAATATGGTTTTAAAAGACCATTTCGGACTTGAAAAAAAGTGGAAGGGCAGTTGAAGGTAGGGTTTTACACTCGAGTTTAATGACCGTGAAGATGGAAATAAGGGCTTGCAGTCAATGTATGGTCTCAATCTCAATGTGGCGACCATGGAACCAGCCCTTCGCTATCAGGCAATTCAGTCAGGTGATATTCAAATCACGGATGCCTATTCAACCGATGCAGAGTTGGCGCGTTATGATTTGCAGGTCTTGGAAGATGACAAGCAACTCTTCCCACCTTATCAAGGGGCTCCACTAATGAAAGAAGCTCTTCTCAAGAAACATCCAGAGTTGGAAAGAGTTCTTAATAAATTGGCTGGTAAGATTACAGAAAGTCAGATGAGCCAACTTAACTATCAAGTGGGTGTCGAAGGCAAGTCAGCAGAACAAGTAGCCAAGGAATTTCTACAAGAACAAGGTTTGTTGAAGAAATAGCTTGAAAAGCTAAACTCAACTTGGTTAAACGACTAAATAGAAGAATGCTCAGACAATTTCGTCTGGGCTTTTTGGGTATCAGAATTAATGATTTTCATTTTTAAATGGAAAATAAGAGAAAATTTTCAGGATTTTGCAAATTTTACTGTAAAGACACTTGACTATTCAGAGAATAGGTGTATAATGTGTTGTGAACTATTTAACATATAAGGATTTTCAGCTCATGTCGACTAAGGTTGGGAATCTTGTGTATAGACAGTTCATTATCTAATAGAGCGTTGCGTCCGAAAGTCTATCCAGACACGGCTCTTTAAAAACAAAAGGAGAAGATTATGAAAACAGAACCGATTCATCGTACCAGTATGTGGAAATTTAAGTTAAGTGCTGCCACCATGACTTTGATTCCCGCTGCCGTGGGGATTAACTATGTTGCCAAAGCCTTGGCGGAGGGGTTAAAGTTGCCCGTTTGGCTGGGGTCCTTGGGAACCTTTCTTACCAGCATGTTGGCTGGGCCGGTTGCCGGTGCCATTAGTGGTTTCATCAACAACGTGATCTATGGGCTGACCTTATCGCCAATTTCAACCGTGTATGCGATTACCAGCATCGGAATTGGGATTGCTGTCGGAGTTTTGCACGCCAATGGGTGGTTCTCGTCAGCGCTACGAGTATTTGTTTCTGCTATTATTATTGCCATCGTTTCAGCTGTCATTTCAACGCCACTAAACGTCATCTTTTGGGGTGGTCAGACCGGTATCGCTTGGGGTGACTCATTGTTTGCGGTAATGGTCGCCAATCATGCACCAGTGTGGCTGGCCTCATTTACCGATGAGTTTATCTTGGATATTTTGGATAAAGTCTGCGTGGCCTACCTGTCATTCTTCATCTATCGTCAGCTGCCGAAGCGGATGGTGCACTTCTTTAGCGATGATAAATGATGATTGATAAAACATTGATTTCTGGAGCGCCACGGGTCAAGCTCAAGTGGTACCAGGTGATCGATCCGATTACTAAGCTCTTGTTCATCTTGGACATGACGTTGTTGAGCTTTGCCAGTATGAATTTATTGCTTCAGGTCGGATTAATTCTTGTCGCAACACTGCTATTGTTATTTTCCAAATTGAGTTCTACCACCTTTAGGCGCTGGGATTCAGCCTGTTTCTGATTTGCACCATGCTGATCATCCAAGGGTTATTTTACAGTCGGAATCAAACTGTGCTGTTTTCTGTGCTTGGGATGTCGTTCTACAAAGAAGGCCTGATTTACGCCACCACTCTGGGTTGTCGAGTATTGGTGATTGTTTTGACCAGTGGCTTTTTTATGGTGACCACGAGTATTTCAGAAAACGCGGCCTATTTGGAACTGTCCGGATTGTCTTATAAAACCGTCTACGTTCTGATGTCGGTGTGTTATATTTTGCCGGAAATGATGCGCAATATGCGGAAAATCCAGCAGGCACAAAAAGTTCGCGGAACCAATCCGCAAAAAACGTTGATTCAGAAATTAAAGTCAGTCCTGCCGGTTCTAATTCCATTGGTGATTAAGACCTTGGATCAATCGATGACGCGGTCGATTTCTCTCCAACTGAGAGGTTTTGATAATCTCAACCGGACTGTCAGAACCTCCCAGCGCGTGTATCGCCTGTCGCGGACGCTGCACATTGGTCTGACTGGATTGGCAATTTTATTGATTGGGTGGAAGATATGGATGAAGATAAACGGATTGTAATTGAAAAATTTGACCACCCGTTATCCGGGTACTGAGCAACCACAACTGCGTCAGATTAACGCGGAGGTTCATACCGGTACCAGGTGGTTGGGATTATCGGGAATAGCCATTCCGGCAAATCGACTTTGTGCCGTGTGCTGGCAGGGGTCATTCCCAAAAATTGTGTCTGCTGAGATTGAGGGCGATTGGCACATGTTTGGTACCAGCGAGTGTCCGACAATTGTACCCGTTTATAATGCCATGAATGGAGTTGTTCTGCAAAATCCAGCTGGTACAACTAAGCGGGTTGGCAGACACGGTTGCCGATGAAATCGCCTTTGACTTGATTAATCAGGGAATGGCTGAAGGACTGATTCAAAAAAACGGGTTGAAGAAGTTGCCACGCAAATGGGGCTGATTGAACAGCTGAATTTGCGTCCCGAGAGCCTTTCCGGTGGTCAGATCCAGCGGTTGGCAATTGCCACGGCGATTGTGGCTAATCCGGCTGTTTTGATTATGGATGATCCGACCAGTGAGATGGATCCCCTTAGTAGCCGGCAATTTTTTTCCAATGGCTGGTACCCAAGTCAAAGAGACGACTGTCTTCATTGTCACCAGTGAAATTGACGATTTGTGCGAAGTCGCCGACGTTGTGTGGGTGCTTTGCACGAGGGTCAAATGGTAGCCCAAGGCGAGTAGGGTGAGGTGTTTAATCATTTGGCGACTGACTGGCAGATTCCAGCCCCGACAATCCAGCAACTTGCTCAAAAAAATGGATTGGCACTTGGCTGATAGTAGGTATCCGGTGAATTACGCTGATCTGAAGGAGGTTCGTTATGCCCACAATTGAACTGAGCCACCTGACGTTCACTTATCCGGAACGGTCCTTTAGCTTGGATGTTGAAGACAAACACTTCGCCGATCCGATGGTGGCGATTGTCGGTACCAAAAATGGTGCCGGCAAATCAACGCTCTTCAAATTGTTGACGGGCTTGCTGACACCACAAACCGGTGTGATTAAGATCGATGGAGAAAAATTTTAATGATCTTAAACCAGTCGAAAAAGTTACTGAAGGTTGGGATTACTTTTTCAGAATCCTGACGATCAGCTTTTTCAACCCGACCGTTCAACGAGAGGTGGAGTGGAATGTCGCGCAGGTCATGGATGACCACGACACGATTACGAGGCGGGCTTTAGCGGCTCTAAAAAGAGTTGGCTTGGATGATAAAACAGCTGAAAGTCCATATGACCTGTCATTGTCGGAACGCAAGCTGTTGAGCGTTGCCACAGTTTTGGCAGTGGATCCGGCGATTTATTTATTTGATGAGCCGATGATGTCGCTTGATTGGGAAAGCCGGCGCAAGTTGACCGCAATTTTCCATCAGTTGGCTGATTCAGTACTCAAGTTGTGACCATCACCCATGACATGGATTGGGTCGCCGCCGAGTTTGAGTCGGTGTATGTTATGGAACACGGGAAGTTTGGCTTCGCCGGCAGTCCACGGGAATTGTTCAGCAATCACGAACTTGTTCAGCGAGTTGGATTACTACCACCGCGGATTATGGACATAGCGGAGTCGCTGGGTGATTCACAGACATATTTATCGGTTAATGATTATTGCCAGAAAAATCGAGATGTATAGAAAAAATCACCTCTGCGGGTTTTCCAGGTTGAAGGATTAACTTCAGCTTCTGGCAAGAACTCACATGGGTGACTTTTGTGTTTAATAACGTTTCATGATCATCGGGTGCTTCCTCAGATCACTCGGTTTGATTTTACTTTGTTTCATGGTCATAATCATATACCATTTCTTTTGGATTTTTTGTTTGACTAATACAAAATAGGTCTTCATAGGTCTTCGCATTTTTAGCGCCCATTAGGATCATCAGTATAATTTTATGAATTAGGAGACTGTCCCATCACTATTCGAACTTCGTCTCCCAATTTACGCTGTTCCCATTCATCCGTGAATCCTTTAAATCGCAATTCTGGAACTTTCTTTTTAACTGAATCATCTATTTTCGCCATAGTCCCCACCATTTTATTGGTTTTTCTTGTTCTTCTATCCTTTTTTGATCTTTGATTTGTTCCTGCAAATTTTTCAACTTCTCTTTAAGAGCGTTCACATCATCTTTATATTGATTGTCTAAGTGTTTGAATTCTGTTTCCTGTGAGGGCATTTTGAGGGCTTTTAAGTTATCATTTTCCGCCTTGTATTCTTCTAGCAACTTTTTATCTTGCAAGGCTAATCGTTGTTACTGGTCTAACAAATTAGTTAGTTTTTCTATTTGTTGGTCTTTGGATTTATTTATCAGTCTATTGGCGCCAATCGTCCCTATCGTGATTCAATCACAGATGCGACAATGGGGTAGGTCAAATCCTCATGACAGCTGTTTACCGTGAACAATGGATATTCTGGGCAGCTATCAATGTCTTTTCTATCTATCTCTAGTGGGGAGAAAGCCTGCAAATTCAAGGGAAATACCTGATTTATCTCATCAACAGTCTAGTTGGTTGGTATCAATGGAGCAAGGTCATGAAGCAGAATACTGACTTACCTTACTAAGAAAAAGATGTTTGAAAGTACTGTTTTAAGTTTTGGGATAAAACAGACAGAGTAGATAATCAAGGATTTTATATGATGAAAAAGAGGATCGGCGGATTCTCTTTTCTTGTTGAGAAGATAAAAAACTCAGTAACCTAGAAATAAGGCAACTGAGCTCTATTTGCTATTCAATTTTTTTAGGAATGAGAAGGTCTAGATAAAAATTGGACAACTTCCTGGTCTGTGAAGTCTTGCCCTTTTTTTGAGCCACTCAGGTCAATGTCTCGATAAAGTTGGACACGATCAAGTGTTGGAGGTAAGAAGTAGGCAGACTGGGGTGAGCTTCTTTTTAAATCATCAGCTAGCACGGAATAGACGTGGTGTTCTAGCTCTTTCTGGAGTTGGCGGAGGAAATAGTCATTTTTGGAGAATAGCAGACTGGTGATATGGTCTTGGTTTTTCTGAAAATGGAGAAAGAGATGGGCGAGGTAATCCTCGGTTGAAATGGATTCCTCTTTTTCAAAGAGGTGATGGAAGAGGTAGCGGCAAAGCTCGTCCAGAAGTAGTTCCTTACTCTCATAGTGACAGTAAAAGGTGGAGCGTCCCACATCTGCGAGATCAATGATATCCTGAACTGTAGTGGACTCGTAGCCCTTATCGTTCAATAGTTGTAGAAAAGCTTGATAGATAGCTTTTTTTGTTTTGCTGATACGGCGGTCAATGTTAGTCATATGGACACTTGAGGCAAATTGTTCAGAACTGAATAAAGCTGATATTTTGCTTCTATCCTTTCTTTGAGTTTTAGTGGATAATGATAATGAACAAGGTGTTCATAAATCTATTATAACAAAGGAATGAGAAAGATGAAGGCAAAATATACTGTTTGGATAGCTTTTTTCTTAAATTTAAGCTATGCTATTGTTGAGTTTATCGCAGGAGGTATCTTTGGTTCGAGTGCTGTTCTTGCTGATTCTGTCCATGACTTGGGAGATGCCATAGCCATTGGCATATCGGCCTTTTTAGAAACAATCTCAAATCGAGAAGAAGATAGGCAGTACACCTTGGGTTACAAGCGATTTAGTCTTTTAGGGGCCCTGGTGACTGTTGTGATTCTTATCACAGGATCCATCCTAGTGATTTTGGAAAATATAACTAAACTTTTTAATCCACAGCCCGTTAATGATGAAGGCATCCTCTGGCTAGGAATCATTGCAGTCAGTATCAATCTGCTAGCTAGCCTAGTAGTTCGCAAGGGAAAGACAAAGAACGAGTCAATTCTGAGCCTGCACTTTGGAAGATACTCTTGGTTGGTTGGCTGTCATTCTAATGGCGATTATCCTCCGATTTACAGATTGGTATATCCTTGATCCGCTCTTATCGCTTGTTATTTCTATCTTCATTCTAACGAAAGCTATTCCTCGCTTTTGGAGCGCGCTCAAGATTTTCTTGGACGCTGTGCCAGAAGGAGTAGAGACTGGTGATTTGGAGAAGGAGTTGGAGGCTCTGACCAATGTCAAAAGTGTCAATCAACTTAGCATTTGGTCCATGGATGGTCTGGAAAATAATGCCATTGTCCATCTCTGTTTAGAGGATTGGGAGCAGATGACGGGAACAAAGAATCAAGTACGTCAGCTCTTAGAAGAAAGAGGGATTCAGAATATTACCATTGAAGTGGACACCAGTCAAAGCAATCATGCGCAACATAAACGGAGGGTAACAGCCTTAGTGCAGTCCCATGGGCATCAACATTAGAAAAGAGGCTGGGGAAAAGTCTTTAAAAGTGAAAAGCGCATAGTGTCAGGCATTAAAAAAACTTGATACTATGCGTTTTATTGTGGGGACATTTACTTCATTTTATCTTGAAATTTAGTTTTTGCCTAGATTCTAATATCTTAATCATTCCTTGTACTTTCTCTCAGAGTCAGTCTGGTTCCCAGCATGGTCAGGCTTGGAATTTTTCGTCCATGCAAAACTTCCTTATTAAGAATATCCATACCTGCTCGGCCCATCTCCTCAGTATAGACTGTGATGCTAGAGAGGGGAGGATAGACCTGCTTGGTCAGGCTAGTGTCGTTAAAGGAAATGAGGCTGACGCGGTCTGGCAGGCTGATTCCAGCTTCTTGGAGGGCACGGAGGGCGCCGATAGCTAAACTATCGCTGGCTGCGAAAAAGGCTGGTGGCAGTTGGTCTCCCAAACTCTCAATAGCCTCCTTCATCAAGTCATAGCCAGACTGGGCAGTAAAGCTTCCTTGAAAGACCAGTTCATCATGATAAATTCCCTTCGCTTGACTGTAGTTTCTGAAATTTCCAGCCGCTTATCCTCAATGATTTCTTCATGGTCAGTTGTTTCCTCAAGCCCTGTTAGAATCCCGATACGGTTCATCCCTTGATTGAGGAAATAATCGACAACCTGTTTCATGGCAGTGTAAAAGTCCGTGATAATGCAGGTATGTCCCAGGGAAAGTGTATCGCTGTCTAAAAATACAAGAGGCTTTTGGTATTCTTCAAAGGCAGAAATCTGTGCACGGCTGAACTTTCCGATGCAGAGAATCCCAATCACTTCCTCGCTCAGGGTAAAAGGATGGTCATTAAAATAGCGTAAGATATCATAGTCCAGTTCTTGGGCTCTTTTTTCTATTCCTAGGCGAATCTGGTAGTAGTAGAGGTCGTCCAACTCCCCTTGTTCGCTGACCCATTGAATAATGGCAATCTTTTGCTTGGGCTTGTGGGACTCGCCTGTCTTGAGGTGCTTGGTGTAGCCCAGCTCTTCAGCAACGGTTAAAATACGGTGCCTGGTTTCTTCTGTAACAGATAGGCTCTGGTCGCGGTTGAGGACACGGGATACGGTCGCGATAGAGACAGAGGCTAGCTGTGCAATGTCTTTTAAGGTAGCCATAAATCCTCCTTGATTAGGTTAGTATATCATATTTTTCTGCTTTTTACTGATAGTTTAGTAAAATTTTAGTAAAAAGGATTGACCTTGGGAAATCCCTTGGATACAATAGAAGAAAACGATTACACGTTAAGGTGACTTAACGGACAGTAAAAGGAGAAATCATATGACACAACATCTTACTGCTGAAACTCTTCGCAAAGACTTTCTTGCTGTTTTTGGTCAAGAAGCAGACCAAACTTTCTTTTCACCAGGTCGTATCAATTTGATTGGTGAACACACAGACTACAACGGTGGGCACGTTTTTCCTGCTGCTATTTCCTTGGGAACTTACGGTGCAGCTCGTAAGCGTGACGACCAAGTCTTGCGTTTCTACTCAGCCAACTTTGAGGACAAGGGCATCATCGAAGTGCCTCTCGCTGACCTCAAGTTTGAAAAAGAGCACAACTGGACCAACTATCCAAAAGGAGTTCTTCATTTCTTGCAAGAAGCTGGGCACGTGATTGACAAAGGTTTTGATTTTTATGTCTATGGGAATATTCCAAATGGAGCTGGTTTATCTTCATCAGCATCCCTTGAACTCTTGACAGGAGTCGTGGCAGAGCATCTCTTTGATTTAAAATTAGAGCGTCTCGATTTGGTTAAAATCGGAAAACAAACAGAAAATAACTTTATCGGAGTCAACTCTGGTATCATGGACCAGTTTGCTATCGGTATGGGTGCAGATCAACGTGCTATTTACTTAGATACTAACACTTTAGAGTATGATTTGGTGCCACTTGATTTGAAGGACAATGTCGTTGTTATTATGAACACCAATAAACGCCGTGAACTGGCCGACTCTAAATACAATGAACGTCGTGCTGAGTGTGAAAAAGCAGTGGAAGAGTTGCAAGTTGCCTTAGATATTCAGACCTTGGGTGAATTGGACGAGTGGGCCTTTGACCAATATAGCTATCTGATTAAAGATGAAAATCGTTTGAAACGTGCTCGCCATGCTGTGCTTGAAAACCAACGTACCCTCAAAGCTCAAGTAGCCCTTCAAGCAGGAGATTTGGAAACATTTGGTCGTTTGATGAATGCTTCTCACGTTTCTCTAGAACATGACTATGAAGTAACTGGCTTGGAATTGGATACTCTTGTTCACACAGCTTGGGCACAAGAAGGAGTTCTCGGTGCTCGTATGACAGGGGCAGGTTTTGGCGGATGTGCCATTGCCTTGGTGCAAAAAGATGCTGTTGATGCCTTTAAGGAAGCTGTAGGCAAACACTACGAGGAAGTAGTTGGATACGCTCCAAGTTTCTATATCGCTGAAGTTGCAGGTGGCACTCGCGTCCTTGACTAGTCAAAAGGAGGCTTTATGGTGACCTTAGTAGATAAATTTGTAACACATGTCATTTCTGAAAGTTCATTTGAGGAAATGGATCGAATCTACCTGACCAATCGTGTCTTGGCACGAGTGGGAGACGGTGTTTTGGAAGTTGAGACGGATCTGGATAAAGTGATTGACCTCAAGGACCAGCTGGTTGAGGAAGCCGTTCGATTAGAGATGATTGAGGATAGTCAGACTGCACGTGAAATCCTTGGTGCTGAACTGATGGACTTGGTGACTCCTTGTCCGAGTCAGGTTAATCGTGACTTTTGGGCAACCTATGCCCACTCTCCTGAGCAAGCGATAGCGGATTTTTACCAACTCAGTCAGAAAAATGACTACATCAAACTCAAGGCTATTGCTAAAAATATCGCTTATCGTGTTCCATCTGACTACGGAGAGATTGAAATTACCATCAATCTCTCTAAGCCTGAGAAGGATCCCAAAGAGATTGCGGCAGCCAAGTTGGTGCAAGCTAGTAATTATCCTCAGTGTCAACTTTGTATAGAGAACGAAGGTTACCATGGTCGGGTCAATCACCCAGCTCGCAGTAACCACCGTATTATCCGTTTTGAAATGGCTGGTCAGGAGTGGGGCTTCCAGTATTCGCCCTATGCTTACTTTAATGAGCACTGTATTTTCTTAGATGGCCAGCATCGTCCCATGACGATTAGCCGTCAGAGTTTTGAGCGTCTACTGGCTATTGTAGAGCAGTTTCCAGGATATTTTGCGGGTTCAAATGCGGACTTACCAATTGTGGGGGGCTCTATTCTAACTCATGACCACTATCAGGGAGTACGTCACGTATTTCCTATGGAATTGGCTCCCTTGCAAAAAGACTTTCTCTTTTACTGGTTTTGAGCAGGTCAAGGCTGGAATTGTTAAGTGGCCAATGTCAGTGTTGCGTTTGACTTCGGCTTCCAAAGAGGATTTGATCAACTTGGCTGATAAGATTTTGCAGGAATGGCGTCAGTATTCAGATCCTCAAGTGCAAATTTTAGCAGAAACAGACGGGACACCGCATCACACCATCACACCTATAGCCCGTAAACGCGATGGCCAGTTTGAGTTGGACTTGGTCTTGAGGGACAATCAGACTTCTGCAGAGCATCCTGATGGTATCTATCATCCCCATAAGGATGTCCAACATGTCAAGAAGGAAAATATCGGCTTGATTGAGGTTATGGGTTTGGCTATCTTACCACCTCGTTTGAAAGCAGAAGTGGAGCAAGTCGCCAGCTATCTTGTAGGAGAAGCTGTTACAGTTGCCGCTTATCATCAGGAATGGGCAGACCAACTTAGAGCCCAATATCCAGACATAACAGATAAAGAAAAAAAGCCCTTGAAATCGTCAAGGACTCTGTTGGTGCTATTTTTGCGCGTGTACTTGAGGATGCAGGGGTTTACAAGCAGACAGAACAAGGACAGGCAGCCTTTATGCGCTTTGTAGAGCAGGTCGGAATTTTGCCAGACTAGGAGCTTTCTCCTTGCACAGTCCTATAAAAAGTAGTATCATAGTGTCGTTTGAAATATCAGGAGGAAACGATGAAAGATTTTCATTTTGACGCTATATCTGCCTTTGAAAATTATGAAATTGAAAAAATGAGAGATGGTCACGTTGTGGTGACGACCAAAGTAGTGGACTCGTCGCTCAACTACTATGGCAATGCTCATGGTGGCTATCTTTTCACACTCTGTGACCAAATCAGTGGTTTGGTGGTTATCTCGCTAGGACTAGATGGAGTGACTCTCCAATCCTCTATCAACTACCTCAAAGCAGGAAAACTCGACGATGTGCTGACCATTAAAGGAGAATGTGTCCATCAAGGTCGCACAACCTGTGTAGTAGATGTCGATATCACCAATCAAGAAGGCAGAAATGTCTGCAAAGCAACCTTCACCATGTTTGTCACAGGCCAGCGGTCAGAAGACAGACAGGTAAGGATATAGAGAAACAAAAAAGAGGCTCACACCTCTTTTTCTTATTTCTTTTTATGATTTAGTACCGCATTGAGGACAATGGCGAGTAGGCTAGCTACGACGATTCCGTTTGAGAAGAACATTTGGAAGGCTGTCGGCATGCTGATGAAGAGATTACTGTTATTTAGACCGACACCTGCAGCGATTGAGACTGCTGCGATAAGGAAGTTATGTTCATTGTTAGCAAAGTCAACACGGGCGAGGATTTGCATCCCTTGAATAGATACAAAACCAAACATTACCAGCATGGCACCACCGAGGACAGGACTCGGAATGATTTGGGCAAGGGCACCAAACTTAGGAAGGAGTCCAAGGAGAACCAGGAAACCAGCCGCGTAGTAGATTGGCAGGCGAGTCTTGATACCTGACAATTTAACCAAACCAACGTTTTGTGAAAATCCTGTGTAAGGGAAGGTGTTAAAGATTCCTCCGAGAAGTACGGCCAAACCTTCTGCGCGGTAACCGTTGCGAAGACGTGTGCTGTCGATTGGATCTTTTGTGATATCAGACAAGGCTAGATAAACACCAGTAGACTCAACCATAGACACTGTTGCGATGATACACATCATGACAATAGATGAGATTTCAAAGGTTGGTGTTCCAAAGTAGAGAGGTGTAGGAATATGTACGATAGGAGCTGCAGCGACAGGTGAGAAATCAACCAAGCCCATAGAGGCAGCAATAGCAGTTCCAACTACCAAACCAATCAAAATGGAGATTGATTTGATAAATCCTTTTGTAAAGATATTGATCAAGAGGATAATCACAACGGTAATAGCTGCTAAGAGTAAGCTTTGTCCTGTTGGTTCAGGGACGTTATTTCCCATGTTCCCAATAGCTACAGGAATTAAGGTCAAACCGATTGTAGTGATGACAGATCCTGTTACGATAGAAGGAAAGAGATCGGCTATTTTTGCGAAGACTCCTGAGACAAGAACTACGTAAATACCTGATGCAATTAAAGCACCAAACATAGCGCCACTACCATGACTTTGTCCAATCATAATCAGAGGAGCAACCGATTGGAAGGCAACTCCAAGAACGATAGGAAGCCCGATACCAAAGTGTTTGTTGAGTTGGAGTTGGAGGAAGGTAGCTACTCCACACATGAAGATATCTGTTGAAATTAAGTAGGTCAACTGTTCAGTTGAGTATCCCAGAGATGTTGCAATGATAATAGGTACAAGGATAGAACCTGAGTACATTGCGAGGAGATGTTGAAGCCCTAAAATGGCGGCTTGCGAATGTTTTTCTTGAGTTTGCATTAGAGATCTGCCTCCTTAAAAATAACTTGACCATTTTCAAAACGATCCAAACGAGCGAGTGATAAGACAGAGTAACCTGCTTTTTCAAGCAAATCACGGCCATCTTGGAAGGATTTTTCAATCACGATACCGATAGCTTCGACTGTTGCACCAGCTTGTTCGATGATTTGAATCAAGCCTTTGGCGGCTTGGCCATTAGCAAGGAAATCGTCGATAATCAAGATCTTGTCCTCTGGTGAGAGGAATTTTCCAGCGATAGAAACGGTGCTGGTAACCTGCTTGGTAAAGGAGTAAACTTCGGCAGTTAAGATTCCTTCGTTCATAGTGATGTTTTTAGCTTTTTTAGCGAAAATCATGGGAACGTTTAAGGCTTCAGCTGTAAAAATGGCTGGGGCAATACCCGACGCTTCAATGGTCACGACCTTGGTAATACCAGCAGAAGCAAATTTTTCCGCAAAAACCTTACCAATCTCTCGCATCAAGCTAAAGTCAACTTGGTGGGTTAAAAAGGAATCCACCTTGAGGATGTTATCACCCAAGATATGCCCATCCTTGAGGATACGCTCTTCTAATAATTTCATAAGACCTCCTAAAGTCTAAAAGCTAATCCATTTGCTTGTTTATAGTTTCTAGCAAGAAATAGAAAAAGGACCTACTTAATCTCTAAGTAAGTCCCCAAAATAGGCATGGCAAAAACGGCCATACCTCCAAGCTAACTTACTTATTGTTAGGTGTTCCGGCACCTTGTAGAAACGTCGTGCCAATTCACGACATAAACAAGTAAAACGATATTCAATTTTAAATAGGCTTGCGCCAATGTTTTTATTTTACACTAAATAACTTTAGAAATCAAATATTTTATTAGTGTTTTGGTTTAAAAAACGAACAAATATAATAAAAATAGGAAAAAATTAACTTATTAGCTAACATTTAGAAGGTTTTTCCATCATAAAAGGGCATATTATTAGGTTTTTAAACACCTGACAATATGCCTCTTTCTAACTTTAAAGACTTTTTCCCAATCTTTATTATTCTACTCGCTAAATCTTAAAAAATAGCCATCTGGGTCTAGAACTGCAAATTCATGGGGATATATAAAGCTATCTCCTACTCGAAATTCTCTTTTGGTCAGGGGACGATGGATAGGATAGTCAGCTTCCAGCAGTTTTTGGTGGAGTTGAGGAACATCTGCAATGCCAAAGGAAATATTGACACCGCGCCCGAAAGGATAGGTCAGCTGAGCTAATTCTTCTGCGCTGCCTTCTTCTAGCATAAGTTGGCAGTCTTCAAGCGAGAGGAAGAGAAATTTCTCCTCTGGACGCTCGTATTCGACAGAGAATCCTAGCAGATCGCAGTAGAAGTGGCGTGATTTCGATGTCAGATACTACAAATTCAGGAATGACAGCTTGATAGTCCATTCGTTTTCTCCTTAGAGTTCAATCTCCAAGACAATCGGTGTGTGGTCTTGGCGAGCTCCTGAGTCAATCATATCAGACTTGGTCACCTTGTCAGCGATGCGGTTACTTGTGAGCCAGTAGTCGATTCTCCAGCCTGTATTGTTGATTTTAGAAGTCTTACTGCGTTGTGCCCACCAAGTGTAGCGTTCTGGAACATCGCCATGAATATGGCGGAAGGTATCGGTAAATCCAGTTGCTAAAAGGTTGGTAAATCCAGCACGTTCCTCGTCGGTAAATCCAGGTGAACGGCGGTTGCTGGCAGGATTTGCAAGGTCGATTTCATTGTGGGCAACGTTGTAATCACCTGTAGCAAGGACTGGTTTTTCTTTGTCTAGTTGAGCCAAGTACTCCGCATATTTGACATCCCAGACTTGACGTTCTTCCAAGCGTTTGAGGCCATCGCCAGCATTTGGTGTATAAACTTGGGTCACGAAAAATTCATCAAATTCTAGAGTGATGATACGGCCTTCCAAGTCCATGGTAGAAGGGGCACCGATTTCTGGGAAGCTGATAGTAGGTGTAAGTTCTTTTTTATAAAGGAACATGGTTCCAGCATAGCCTTTACGGGCAGGCTCTTGAGAAGAGCGCCACGTGTTTTCGTAGCCTGGGAAGAGTTCTTCTAAAAATTTCCAAGTGTTTCTTTTGTAGTACTTTGGCAGAAAGCTTAGTTTCTTGGATAGCAATGATATCAGCATTTTCAGCGACCAAGGTTTGTAGGACTTCTTGGGACAATTTGGCACGAGCTGAGTCACTAGTTAGGGCAGCGTTTAGGGAATCAATATTCCATGAGATAAGTTTCATAAAGTTACCTTTTTCATTCAGATTATAGATTTTATTATACCAAAAAAAGGTCTATTTCCCCAACGTATGGTTTGAAAATTACTCTTTAGACTTTATCCTGAGAAAATAAAAATTCTCTAAACTATTTAGAAAAAAATCTAAATAGTTCTTGTATTTAAAATAGAAAGGTGTATAATGTTATTTAGAAAAAAACATCTAAATAGAAAGTGAAGTTACATATATGTCAAATAAGAGAACAATCCTTCTTTTTGTGTTCTTGGCTTATGCCCTTGCTTGGATAATATGGTTGGCACTATGGCTAAGTGGTGTTAGTCTAAATTCTCCATGGAGTCAACTTGCTAGTATTGTAGCCATGTGGATGCCTGCACTTGCAGTCTTTATTTTAGGGAAAATCACGAATCAACCTAGTGGAATCAAATCTAAATTAGTTGTGAATCTCAAGAGCAACTGGCGCTTTTACTTACTAGCTATCTGGTTACCAGCAGTCATCAGTTTTTTAGGAGCGGGACTTTATTTTCTTGTATTCCCTAGCAATTTCAGCCTTGGTTTTGAATCTATTCAAGCTATTTTACAAGAAAAAGGAGTCCTTCAATCACCGTTCCCCTTATCTTTCTTGGCCTTGATTCAAATCCTAGCTAGTTTGACCTACGCTCCTTTTCTTAATAGTTTCTTTGCATTGGGGGAGGAAATTGGTTGGCGTGGCTATCTTTACCCAGCTCTAAGAGGAAGCTTTTCAAGAGTCCAGACTCATGTCTTGCTTGGTCTCATTTGGAGTCTTTGGCATCTACCAATCAATTTGCAAGGCTATAATTATGGAATATCTTATTTTGCTTATCCTGTTTTGGGAGTTGTCGCCATGTTTCTATTTTGTTTTAGCCTAGGAATATTGTTAAGCTGGTTGTTGGAAAAGACAGGTTCTATCTGGGCTTCTGCCCTATTTCATGGGGCAATCAATGCAACTGCAGGTCTTGGTTTACTCTTCCAATTACCAGGAGAAAAAATTTCAAGCCTCTTGATTTTAGGTCCATCACCGACAGGAATGCTATCAGTTCTACCTTGCTTAGTCCTAGCCCTACTAATATTACAAAGGGAAAGGAGTCATTATGAGTTTTGCAAATAGTTTTAAGGCCTTATCTCATCCAGTTAGGAGAGAGATTTTAAATTTACTCAAAGCAGGTAGATTATCTGCAGGAGAAATTGCCAGTCAATTCGAGTTGACAGGTGCAACTATTTCACACCATCTCACGATTTTGAAAGCAGCGGATTTGATTCATGAAATGAAAGAAAAAAATTTTATTTATTATGAGTTAAATACATCGGTTTTAGAGGATATAATGGTTTGGTTAGCCGATCTGAAAGGAGATCATTTTGATGAAGATAAAAATCAATAAGAAATTGGTATTATTTACGAGCATTCTCATCCTACTACCTTCCCTTGTAGGTTGTGTTTTCTGGAATCAATTACCAGAGGAGATACCCACTCATTTTAATCTACTGGGTCAAGCAGATGGCTACAATCATAAAATGTTTGCTATCTTTGGATTACCTACTCTCATGCTTTTGATGCATTGGTTGCTTCTATTTTTAATGATTAAGGATCTTAAATCTAGCAATATCAGTTCAAAAATACAACTTTTGATTTACTGGATTATTCCTTTTGTATCTTGTCTATCAATGATTTCTATATACGGAGAATCTTTGGGTTATTCCATGATGAGTGGGCTACTAGCTCAGATTTTTATGGGAGTCGTGATGATCGTAATTGGAAATTATCTCACCAAAAAAACACACCGAAATTATATAATCGGTATTCGACTACCGTGGACCTTGGAGAATGATGAAAACTGGAGAAAAACGCATCGCCTAGCTGGAAAAATTTGGGTATTAGGAGGATTGTTATTGTTTCTAAATTCCTTTGTGCAACTATATGTTTACTGGGTATTCTTCTTGACACTTTTTCTTTGTAGTGATAATTCCTAGTGTCTATTCTTATCAATTATCAAAAATCAGAATCTTGAAATAGTTACTGGAGTCATTAGTTTGAGAAGTTGGTCTGATATGTCTATTTCCCCAACGTATGGTTTGAAAAATCACCCTCTTTCGTTTATAATGAAGAATGATTTTATGAAAAGGCGTGAAAATAAATGAAATTTTACTCATATGACTATGTGCTTAGCCAAATCAGTCAGCAAAATGGCATCATGATTGGTTTTGAGATTGTTCTCTTAGCTATCACAGGATTTTTTTGCTTTTTAAAGGTACTATCGAGATAAGAAGGGGACTAAGTTTCGAGAATTGGTCATGATTTTTGGCTTTGACCTTGATGTACCATGCTTTTTGGTGACAATTTCAAAAATACCAGACCAATCAAGCCTCTAACAATCAATTTCAAACTTCCCTTCATTTCATAGAGGTCATTTCCAAAGACTTGGGAGTGGATAAATCAGAAGTTTATGTCAATACTTCTGCAACCATTGATGGAGCGCTAATCAAGATAGGTCCAAATTTCTACCGTGCCATGAACGGGAGCGAGCCAGACAAGTATCTTTTAGAGAAATTAGAATTGAATCAAACAGACGCTATTGAATTGGTGGAGGTAAACAAATGACACTCAACTATATGGAAATTTTAATCAAACTAGCCCTGGGTCTATTCTCGCTTGTTTTTGTTATCAATGTGACAGGAAAGGGAAACCTAGCACCTAACTCTGCGACAGACCAAATTCAGAACTATGTTCTCGGTGGTATCATCGGTGGGGTGATTTACAATAGTTCTATCAGCATTCTCCAGTATGCAGTGATTTTGATGATGTGGACGATTTTTGGTTTTGACCCTCAAATGGCTCAACAACAATGTTCGTTTTGTCAAACGCTTGATTGATGGAAAACCAACTCTCCTCATTAAAAATGGGAAGATTGACCCAGAAGCCTGTCGTTCAGTTGGCTTGTCTGCGGCAGATGTAGCCCTCAAACTTCGTAGCCAAGGGATTTTCCAGATGAAGCAAGTTAAACGAGCTGTGCAAGAGCAAAATGGTCAACTCATCGTGGTCCAAATGGGAGATGAAAATCCTAAGTATCCAGTTGTGACTGACGGTGTGATCCAAGTAGATGTTTTGGAATCGATTGGCCGTAGCGAAGAGTGGCTGCTTGATAATCTCAGCAAACAAGGGCATGAAAATGTAGCCAATATCTTTATCGCTGAGTATGACAAGGGTGCTGTTACAGTCGTAACCTATGAATAAGAAAAACCTGGGGTCTTGTACTCTTCAAAAATCTCTTCAAACCGCGTCAACGTCGCCTTGCCGTGTATATGTTACTGACTTCGTCAGTTCTATCTGCAACCTCAAAACAGTGTTTTGAGCTGACTTCGTCAGTTCTATCTACAACCCCAAAGCAGTGCTTTGAGTAGTCTGCGGCTAGTTTCCTAGTTTGCTCTTTGATTTTCATTGAGTATTGGCCTCAGGTTTCCATTTGCAATCAGAAAGGGATTTTATGTCCATTATTCAAAAACTTTGGTGGTTTTTCAAGTTAGAAAAACGCCGTTATCTAGTCGGGATTGTGGCCCTGATCTTGGTTTCCGTCCTAAATCTTATTCCCCCCATGGTTATGGGGCGGGTCATTGATGCCATCACATCGGAGCAATTAACCCAGCAGGACCTCCTTCTTGACCTATTTTACTTGCTTCTTGCGGCCTTTGGGATGTACTATCTGCGCTATGTTTGGCGTATGTATATTCTAGGGACTTCCTACCGTTTGGGACAGATTATGCGCTCTCGCTTGTTTGAGCATTTCACAAAAAAATGTCTCCAGCTTTTTATCAAACCCTATCGGACGGGGGACCTGATGGCACACGCAACCAACGATATCAATGCCTTGACTCGTCTGGCAGGGGGCGGTGTTATGTCTGCCGTGGATGCCTCTATCACGGCTCTAGTGACCTTGCTGACCATGCTCTTTAGCATTTCGTGGCAGATGACCTTGGTTGCCATTCTTCCCCTGCCTTTTATGGCTTATGCCACCAGTCGTTTAGGGAGAAAGACCCACAAGGCCTTTGGCGAATCGCAAGCCGCCTTTTTCCGAACTCAATAACAAGGTGCAGGAGTCCGTATCAGGTATCAAAGTGACCAAGTCTTTCGGTTATCAGGCGGACGAGCTCAAGTCTTTCCAGGCAGTCAATGAATTGACCTTCCAAAAAGAATCTCCAAACCATGAAATACGATAGTCTCTTTGACCCTATGGTTCTCTTGTTTGTTGGTTCCTCCTATGTGTTAACCCTCTTGGTCGGCTCCTTGATGGTTCAGAAAGGGCAGATCACGGTTGGGAATCTAGTTACCTTTATCAGCTACTTGGATATGCTGGTTTGGCACTCTTATGGTATCGGCTTCCTCTTTAATATTACTCAGCGGGGGAAGGTTTCTTACCAGCGGATTGAGGAACTCTTGTCTCAGGAATCACCTGTACAAGACCCTGAGTTTCCTCTAGCTGGCATTGAAAATGGACGCTTAGAGTACGATATTTGCAGCTTTGCCTTTGAAAATGAGGAAACACTGACAAATGTTCACTTTAGTTTGGAAAAAGGGCAAACACTGGGATTGGTTGGGCAGACGGGCTCTGGGAAAACATCTTTGATCAAGCTCCTCTTGCGTGAATACGATGTTGATAAGGGTGCCATTTACCTAAATGGTCATGATATTAGGGACTATCGTCTGACAGATCTTCGTAGTCTTATGGGCTATGTCCCTCAGGACCAGTTTCTCTTTGCGAGCTCTATCTTAGACAATATCCGCTTTGGAAATCCGAACTTACCTCTTTCAGCTGTCGAGGAAGCGACTAAGCTAGCCCAAGTTTATCAAGATATTGTAGCCATGCCTTATGGATTTGATACGTTGATTGGTGAAAAGGGAGTCAGTCTCTCAGGCGGTCAAAAGCAACGTCTGGCCATGAGTCGGGCTATGATTTTAGACCCTGATATCTTGATTTTGGATGATTCTTTGTCAGCCGTGGATGCCAAGACAGAGTATGCGATTATCGACAACCTCAAGGAGACGCGAAAGGACAAGACAACCATTATCACGGCTCATCGACTCAGTGCAGTTGTCCATGCAGATTTGATTTTGGTTCTGCAAAATGGTCAAATTATCGAACGGGGTAGGCACGAAGACCTGCTAGCCATGGATGGCTGGTATGCCCAAACCTACCAGTCTCAGCAACTGGAAATGAAGGGAGAAGAAGATGCAGAATAAGAAAGAACAATGGGCTGTATTGAAGCGCTTGGTGTCCTATCTTAAGCCCTATGGACTCCTGACCTTTTTGGCACTCAGTTTTCTCCTCGCGACTACGGTCATTAAAAGCGTCATTCCTCTGGTTGCCTCCCACTTTATAGACCAGTATCTCAGCAATCTCAACCAACTCGCTGTGACCGTTTTGCTGGTCTACTATGGCCTTTATATCCTACAAACTGTAGTTCAGTATGTCGGTAATCTTCTCTTTGCACGTGTGTCCTATAGTATTGTTAGGGATATTCGTCGCGATGCCTTTTCCAATATGGAGAAGCTGGGCATGTCTTATTTTGACAAGACGCCAGCAGGCTCCATTGTCTCTCGTTTGACAAATGACACCGAGACTATCAGTGATATGTTTTCGGGGATTTTATCTAGCTTTATCTCAGCAGTTTTTATCTTTCTGACAACGCTTTATACTATGTTGGTGTTGGATTTTCGTTTAACAGTTTTAGTCTTGCTCTTTCTCCCCTTGATTTTCCTTTTGGTCAATCTCTATCGGAAAAAATCAGTGAAAATCATTGAGAAAACCAGAAGTCTCTTGTCAGATATCAATAGCAAGCTGGCTGAAAACATCGAGGGAATCAGGATTATCCAGGCCTTTAATCAAGAGAAGCGCCTGCAGGCAGAATTTGATGAAATCAACCAAGAACACTTGGTCTATGCCAACCGTTCTGTAGCCTTGGATGCCCTCTTTTTGCGCCCTGCCATGAGTTTGCTGAAACTCCTAGGATATGCAGTTTTAATGGCCTATTTTGGCTATCGTGGCCTTTATCTGGGAATAACAGCAGGGACCATGTATGCCTTTATTCAGTATATCAACCGCCTTTTTGACCCCTTGATTGAAGTGACGCAAAATTTTTCGACCCTTCAAACGTCTATGGTGTCTGCAGGTCGTGTCTTTGCCTTGATTGATGAGAGGACCTATGAGCCTCTTCAAGAAAATGGACAGGCCGAGATCAAAGAAGGCAATATCCGTTTTGAACATGTATGTTTCTCTTATGATGGCAAACATCCGATTCTGGATGACATTTCTTTCTCTGTTAACAGGGGTGAAACCATTGCTTTTGTGGGTCATACAGGTTCAGGGAAATCGTCTATTATCAATGTTCTCATGCGCTTTTATGAATTTCAGTCGGGGCGAGTTCTCTTGGATGATGTGGATATCCGGGACTACAGTCAGGAAGAGCTGAGAAAAAACATCGGTTTAGTATTGCAGGATCCTTTCCTCTATCATGGAACCATCAAATCCAATATCGCCATGTACCAAAATCTTAGTGATGAGCAGGTACAGGCTGCAGCTAGCTTCGTGGATACAGATTCCTTTATTCAGGACCTTCCTTTGGGTTATGATTCCCCTGTTTCCGAGCGTGGTTCGAGCTTTTCTACTGGACAGCGCCAGCTTCTTGCCTTTGCTAGAACAGTCGCCAGTCAGCCTAAAATTCTGATTTTGGATGAAGCGACAGCCAATATTGACTCTGAAACAGAAAGTCTGGTTCAAGCTTCTCTGGCTAAGATGAGACAGGGACGGACAACCATTGCTATCGCTCACCGCCTTTCTACCATCCAAGACGCCAACTGTATCTATGTTTTTGGACAAGGGGCGAATTATTGAGAGTGGAACCCATGAGGAACTCTTGGCTTTGGGAGGAACCTATCACAAGATGTATAGTTTGCAGGCAGGGTGCCATGTCTTAATACTCTTTGGAAAAATATCTTCAACCTAGGTCAGCTTTATCTGCAACTTCAAAGCTGTGTTTAGAGCAGTCTCGGCATGAGCTTCCTAGTTTGCTCTTTTGATTTTTCATTGAGTCAAAGAAGGAAATCCTTCAAATTACAGATTTCTTTCACCGCCTTTTTCCATTTTGTGGTATAATGAAAAAAATGTTGACAAATAGTATAATAAAAACAAAGGAGAAACAGCATGCTGAAATGGGAAGACTTGCCCGTGGAAATGAAATCAAGCGAGGTTGAGTCTTACTACCAGCTTGTCTCTAAAAAGGAAGGGTTCGCTGATTTTTAAGCGTTGCTTGGACTGGGTTCTAGCCTTGGTCTTACTGGTTCTAACCTCTCCCATCTTTCTCATCTTGAGCATTTGGATCAAGTTGGATAGCAAGGGGACCAGTGATTTACAAGCAAGAGCGCGTGACCCAGTACAACCGTCGGTTCAAGATTTGGAAGTTCCGTACCATGGTGACGGATGCGGATAAAAAAAGGAAGTCTGGTGACTTCTGCTAACGATAGCCGTATTACCAAGGTTGGGAATTTTTATCCGCCGTGTGCGTTTGGACGAACTGCCTCAGTTGGTCAATGTTCTTAAAGGTGAGATGTCCTTTGTCGGTACACGACCTGAAGTACCACGCTACACAGAGCAGTATAGCCCTGAAATGATGGCGACCTTGCTCTTGCCAGCAGGGATTACCTCTCCAGCCAGCATCAACTACAAGGATGAGGACACTATCATCAGTCAAATGACGGAGAAAGGTCTGTCGGTTGACCAAGCCTATGTCGAACACGTCCTTCCTGAAAAGATGCGCTATAACCTCGACTATCTCCGAGAATTTAGTTTCCTTGGAGACATCAAAATCATGTTTCAAACCGTGTTTGAAGTGCTAAAATAAAGTAGTCATGAGAAAATGAGTACAGATAAAAGGAGCAAATCAATGCCAAATTACAATATTCCATTTTCACCACCCGATATTACGGAAGCAGAAATTGCTGAAGTAGCAGACACCCTGCGTTCTGGTTGGATAACAACTGGTCCTAAGACAAAAGAATTGGAGCGTCGCTTGTCTCAATACACACAGACACCCAAGACTGTCTGCCTAAATTCTGCGACTGCCGCTCTTGAGTTGATTTTGCGCGTCTTGGAAGTGGGGCCTGGTGATGAAGTCATCGTTCCAGCCATGACCTATACAGCTTCATGTAGTGTCATCACTCATGTAGGAGCGACCCCTGTCATGGTGGATATCCAAGTAGATACGTTTGAGATGGACTATGACCTGCTGGAGCAAGCTATCACTGAAAAGACCAAGGTGATCATCCCAGTAGAGCTTGCAGGGATTGTTTGCGACTATGATCGTTTGTTCCAAGTAGTGGAGAAAAAACGTGATCTCTTTACCGCTTCAAGCAAGTGGCAAAAAGCCTTTAACCGTATTGTGATTGTCTCTGATAGTGCCCATGCTTTGGGATCTACTTATAAAGGACAACCAGCTGGTTCTATCGCTGACTTTACTTCATTCTCTTTCCATGCCGTTAAGAATTTTACAACTGCTGAGGGAGGAAGTGCTACTTGGAAATCCAATCCAGCGATTGATGACGAAGAGATGTACAAGGAATTCCAAATTCTTTCCCTTCACGGACAAACTAAGGATGCTTTAGCTAAGATGCAACTGGGGTCATGGGAATACGATATCGTTACACCAGCCTACAAGTGCAACATGACCGATATCATGGCTTCCCTTGGTTTGGTACAATTGGACCGCTATCCAAGTTTGTTGCAACGTCGTAAGGACATTGTGAATCGCTATGATAGTGGTTTTGCAGGTTCTCGTATCCATCCATTGGCACACAAGACTGAAACTGTCGAATCTTCACGCCACCTCTACATCACCCATGTAGAAGGAGCAAGTCTAGAAGAACGCAATCTTATCATCCAAGAATTGGCCAAAGCAGGAATTGCAAGTAACGTCCACTACAAACCGCTTCCGCTCTTGACAGCCTATAAGAATCTTGGCTTTGATATGGCAGATTATCCAAGAGCCTATGCCTTCTTTGAAAATGAAATTACCCTTCCTCTTCACACTAAATTAAGCGATGAAGAAGTGGACTATATCATTGAGACTTTCAAAACAGTTTCTGAAAAAGTGCTAACTTTATCAAAAAAATTGTAAAAAAGTCTTGACAAAGAAAAAACAAAGTATTAAAATAAGTTCAACAAATCAGAAAAGTAACTATTTTTGATCTTCAGGGAGCCTGTGGTGATTGTGAACAGGTGGTTGGAAGTAGTGAAAGTGGGCTGATTTTAAAAATGAATTTGAAACAATGAAAATTCGGTGCGCACACCTTACAGTGCAACTTGTTGTTAGACAAGGCAGAGATGTAAAGGGATAGTCCCTTTATAATTGAGGTGGCACCGCGTTACCAACGCCCTCACACGGAAGTATATTCTGTGTGTGGGCTTTTTTCTATTCGTCGTTTTGTTTATCTTTTATTAGGGCGTTAAGTCGCTTTGATGAACTTGAGTTCTATCTACAGCTCCTTGCCTACTACTAAAAGTAAACAAAGCCGAATAAATACAGAAAGAGGAAATTTTTATGACAACTAAAGGTTATTTTGGACAATTTGGTGGTAGTTTTGTACCGGAGCCGATTCAGGCTTTGTTGGATGAGTTGGAAGTGACATTTGACAAGTACAAGGATGATCCAGAATTTTTGGCAGAATTTCGCCATTACTTGAAGGATTATTCAGGTCGCGAAACACCGCTCTATTTTGCAGAAAGTTTGACAGAGCATCTAGGTGGTGCTAAGATTTATCTCAAACGTGAAGATCTTAACCACCTTGGCTCTCACAAACTCAATAACGTTTTAGGACAAATTCTTTTGGCTAAACGCATGGGCAAAAAACGAGTAATCGCAGAAACAGGAGCTGGTCAGCACGGGGTTGCGACAGCAGCGGCTGCAGCCAAGTTTGGTATGGCCTGTGATGTCTACATGGGAGCAGAGGATGTGGAACGTCAACGTCTCAATGTTTTCCGTATGGAGATGATGGGAGCAACTGTTCATGCAGTTGAAACAGGGACTCGTACCCTCAAAGATGCTGTTGATGCAGCCTTTGGAGCATGGATGAATGACTTGGAAGCCTTCTATGTTCTGGGATCTGCTGTGGGACCTCACCCATATCCAACCATTGTTCATGAGTTCCAAAAAGGTCATCAGTGAAGAATCTCGCCGTCAAATCTTAGAAAAAAAGAAGGATGCTTACCAGACTACGTTATTGCTTGTGTAGGTGGTGGTTCCAATGCCATCGGTGCTTTTTCTCAGTATGTGGCTGATGAAGAAGTTAAATTGGTTGGGGTTGAAGCTGCTGGTCACGGACTTGATACAGACAAGCACGCAGCTACTATGACAAAAAGGTAGTATCGGAATTGTCGACGGCATGAAGACTTATGCAGTCTTTAAGGAAGATGGAGAGCTAGCTCCAGTTTACTCTATCTCAGCTGGATTGGACTATCCAGGGGTTGGCCCAGAACACGCCTACTTTAAAGATTCAGGTCGCGTGGAATATGTGGCTGCGACAGACGAAGAAGCTGTTCAGGCTCTCCTCCTTCTCAGCAAGACTGAAGGGATTATCCCAGCGATTGAAAGTTCGCATGCTATCGCAGAAGCAGTTAAACGTGCACCGAAACTAAGTAAAGACGATATTATCATCATCAATGTCTCTGGTCGTGGAGACAAGGACGTAGCTGCGATTGCAGACTACCTAGAAGCTAAAAAATAATAGATGGAAAAATTACAGTTTTTTCTCTCACAGAGAGCTTGTGGTTGCTGGAAACAAGCAGAGAAAGCTGTAAGGTTGGGTCCATTTGAAACAAGAGAAAAAAACATAATTCTCAAGGGAGTGCCCTTTATCGCACAGCCTGTTACAGGAGGTATCTGAGACAGGAATGAGAGATAGGAGAAATCCTATAATTGAGGTGGCACCGCGAATTTCGTCCTCACGCAAGTTATTTTGCGTGGGGATTTTTATATGTCTATTATAGGTTCAGCTGTTTAGTTTTAAATTATTGTTCATTATTAAATAGATTGCTACAAAAAATTTGCGAACGAAGTGAGCTTTTAAAAAGATATTTCCCATATAGTGGTATCCTATAGAAGCAAATATGCTTCTATAGGACGGAATTTTTGAGAGTAAAAATAGTTCGGGGAACTATTTTTAGCCTGAAACCTAGAAATGAATGAGCGAGGAGCTCAAAATTAGGTCTTTCATTTCCTGGATTGCTAAAATCATCCACTGGATAATTTTACCTCCCGTCCGCACTATTTAAGGGAAATAGAAAAAGATAAAAAATTAAAAAAAGGAACTGAAAGGGAAATTACAATGGAACGAATCATTCATGGAGATGTCTTATCACCAATCTTGGCTTATATGCGCCTAAAGGGGCAACACAAGGTTATCTTAGAGAGTATTCCGAGAGACAAGGAAACAGCTCGTTTTTCTATCCTAGCTTATAATCCAGTTTTTGAGATTAAGTTTGAAAATGGAGTCCTTTATCAAAATGGTCAAGCGATTGATCGTGATCCCTTGGATTTTCTTTATGAAGTAACTCATAAGAGCCAGCACCATTCAGACCTCCCTTTTGGTGGGGGAGCCATTGGTTTTGTTGGTTACGATATGATTTCGCTTTATGAAGAAATTGGTCAAATCCCTGAAGATACAATTGGAACGCCAGACATGCATTTCTTCGTCTATGAGAGTTACATGGTCTTTGACCACAAGAAGGAAAAAATCCATGTCATCGAGGATGCTCTCTATAGTGAGCGTAGTCAAGAAGACTTTGAAAAAGCCTTAAAGCAAGTGCTTGAGGAATTACGCATACCTGCTTCAGATGAATTTGAAGATTTGGATTTATCACCACTTGACTTCCAACCGCATATCGCTCCTCAGAAGTTTGAGGAAATGGTGGAAACAGCTCGTGACTTGATTCGTAATGGAGATATGTTCCAATGCGTGCTCAGTCAGCGCTTCTCAGCAAAAGTTACTGGAAATCCATTTGACTTTTACAGAAATCTCCGCGTGACCAATCCATCTAATTACCTTTATTTCTATGACTTTGGGGATTATCAAATCATCGGTGCCAGTCCAGAAAGTTTGGTTTCTGTCAAATGGCATCGTGACAACCAATCCGATTGCAGGAACACGACCAAGAGGAGCTACAGATGAAGAGGACAAGGCTTTGGCGACAGACCTGCTTTCTGATGAGAAGGAAACAGCAGAGCATCGGATGTTAGTAGACTTGGGGCGTAATGATATTGGCCGCATCTCTGAAACGGCCAGTGTTCAAGTCACTAAGTATATGGAAGTGGAGCTTTTCCGCTATGTTATGCATTTGACCAGTGTGGTCAAGGGGCGTTTGCTTCCAGAACTCACTGATATGGATGCCTTGAAATCAACACTTCCAGCTGGAACCGTTTCTGGAGCACCAAAGATTCGAGCTATGAGACGTATCTATGAATTGGAAACAGAAAAACGGGGAGTATACGCAGGAGCAATCGGCTACTTGTCGGCGACGGGTGATATGGATTTCGCCATTGCCATCCGAACCATGATTCTCAAAAATCAAACAGCCTATGTGCAGGCTGGGGCAGGGATTGTCTACGACTCCATCGCCCAAAACGAATACCAAGAAACCATTAACAAAGCAAAATCTATGACTAGAATTGGAGAACTAAGACCATGATTTTATTGATTGATAACTATGATTCTTTTACCTATAACTTGGCCCAATACATTGGGAATTTTGCAGAAGTTCAGGTTTTGAGAAATGATGATCCCAAGCTGTATGAAGAAGCTGAAAAAGCAGATGGTCTGGTCTTTTCTCCTGGTCCTGGTTGGCCAGTTGATGCTGGAAAGATGGAAGATATGATTCGTGACTTTGCTGGTAAGAAGCCGATTCTTGGAATTTGTTTGGGCCACCAAGCCATCGCAGAAGTCTTTGGTGGGAAGTTAGGCTTGGCTCCCAAAGTTATGCATGGGAAACAGAGCAATATCAGCTTTGAAGCACCATCTGTTTTGTATCAAGGTATTGAGGATGGCCGTGCGGTCATGCGTTACCACAGTATTTTAATTGAAGAAATGCCAGAAAACTTTGAAGTGACAGCTCGTTCAACTGATGACCAAGCCATCATGGGGATTCAACATAAAAACCTGCCGATTTATGGCTTCCAGTACCATCCAGAGAGTATCGGAACGCCAGATGGCTTGTCTTCTATTCGGAATTTTATCGAGAAGGTTGTAAAGTGAGGAAACTAGGATGAAAGAGATTATTGAAAAACTAGCAAAATTTGAAAATTTATCAGGTGTGGAAATGACGGATGTCATCGAGCGGATCGTAACTGGTCGTGTAACGGAGGCGCAGATTGCTTCTCTCCTCTTAGCTCTTAAGATGAAGGGGGAAACACCTGAAGAACGCACAGCCATTGCACAGGTCATGAGAGGGCATGCCCAACACATTCCAACTGAAATTCATGATGCCATGGATAACTGTGGTACAGGTGGGGACAAGTCTTTCAGCTTTAACATTTCGACAACTGCAGCCTTTGTCTTGGCTGGTGGTGGTGTTCACATGGCAAAACACGGTAACCGCTCGATTTCTTCTAAATCTGGTTCTGCAGATGTCCTCGAAGCCTTGGGTATCAACCTAGACCTCAAACCAGCTGAACTAGGTAAGGTTTTTGATAAAACTGGCATCGTCTTTCTCTTTGCCAAAAATATGCACCCAGCTATGAAATACATCATGCCAGCTCGTTTGGAACTAGGAATTCCAACAATCATGAACTTGACTGGTCCACTGATTCATCCAATGGCTTTGGAAACACAGCTTCTTGGAATTAGTCGTCCAGAACTTCTAGAAAGTACAGCTCAGGTTTTGAAAAATATGGGCCGCAAACGTGCTGTTGTAGTTGCTGGACCAGAAGGGCTAGATGAAGCTGGTTTGAATGGAACAACCAAGATTGCACTTCTTGAAAATGGCGAAATCACCTTGTCAAGCTTTACTCCAGAGGATTTAGGGATGGAACGCTACGCTATCGAAGATATTCGTGGTGGGAATGCTCAGGAAAATGCAGAAATTTTGCTCAGCGTTCTGAAGAACGAAGCAAGTCCATTCTTGGAAACGACAGTTTTAAATGCTGGTCTTGGTTTCTATGCTAATGGTAAGGTAGATAATATCAAGGAAGGAGTTGCCTTGGCCCGTCAAGTGATTGCTAGTGGCAAGGCCCTTGAAAAACTCAGACTGTTACAGGAGTACCAAAAATGAGTCAGGAATTTTTAGCACGAATTTTGGAGCAGAAGGCGCGTGAGGTGGAGCAGATGGAGCTGGAGGAAATCCAGCCTCTGCGTCAGACCTATCGCTTGGCTGACTATCTAAAACAACACCAAGACCGCTTGCAGGTAATCGCTGAGGTCAAGAAAGCTAGCCCTAGTCTGGGAGATATCAATCTCGATGTGGATATCGTGCAACAGGCCCAAACTTATGAAGCGAACGGAGCAGTGATGATTTCTGTTCTGACAGATGAAGTATTCTTTAAAGGACATTTAGATTATCTGCGGGAAATTTCCAGTCAGGTAAACATTCCAACGCTCAACAAGGACTTTATCATCGATGAAAAGCAAATCATCCGTGCTCGCAATGCAGGTGCGACAGTTATCTTGCTCATTGTGGCAGCCTTGTCAGAAGAACGTCTCAAGGAACTGTACGACTACGCGACAGAGCTTGGTCTAGAAGTCTTGGTGGAGACTCACAATCTATCTGAACTAGAAGTGGCTCACAGGCTTGGTGCTGAGATTATTGGGGTTAATAACCGCAACTTGACCACCTTTGAAGTCGACTTGCAGACTAGTGTAGACTTTACTAGCACTTTAAGGAAGGTCGCTATTACATTTCTGAATCTGCCATTTTCACAGGGCAGGATGCGGAACGACTAGCACCCTACTTTAACGGAATTTTGGTTGGGACAGCTCTCATGCAGGCAGAGGATGTGGCTCAGAGAATCAAGGAGTTACAGATTGACAAAGGTTAAAATTTGCGGATTATTGACCAAGGAAGCGGTGGTAACAGCCGTTTCAGCAGGGGCAGACTACATCGGTTTTGTCTTGGCACCTAGTAAGAGACAGGTGACCTTGGATCAGGCTGCTGAGCTGGCAAAGCTTATTCCTGCAGATGTCAAAAAGGTTGGTGTATTTGTTTCACCAAGTCGGGCAGAACTGCTAGAAGTCATTGACAAAGTTGGCTTGGACTTGGTTCAAGTTCACGGTCAGGTGGCAGATGATTTGTTTGAGAATTTGCCTTGTGCCAGTATTCAGGCTGTGCAGGTGGATGGAGAGGGTCATGTGCCCAATTCTCAGGCAGATTATCTACTCTTTGATGCCCCTGTGGCAGGAAGTGGCCAGCCCTTTGACTGGGCTCAACTGGATACGATTGGACTAACTCAGCCCTTCTTTATCGCAGGTGGGCTTAATGAAGACAATGTAGTAAAAGCAATTCAACACTTTACTCCCTATGCAGTAGATGTATCAAGCGGAGTGGAGACAGATGGACAAAAAGATCATGAAAAGATTAGAAGATTTATAGAGAGGGTAAAGAATGGCATATCAGGAACCAAATAAAGATGGATTTTACGGAAAATTCGGTGGACGTTTCGTCCCAGAAACATTGATGACAGCAGTTTTGGAGTTGGAGAAGGCTTATCGTGAAAGTCAGGCAGACCCAAGTTTCCAAGAGGAATTAAACCAACTCTTGCGCCAGTATGTGGGGCGTGAAACTCCTCTTTACTACGCAAAAAACTTGACCCAGTATATTGGCGGAGCCAAGATTTATCTTAAACGTGAAGACCTTAACCATACAGGGGCCCACAAGATTAACAATGCCTTAGGACAAGTTTTGCTTGCCAAACGCATGGGTAAAAAGAAAATTATTGCTGAAACAGGTGCTGGTCAGCACGGTGTGGCAACTGCAACAGCTGCAGCCCTCTTTAACATGGAATGTACCATCTACATGGGTGAGGAAGATGTCAAACGCCAAGCTCTCAATGTCTTCCGCATGGAGCTTTTGGGAGCCAAGGTTGAGGCTGTGACAGATGGTTCGCGCGTGCTCAAGGATGCGGTCAATGCAGCCCTTCGTTCATGGGTGGCAAATATCGATGATACCCACTATATCCTTGGTTCTGCCTTGGGGCCTCATCCTTTCCCAGAAATCGTTCGTGACTTCCAAAGTGTCATCGGTAGGGAAGCCAAACAACAGTATCGCGATATGACAGGTCAAGACTTACCAGATGCCCTAGTAGCCTGTGTTGGTGGTGGGTCGAATGCTATCGGGCTCTTCCATCCATTTGTAGAAGATGAGTCGGTAGCCATGTATGGGGCTGAAGCGGCTGGACTTGGTGTGGATACGGAGCACCACGCAGCTACCTTGACCAAGGGTCGTCCTGGTGTCCTTCACGGTTCCCTCATGGATGTGCTCCAAGATGCTCATGGTCAAATTCTTGAAGCCTTCTCTATCTCAGCAGGTTTGGACTACCCTGGTATCGGTCCAGAACATTCTCATTATAACGACATCAAGCGTGCCAGCTATGTTCCTGTGACTGACGAGGAAGCCTTGGAAGGATTCCAACTCTTGTCTCGTGTGGAAGGGATTATCCCAGCATTGGAATCTAGCCATGCTATCGCTTTTGCAGTGAAATTGGCCAAAGAACTTGGACCAGAAAAGTCTATGATTGTCTGCCTATCAGGTCGTGGGGACAAGGATGTGGTTCAAGTCAAGGACCGCTTGGAAGCAGATGCAGCAAAGAAGGGAGAAGCTCATGACTAAGACATTAACAGAAAAAAATTGAATGCTATTAAAGCAGCTGGAAAAGGAATTTTCGTTCCCTACATCATGGCTGGAGACCACGAGAAAGGTTTGGATGGTCTCGCTGAAACAATCCACTTTTTTTAGAAGATTTGGGTGTCTCTGCAATTGAAGTGGGCATTCCCTTTTTCAGACCCTGTTGCAGATGGACCTGTAATCGAAGAAGCTGGTTTGCGCAGTCTAGCTCACGGGACTTCTACCCAGGCTTTGGTTGAAACCTTGAAAACCATTCAAACAGAGGTTCCGCTTGTCATTATGACCTACTTCAACCCCCTCTTTCAGTATGGTGTGGAGAACTTTGTCAAAGATTTGGCTGATACAGCAGTTAAGGGATTGATTATTCCAGACCTGCCTCATGAGCATGCCAACTTTGTAGAACCATTTTTGGCAGACACAGATATCGCCTTGATTCCTTTAGTAAGCTTGACCACAGGGATTGAGCGCCAGAAAGAGTTGATTGATGGGGCAGAAGGATTCGTCTATGCGGTTGCCATCAATGGGGTGACAGGGAAATCAGGCAATTACCGCGCAGATTTGGACAAGCACTTGGCACAACTTCATCAAGTGGCCGATATCCCAGTCTTGACAGGTTTTGGCGTATCTAGTCAAGCTGATGTAGAACGCTTCAATGCGGTGTCAGATGGCGTTATCGTCGGTTCAAAAATCGTAAAAGCTCTCCACCAAGGAGAGCCGATTGAGGACTTTATCAAACAAGCAGTAGCTTACCAAAAATAATTACACAGGCAGCGAGTAAGAGGAAAGGCACGAAAGGAAGTCTTTCCTTTTTCTTTTGCAGTAGAAAGGCCAGGATGCCCGTCGCAGAAGCAAACTGAATCAAGATCAGTAATTCGGTTGCACTAAAGACGAGAGCGCAAGAAGCTAAAAAGAGAAAATCCCCTGCGCCCATGCGGATATCGATAAAATGAGCCAAAATTCCAAGAGCAAGGAAGAAGACCATGACTAGATTCCAACCTGAGTAGACCATTAGAGGCAGATGGAAAGTTATCCAGACCAGTAAGGGATATTCCTGATGGTGAAAGTCGTAGATACCCAAGGTCAAACCCGCAGTGATTAGAATGACTTGACTCAAGGAAAGTAATTCCCAAGACCAAGCCAGAAAGAGGACCCCTAAGCCTAGTTCCAAAAGGGCATACCAGACAGGATAAAGAGCCTTGCAGTAGCGACAGCGAAAGCGATTGAAGACCTGCGAGAGAATCGGAATCAAATCTAAGGAACGCAAGCGAGTCTGACAGGAATCGCAGTGACTAGCAGGTTGGATAATGGATTGCTCTGGGAAACGGTCAATAACCAAACCAAGAAAGGAAGCGAGAATGCTCCCGAAAAGAAAAAAATAAAAATCAATCATACTTATCTATTCGTAAAAAATAGGAGAAGTAGTATAATGGAGAAACATAGATAAGATGGTGAGGTCAAGATGACAATTCGTTTTGAAGAAAAAGTAATTACAGAAAATGCTCAGCTCGTATGCCAATGGTCCAACTCCCTTGGCAAAGTTTTTCAAGAACAATGGATGGGGACAATGATTCCTTTTCCCTTGACAATTCAAGTTTTGCAAGATTTGGAAGGAATCTTTTCAATCTTTGAAGGACAAGAGTTTGTGGGGCTTATCCAGAAAATCAGGCTAGAAGACAAGAATCTTCATATCGGGAGATTTTTTATCAATCCCCAGAAACAGGGGCAAGGCTTTGGTAGCCAGGCTTTCAGGAAATTTGTTAGTTTGGCCTTTGAAAATGGAGACATAGATAGTATTTCTCTAAATGTCTTCGAGGCAAATCAAGTAGCTAAGCACCTTTACCAAAAAGAAGGATTTGAAATTGTTCAAACCATTGAAGCACCTGTACGAAAATACCTTATGAAAAAGTTTAGATAGAAATCAAAAAAGCCTTGGTTCCCAAAGCTTTTTAATGTTATAAACTCATTAAAATAACTCCCAGTTAGATTTGGAATATTTTTTATTCTGTGTCATATAAAAATAAATAAAATGAATGGCTATAGCTAGAGCTAAAATGGTTGTTATACTCACTACTATTATAGGATTAGAAGCAAAGATTAAAGAGAGAATAAAGGCAGCCAGATAGAGTGTCGCTTGGACACAGTAGTAACTTTTCGAATAGCGAAGATAGTGTTTGTTATGGGGCCCATTTACTAGGACAGCAGACTTGAAAGAGTACCAAATCCGATATAAGAGAAGCTGGTTGCAAAGAGACGATTAGCTTCAGGATTCAGAAGAAAAACTCATCGATACAGTCATCATCATAAGTCCAATGAAAAATAGGATAGTGACTGTAAATTAGAAATAGTCCCTTTTGATTAGATTTTTCATCAATAGCATGGTCGAATTGACCAAAATAAAACAAGAACAGAGAAATCATAATAATGAGATAAAGAACCGAATAAATCGAGAAATTCTCGATTGTAAAGAAGATTAGCTAGATTCGTAATCATCTCTCCAAAACGTAATAATGACAAGAAGGAGATGCGCTCGATTAAATGGGGGAGATTTACCTGGTAATGCTTATCTTTATTAAGCAAGATACTTGGCATAATAAAGATAAACAGAATACTAGCAAAGAAGATATAGACTCTAACGTAAATAGGAAGAAGAGCTGCTAGATAGACTCCTAAACTTCCTAGACCTGTTATCCATAGAAAACCTTTGATACTTTCCCGTTCAACATCATCGGTTGATTTTCTAAAAAATTCAACCAAATATTGAAAAAATAAGGTAAGGGTTAATGTACCAATAGCCCAACAGAGATAATGAAAATATTGTTGCCAATCAGGTCCAATCATATTGGCTATAAAGAGTAAAAGTCCCATTTTGATAAACATGATTACCATGTTAAATAAAGAGTTCTTTCCATAGCGATTGGTATAATCGGTTTGAATCATCCAGGAATCGATGAGAACCAAAATAGCAATGAAAAAATCAAGGAAAGAATTCCAAGTCAAAATACCGTTATGAAGATGGTCGATTAAAGTAGTTACTTTTGAAATTGCAAAAACAAAAACTAAGTCATAAAAAAGTTCTGAAAATTCTACACGTTTATGTTTAATAAGAGTTGTCATCTTAAGACCTTTCTATTTTAGAAGTACAATTTATTATAACAGAAAATGGTAATGAGAGAAAAGGAGATGCTTAAATAACTTTATGTGGCGCTAATGAACTGCGCCACAAAAGTTAGGTTTTTTCTGTCCAACTTTTGGGGTCAGTACAGAAGGGCCGCTTTTTCTATCGTTTTTAGTGCTAAGACTACACAAAAAAGCCTTGATTCCAAGGCTTTTTCCTGTTGATTTAGATGCCCCCTACGAAAAGAAGAAAGCGAGTCTTAAGTTAGATTCGCTTTTTGAGATCATGATTTGAAATCAGTGAGTATACACAAAAAGCCTTGATTTCAAGGCTTTTTTTCCTGTTGATTTAGATGCCCCTACAGGGCTCGAACCTGCGACCCATAGATTAAGAGTCTACTGCTCTACCAACTGAGCTAAGGAGGCAAATAAAAAGCTGTATTGGTGCCGAAACTTCACGGTTTGTATTGAACCCGCGCAATTAAGCAGGTGGGCAACTCGCTCTAACTGAAGCTGTTTCCGTGTGAGACGGCCTACATGCTGTTAGAAGACTTTTGTTTCCCTAATAATACAAAAAATAGTCGGTCAACACTTAAATGTGAAGTCGTACACCACAGCGTTTCTATGATTATATGATACCACTTTTTCAAAAAAAATCAAGGGAAAATTAAAAATTTTGAAAAGGATTTCATAAGTTTCGTAATTTATCAATGGTTTCCTTGCGTTGAGCCAGGGCACGTTCGTATTTTCCACTATCTTCTGGTGAGAAGTAGCTATGGTTGCGAATTTTTTCTGGCAAGTACTCTTGTTTGACCCAGTGACCTGGGTAGTTATGTGGATAGAGGTAGTTTTGGGCATTGCCTAATTCCTTGCTACCACTATAGTGGCCATCTCGCAGGTGACGTGGGATTGGTAGGTGACCTGAGGTTTTAAGGTCAGCCAGAGCCTTATCCATAGCCACATAGGCTGAGTTGGACTTAGGCGAGAGTGCCAGGTCAATGACGACATTGGCGATGAGGATACGAGCCTCAGGGAAACCAATCCTCTGCGCCGCATCCAGAGCAGTGACGGTATGAATCTGCGCTTCAGGATTGGCCAAGCCGATATCTTCGTAGGCAATGACGGTCAAGCGACGAGCGAGACTAGGAAAATCACCAGCCTCTATCAAGCGAGCAGCATAGTGGAGACTAGCATCGACATCTGAGCCACGAATGGATTTCTGTAGGGCGGAAAGAACATCATAGTGCCCATCCCCATCCTTGTCCATGGTAATATAACTCCGCTGCAGACTATTTTCCATGATATCGAGCGTGATATGGCGGATACCGTCATCATTTGCCGGAGTCGAAAGAACTGCTAAGTCCAGCGAGTTGAAGGCAGAACGGAGATCTCCATTGGTAGATGTTGCGATAAAATCAAGGGCATCATCATCTAACTCAACTGGAAAATCAAAACCTCGTTCAGGGTCAGTCAAGGCGATTTGAATGGCTTTTTTGACATCTTGGTTAGACAGAGGTTCCAATTCAAAAATCTGAACACGGCTACGGATGGCTGGAGTGACAGAAAAGAAAGGATTTTCAGTTGTCGCACCAATCATGATGACCAGGCCACTTTCCAAAGAGGCAGGAGAAAGTCTTGTTTAGTCTTGTCAAGACGATGAATCTCGTCTAGGAGTAGTACAAGACCACCTGAAAACTTGGCTTCTTCGGCGATTTCTTGGAGACGTTTTTTACTATCAACTGTCGCATTAAAGGTCCGAAAAGCATACTTGGTCGTTCCAGCGATGGCTGAAGCGATACTGGTTTTTTTCCGATGCCCGGAGGTCCGTAGAGGATCATAGAGGATAGGCGGTTTAGCCTCCACCATGCGACGGATAATCTTTTGCCCTAGGTCCAACTAGATGCTCCTGACCGATGACCTGATCGATGGTTTTGGGGCGCATACGAAGTGCGAGATTGTCTGGCATAGCAGTCCTTTCTAACATGGATTTTCTGATACGAATGTGGTAATATGGTAGTATCTATTTTAGCATATTTCCGAGTATTCGGGGCGATTGAAAGAGTCGTATAGAAAGAGGACAAAAATGGCAACATATGGATTTTTTTAGATGTTTTACAAGAAGAGTTGGACAAGAACTTTCCTTTTGATTATGAGATTAGCTGGGACAAGCGCAATCATGCGGTTGAAGTGAGTTTTTCTGCTTGAGGCACAAAAATGCCTGCAGGGGTGGAGATGCTAGATGAAGACGGAGAGGTTTCGTCAGATGATATCCTTTTTGAAGAAGCGGTACTTTTTTACAACCCTGCCAAGTCAACAGTTAATGCAGAAGACTATCTCACAGTCATCCCTTACCTGCCTAAGAAAGGTTTTTCTCGTGAATTTTTAGCTTATTTTGCGCTATTCTTAAAGATACTGCAGAGGTTGGACTAGATGCCCTCATGGACTTTTTGGAAGACCCAGAAGCAGAAGAATTCGTCATGGAATGGAACCAAGAAGTCTTTGAAGAAGGGAAAGTCGGTTTGGAAGAAGGAGAATTTTACCCTTATCCGAGATACTAGGAAACTTTAAAAATAAGGAATTCAAAGGGGAGAGAGCATGTTCGAGAAAATCAAACAAATTTTTATGAGAAAGTCAGATAAATCTGAGTTTTCTTCCTCTTCTCTTCCTCGCAATCGCTTTGCGGATCTAGATTTCGAGCGAGTATTGAAGTCTGGAACTCGTCGCCTCGTTAATGAGGAGGGACGCTACGCAGAGGATGGTAAAATCACAGAACTTGAATTTCCTGAAGATTTTGCGGAATTTGAATTTCTAGTTGGTTTTAAGACGGAGGAAGAAGAGCAGTTTCAACAACTATTAGCTCGTTTAAATAGTATTGACAATGCCATTCAGTCTTGTTTGGAAAGTGAGATGCAACAACCCATCCCTCAGTTTGCCAAGGATTTGGGCTATACTCAGAAGAGGTGGGAGAAAACTTTTTACTTCCATCCTTGGGTATTAAGTTTTGAGGAAAATCCGCCTAATCTTCGCTATGTTGCAGATTATGTAAACGATGAGTTTACGATTTATTTTGCTGAAAAAAACATGGCAGATGGCAGGCATACTGGGATGCAGAGTGCCAAAAAGTAATCGAAGAAAGCTAGCTCGTATTTTCCTAGAGAGTAATTGTTATCATAGAAAAGAGTAAATATCATGGAATTATTGGATAGCAGAATGGATTTCCAAGGTTGCAAGATTGCCTTGATTTGTGGGGATAAGGTCTTGACTATCTTACGTGATGACAAGGACGATATCCCTTGTCCCAACATGTGGGAGTTGCCAGGTGGTGGCCGCGAAGGGGACGAGAGTCCTTTTGAGTGTGAAGCGCGTGAAGTTTATGAAGAACTGGGAATTCATTTAGATGAAGACTGTCTGCTTTGGAGCAAGATTTATCCTAGCGTAATCTTTAAAGACAAGCAATCGGTCTTTATGGTTGGTCAGCTAAGACAAGAACAATTTGACAATATTACCTTTGGGGATGAAGGACAGGCCTATAAACTGATGCCTATTGAGGAGTTTTTGAAGTCTAAACAGACAGTGCCTCAGCTACAGGGGAGATTGAGGGATTATTTGGAGGAAGTAAGGTAGATGCCAAATCGTAGTAAGAATATCAATATGTTTCTCATGGATGGAGAAGTTACTGGGATAATTAAATGTACCTTGTCGAATTGGACAGGGGTGATTTATAAAATTCCTCGAATTCAATTGGCAGATTTAAAATCACGTGATGAAATGAAGCAAAGCGGCATTTATTTCCTATTTGGTCGTAATGAGAATAAGCAAAAGGATGTTACCTACATCGGGCAGGCAACGAATCGCAAAAATGGTGAAGGTATCCTTTTACGTGTTCAGGAACATACTCGTGACAATCATGCAGATTATTTTAATGATGTGATCATTTTGACGACGCAAAATAATTCCTTTGGACCCACGGAAATTAGTTACTTGGAAAATAAATTTACACAACTGGCAAAGGACGCGGGGCGCTTCATTGTAAGAAATGGGAATGAGCCCAATTCTGGGAATGTAACAGAAGAAAAGCAATCAGAGTTAGATGAGGTTGTGGAAAACACTTTGATGATTGTAGGGACCTTAGGGTACCGAGTGTTTGTTCCTATGACCAAGAAAACAGGTCAGAATGTTTCTGATGATAATTTAATTATCTCTATCTAAAGCGAAAAACCAAGAAATCAAATAGAATGATTGAAGCTATCTGTGAACAGACTTCGGAGGGTTTTGTTGTTTTAGAAGGCAGTCAAGTTGATGAAGTTGATTCATCCGCGATACCAGCAAGTCTAAAAGAATTGCGTGAGGAGTTAATCAAATCAAATGTGATTAAAAATGGTGTTTTACAAGAAAAACAACTGTTCTCCAGTCCATCTTATGCAGCTGTTTTTGTACTAGGAATGAATACGAATGGACGAACGGATTGGAAAAATAAGGACGGCAAGACTTTAAAAGAATTAGAAGAAATAATGGATTGTTAAGGAGAATCCAAGTATGCTTTTTGCGGATAAACAATCTGTATTTTTGTCGGTCAGTTGACACAGTTCCAGTTTGACAGTATCGTATTTGGAGATGAAGGGCAGGCCTATCAGCTGATGAAAGTTGAGGAATTTCTTAGTTCCAGTCAAGTTGTCCCTCAGTTGCAGGACAGAGTGAGAGATTATTTGGAGGAAGTTTGATAAATGGCAAAGCGTAGCAAAAATATCAATATGTTTCTCATGGATGGTGAAGTGACTGGAAAAATTAAATGTACTTTGTCGAATTGGACGGGAGTGATTTACAAAATACCTCGTATTCAGTTGGGAGATTTGAAGTCGCGTGATGAAATGAAACAGAGTGGTATTTATTTCTTATTTGGTCGAGATGAAGATAAACAGAAAGATGTGACCTACATTGGTCAGGCGACAACTCGGAAAAATGGTGAAGGGGTATTGTTGCGAATTCAAGAGCATACCCGTGATACTCATGCAGATTATTTTAATGATGTCATAATTTTAACAACTCAAAATAATTCTTTCGGTCCAACAGAAATTAGCTACTTGGAAAATAAATTTACTCAACTTGCTAAAGAAGCTGGTCGTTACATTGTGAAAAATGGTAATGATCCAAATCCTGGAAATGTAACTGAGGAAAAGGAATCTGAACTGGATGAAATTGTTGAAAATACGCTAATGATTATCGGCACTTTAGGTTATCGTGTTTTTGTTCCAATGACAAAGGAAGTTAGTCAAGATTTGACTGATAATCATTCAACTTATCTTTATTTAAAGCGTAAAACTAAGAAATCTAACAAAGTAATAGAAGCAACTTGTGAACGAACAACTGAAGGTTTTGTTGTTTTAGAAGGAAGTCAAGTAGAAATAAAGGATTCTCCATACCTTCCAGCAAGTTTAAAAGAAATGCGTCAGAATTTAATAGCTTCTCGGGTCATTCAAGATGGAGTGTTAAAAGAAAAACAACTCTTTTCTAGTCCTTCTTATGCAGCAGCTTTTTTACTGGGTATGCAAACGAACGGTCGAACTGATTGGAAAGATCAGGATGGAAGAACTTTAAAAGAATTAGAAGAATTAATAGATTGATAAGGAAAAAAATTAAAATGGAAACATGGCAAGAGTTAAAAAGTTACAGTCAAGCGTGAGGGAGAGGAATTGGTCTCCAATCTCTTGATTGAGTTGGGAGCGCAAGGCGTTGCGATTGAAGACAGCATGGACTATGTGGGAAATGTGGATCGCTTTGGCGAGATTTTCCCAGAGGTCGAACAGCAAGAAGAAATCGTTAGGACAGCCTACTACCCTGACACGGTGGATGTAGCAGTGGTTGAGGCAGACTTGCAGGCTCGCTTAGCAGAATTGACAGATTTTATGGATTTGGGAGAGGTCAAGATGGGGACAACTGCCTTGGCTGAGGAAGATTGGGCAGACAACTGGAAGAAATACTATGAACCAGCTCGCATTACTCATGATTTGACCATCGTGCCGTCTTGGACAGACTATGAGGCGACTGCTGGAGAAAAGATTATCAAACTGGATCCAGGTATGGCCTTTGGGACTGGAACGCATCCAACCACTAAGATGAGCCTTTTTGCCTTGGAGCAGGTTCTTCGTGGTGGGGAAACAGTGCTAGATGTGGGGACTGGTTCAGGGGGTTCTCTCTATTGCCAGTTCGCTACTTGGTGCTAAAGAAATTTTTGCCTATGACCTGGATGATGTGGCGGTTCGTGTTGCTCAGGAAAATATTGAGCTCAATCCTGGTATGGAAAACATCCATGTAGCAGCAGGAGACTTACTTAAGGGTGTTGAGATTGAGGCAGATGTCATCGTGGCTAATATCTTGGCGGATATTCTTATTCATCTGACAGACGATGCCTATCGTTTGGTCAAGGACGAAGGCTACCTGATCATGAGTGGGATTATCAAGGACAAGTGGGACATGGTGTGCGAATCGGCTGAATCAGCTGGATTTTTCCTTGAAACCCATATGATGCAAGGGGAATGGAATGCCTGTGTCTTTAAGAAGACCAAGGATATTTCCGGTGTGATTGGAGGCTAGCATGCAGCAGTATTTTGTCAAAGGCAGTGCTATCTCTCCTGTCACCATCGAGGACAAGGAAACCAGCAAGCATATGTTTCAGGTTATGCGCTTGAAAGAAGATGACGAAGTGACCTTGGTCTTTGATGATGGCATCAAGCATTTAGCGCGCGTGCTGGATGTGGAAACTCGTCAGTTTGAGTTGGTCCAAGAATTAGCTGACAAATGTGGAATTACCCTTCCAAGTGACTATCGCATCAGGATTTCCTAAGGGAGATAAGCTGGAGTTTATCACGCAAAAAGTAACCGAACTCGGTGCCAGTCAAATCTGGGCCTTTCCTGCTGATTGGTCGGTCGCCAAATGGGATGGCAAAAAATTGGGTACAAAGGTTGAAAAACTAGAAAAAATCGCTCTTGGAGCAGCAGAGCAAAGCAAGCGTAATATCGTTCCAAGTATTCAGCTTTTTGAGAAGAAATCAGACTTTCTAGCCCAACTGGACCAGTTTGACCGCATCGTAGTGGCTTATGAAGAGTCGGCTAAAGAAGGAGAAACAGCTGCACTTCTACAAGCAGTTAGTGGCCTTGAAAAAGGAGCTAAATTGCTCTTTATCTTTGGTCCAGAAGGTGGCCTGTCACCTGCAGAAATTGAGAGTTTTGAAGTCAAAGGAGCTGTTTTGGCAGGTCTAGGTCCTCGTATTTTGCGAGCAGAAACAGCACCACTTTACGCCTTATCAGCCCTTAGTGTTTTATTAGAATTAGAGAAATAAGAGGAAGAAAATGGAACAAAAACACCGTTCAGAATTTCCAGAGAAGGAACTTTGGGATCTAACAGCCTTATACCAAGACCGTGAAGATTTCTTGCGTGCAATTGAAAAGGCTCGTGAGGACATCAACCAATTTAGCCGTGACTACAAGGGCAATCTTCATACTTTTGAGGATTTTGAAAAGGCCTTTGAGGAATTGGAACAAATCTACATTCAGATGAGCCATATTGGAAACTATGGTTTTATGCCTCAGACGACAGACTACAGCAATGAAGAATTTGCCAATATTGCCCAAGCTGGGATGGAATTTGAAACAGATGCTAGCGTAGCTCTTACCTTCTTTGACGATGCCTTGGTGGAAGCTGATGAGGAAGTCTTGAATCGTTTGGGGGAACTTCCCCACTTGACCGCGGCCATTCGTCAGGCTAAAATCAAAAAAGCCCACTATCTCGGAGCTGATGTGGAGAAGGCCTTGACCAATCTAGGAGAAGTTTTCTACAGTCCGCAGGATATTTACACTAAGATGCGAGCTGGGGATTTTGAAATGGCTGACTTTGAAGCCCATGGCAAGACCTACAAAAACAGTTTTGTGACATATGAGAATTTTTACCAAAATCACGAGGACACTGAGGTGCGTGAGAAATCCTTCCGTTCCTTCTCAGAAGGACTCCGTAAGCACCAAAAATACGGCTGCGGCAGCCTATTTAGCCCAAGTCAAGTCTGAAAAACTCTTGGCAGATATGAAGGGCTACGACTCAGTTTTTGATTATCTTCTAGCTGAGCAAGAAGTGGATCGTGCCATGTTTGATCGCCAAATTGACCTCATTATGAAGGATTTTGCGCCAGTTGCTCAGAGATACCTTAAGCATGTTGCCAAGGTAAATGGTCTTGAAAAAGATGACCTTTGCTGACTGGAAATTGGATTTGGATAGTTCCCCAAATCCTGAAGTGACTATTGACGATGCCTATGATTTGGTCATGAAGTCGGTTGAACCACTGGGTCAAGAATACACTCAGGAAGTTGCCCGTTATCAAGAAGAACGCTGGGTTGACTTTGCTGCTAATAGTGGCAAGGATTCTGGCGGTTATGCAGCGGACCCATATCGCGTGCACCCTTATGTCCTTATGAGTTGGACAGGCCGTTTGAGCGATGTTTATACCTTGATTCATGAAATCGGGCATTCTGGTCAATTCATCTTTTCGGACAATCACCAAAGCTACTTCAATGCCCACATGTCGACCTACTATGTTGAAGCACCGTCAACCTTCAATGAGTTGCTTTTCAGTGATTATTTGGAACACCAGTCTGAAGACCCACGTCAAAAACGCTTCGCTCTTGCTCACCGCTTGACAGATACCTACTTCCATAACTTTATCACTCACCTCCTGGAAGCAGCCTTCCAGCGTAAGGTTTATACATTGATTGAAGAAGGAGAAACCTTCGGAGCAAGCAAGCTCAACAGCATTATGAAGGAAGTCTTGACGGATTTCTGGGGAGATGCCATTGAGATTGATGATGATGCTGCCTTGACTTGGATGCGCCAAGCTCACTATTACATGGGCTTGTATAGTTATACTTACTCTGCTGGTCTTGTCATCTCGACAGCTGGTTACCTTCATCTTAAAAACTCAGAAACTGGAGCTGAAGATTGGCTCAATCTCCTTAAATCAGGTGGTAGCAAGACACCACTTGAGTCAGCTATGATTATCGGAGCAGATATCTCTACAGATAAACCACTCCGTGATACCATCCAATTCTTGTCTGACACAGTTGACCAGATTATCGCCTACAGCGCCCAGTTGGGAGAGTAGGGGAATAGAAAGGATGTTCTAGAATGATGTTTATGGGCTTGTTAAGCGTCATTCTATTTGTCTTAGCTATAGCTATTTTCAAAAATGTCGTTGAAGGTCGTGATGTTAAATTTGAACTTGCTGTAGAACTGGTATTGATAGTTATTTACTTCATTTTATATCAGATTGTATTTAGTTGAGAATTCTAGATTTAAAGAATATAAAGTCGTTTTCGTATGCTCGTTTAATATAAAGAACCTCTCTAAAAAGGGTAACTAAATCTCCGAGTGTATTTTCCAAACAATTTTCTTGAAACCCTTTTCCTA
>BNJT01000475.1_pt1 | contig 102505 bp, 155 predicted proteins | sample 8540491 | NCBI WGS metagenome assembly BNJT01 (sample SAMD00202455, study PRJDB9452) | human saliva metagenome | host: Homo sapiens | reverse complement strand
TATTTTCCCAAATATAATAGTTGACATCTACCAAGATTGATGATACCATGATGGCAACTTGTGAAATATTATTTCACTAAACTCTGTAAACTAAAAAATATTTTTTCGGAGGAGGAAAATTATGAAAAAGAAATCGCAGAGATTGATGGCAGGCTTTATAGCCTTAGCATCGGCGGTTACAATGCTTAGTGCCTGCGGTGGCAGCAAGACAGGGACAAACAGCGGCTCATCAGGCAAGGCTTCCACAGCTTCCACTACAAGCACCGCATCAAAGGCTTCAAGTGCTGCTTCGCAAACAAAGGCAGATGACAAGCCTATCGAAATCAGTATGTATATGCCTGATAACGCTACCCTGCCTTATAAGAAGGATTGGCTTACCTTTGAGACAGTTCAGAAGAACACCAATGTTAAGCTTAATGTAGAGGCTATTCCAATAGCCGACTATCAGACCAAGGTTTCACTTGCACTGAACACAGCCGACAACGCACCTGATGTTATCCTTTATCAGTCAAGCGTTGGTGAGAATGCCTCTCTTGCATTAAACGGTGCCATCGTTCCAATCAGCGACTACTCAGAGTGGACACCCTAATTACAATGCCTGGGTAGAGAAGCTTGGCCTTAAGGAAGATGTAGAACGACTTAAGCTTAAAGATGGCAAGCTCTACTATATGCCTGCTCTTTATGATAAGCCTTTCTATGACGGTGGACTTCTTCTTAGAGAAGACTTCCTTGAGAAAAAAGGATTTTCCGCACCTAAGACCTTTGATGACCTCTACAAGATCTTAAAGGCGTATAAGGAAGAGAATCCTAAGTCCTATCCTCTTACCATACTTGCAGGACCTAGAGTTCTTTACAGATTTACCATGCCATCATTTGGCATAAGCGTAGGTAAGAACAGCTCTTCAGGCTCATATACCTTAAGCTATGACTATGACAAGAAGGAATACTTCACAGGCGCTATAGATGACAAGTGCAAAGAGTACTTTGCTTTCTTTGCAAAGCTATATAAAGAAGGTCTCTTAGATCCTGAAATGGCAGATCCTATCGATGGTGACAAGTGGGCAAAATGCCTCGCAGACGGAACTTCAATAGCTTCTTGGGCATATTATGACCAGATAGGCGGAGTTGCCGCAGCATCCAATATCAAAGGCTTCAAGCTCCAGATGTACGCTCCTCTTGAAGGACCAAGCGGTGCTCACACACAGCCTCGTTCAAGAACAGTGGGCGGAACTCATGTTCCCAACCAGCACAACCAAGAGAGCTGACTTCGAGCAGGTTGTAAGAAAGATTGATGAAATGTTCTATTCAGAGGAAAAACGCTAAAGTATGGTGCTTAGGCGTTGAAGGCGTTACCTATAAGATGGAAGGCGACAAGATAGTTTATAACGAAGAAATACAGAAGGCTCCTAACGGAATCTTCAAGCAGATGCAGGTTGATTACGGTTGTGGTGCAAACGGAACTCAGCAGGTATGGCTCCTCGACTTAGAGCTTACAAAGTATGATGACAACTTCAAGAAGATAAACGAAGAAGTTGCTGCAATGCCTGATGCAATTCAGTCCGTACCACCAGCACCTGCCTTTGATGATGTGACTGCTGAGGATGCCGCTTCACTCTCCACCCCTCTTGCTGACAAGTTTGAGGTATGGGCAGATGCATTTATCACAGGCAAAAAGAGCGTAGATAGCGACTGGGATGCTTATGTAAAAGAAATGAAGGATCTCGGAATCGAAGAATACTGCAAGATGTATAACGATAACCTTAAAAAATAATTTAATCCCCAAATCATTTATCCTAGTGTGCTAAGCAGAATAGTATGTCTGCGGCAGGTTGGATGAATGATTGGGATGTCTTATCATTTTATGTGGCTGCTTATAAAAGCAGCCACAATTTTAAAAGGATAACAGGTATGAAAGAAAATAAATCAGCTGAAATCAGGAAAACACCGTTAAAAAGATATTTGAAAAGATATGGTGCATTATATCTTATGCTCCTTATCCCCCTCATCTACTTCACCTTATTTAAGTATGTACCTATGGCGGGCAATGTACTTGCCTTTAGAAGATATCAGCCGGGTAAGGGTATGTTTGGAACTACCTGGACTCTAAGGTATTTTCAGAGGTTCTTAAAAGATCCAAGCTTTTGGCAGGCATTTAAGAATACCCTTGTCATTTCTCTTACAAACTTAGTAATTAACTTTCCGTTGCCAATTATTTTCGCAATACTGGCTAATGAAATTACTAATAAGACCTTTAAGAAATTTGTGCAGACAGTTTCTTACATGCCAAGATTTATTTCTACAGTTGTAGTAATAGCTATAATGAATGAAATACTCTCTCCAAGCTCAGGTATATTAAATGAAATACTTAAATCACAAGGTATGGATCCGATTTATTTTATGAATGAGCCTGCATTCTTTAGGCCTCTTTACATCATTTCAGAGGCTTGGCAGTATACCGGCTGGACAGCCATTATCTATCTCTCTGCCATTACAGGCATAAGCAGTGACCTCTATGAGGCTGCGGAAATAGACGGTGCGGGTAAGCTTCAGAAGATATGGTATATAACTATTCATTCCATTCTTCCAACCATTATGGTTATGCTAATCCTTAACATAGGAAGGCTCTTAAGCCTTGGATACGAGAAGATTCTTCTTATGTACACCCCTTCCAACTCAGGTGTGAGCGACATCATAGACACCCTTGTTTACAGAACAGGTCTTATGAACCAGAACTACTCCCTTGCCACAGCCATAGGTCTTTTTGGCGGTATTATCGGTCTTGTACTGGTGTCGGGCGCCAATAAGCTTAGCAGCAAGATTACCGGAAATTCTTTATATTAAGAGAGAAGAAAGATGATGAAAGAAAAAGAAATCGTAAAATCGAAAAAGCCTCAAAGCTTTACCAGTAAGGTATTTAACTTTGCCATCTATGTAATAATGGTCTTGGTGGTTATCATCTGCGTGATACCTTTCATATATATGCTTGCCCTGTCTCTTTCCGGCACCAAGGCAATACTTAATAATCAGGTTTACTTACTCCCTGTGGACTTCAATGTAGATGCCTACAGACAGATATTTGAATATCCTAACTTCTTCAGGGCTTATGGAAATACATTTCTTTACACTATCCTTGGTACTTCCATAGCTATGTTTATGACCATTATGTTTGCTTATCCACTCTCAAAGGTTGACCTTAGGGGACATAAGTTTTTTATCAAGCTGGTGGTATTTTCAATGTTCTTTACAGGCGGTATGATACCTAACTACCTCCTTGTAAGCTCACTTCACCTTGCAGGCACAAGGTTTGCCATGCTGCTTCCTTTTGCCATCAACCAGTTCAACCTTATAATTATGGTAAACTCCTTCCAGTCCTTCCCACACGAGCTTGAAGAGGCCGCACTTATAGACGGACTGGGCTACTGGGGGATACTTAGGAGAGTAGTCATTCCGCTTTCAAAGCCTGTAGTTGCAACCATTGCCCTCTACTATGCAGTATTTTTCTGGAATGACTGGTTTAACTCACTCATATACCTAAAGAGCGACCAGTATCCTGTAATGCTCTTACTTAGAAATATAGTAAATGGAACCCTTATGGTGGGTGACGGAGCAGGCTCTGCGGACAAGAGCACCATTGGTATAGCTATAAAGACTGCTGTAATTATAACTTCAACTTTACCAATAATTATAATATATCCGTTTTTACAGAAATACTTTGTAAAAGGATTGACTGTAGGGGCTGTGAAGGGATAATGAATATGAAAGATAATATAAATTTGGATGAAATCTATACAGAACAAAGAAATCCGCTTACAATGCACATTGATGAGGAAAGCACAGAGGGGATTATATAGGCTTATGAACGGCGAGGATGCAAAGGTTGCTCTAGCCGTAGAAAAGGAAATTCCAAACATCGTAAAGGCTGTAGACTTCATCACAGAGGCTATCAGAGGCGGCGGACGACTCATATACTGTGGCTGCGGTACTTCAGGAAGACTGGGGATACTTGACGCAGTGGAATGTCTCCCTACCTTCAGTGCAGATTCTACAGTCATAGATGCTTTTATGGCAGGTGGAAATGATGCTCTGTTTAAGGCTGTCGAGCACGCCGAGGACAGCAAGGAGCTGGCTGTCAAAGACTTAAAGGAGAGACATTTTACAGCTAAGGACATACTCTGTGGAATAGCCGCTAGCGGAAGAACTCCTTATGTCATAGGGGCTATGGAGTATGCCAAATCTCTTGGCGCCAAGGTAATATCAGTAACCTGCGCTAAGGACAGCGAGATAGACAGACTCGCCGACATAGGCATTGCTCCTAAGCTTGGAGGAGAGGTCGTTACAGGCTCAACAAGGCTAAAGAGCGGTACTGCTCAGAAGATGATACTAAACATGCTCTCCACCGCAACCATGATTAAGCTAGGCAAGGTCTACGGCAACCTCATGGTGGATGTAAAGGCTACAAATAACAAGCTTGTGGAAAGATGCATAAGGATAGTTATGGCTGCTACGGGAACCGATAGAGAGAATGCTCTTAACTGCCTTGAAAAAAATGTGGTTTTTTTCTGCAAAGACTGCTATAGTTATGATACTCTGCGCTGTGGATGCGGGCGAGGCTGAGAAGCTTCTAAGCTCTAATTACGGACGAATTTCTGATATACTGAGGAAAGAGTAAATGAGAGTATTAAATGGAATAGACCACCTTGAAGATGCTCATAAGCTACTAAAAGGTAAGCGAATAGGACTGATAACAAGCTCTGCCGGTGTAACTGTAAACTTAGAGCATGATACCTCTGTATTTAAGAGGCTTGGCTACCATATAGAGACACTTCTTGCACCGGAACACGGAATCTGGGGAAATATCCCTGCAGGCGAGGTTGTAAGCGATGGCACAGACAGGCTTACCGGCTGCCTATAACCAGCCTCTACAAGAAAGATAGAAAAAATCTTCCTAAAGAAGTAATAGAGAGGCTTGATATCATTGTCTATGACATTCAGGATGTCGGAAGCAGGTTTTACACCTATATATCACTACTTAAAAATGTGATGAATGACTGTAAAAAAGCCGGTCTTCCCCTCCTCATATTAGATAGGGTGAATCCTCTATCAGGCAAGGTTGAAGGAAACATCCTTAAGGAGGAGTATTTTAGCTATGTAGGCTGTTTCTCCCTCCCACAAAGATACGGACTGACTGTGGGCGAGGTTGCAAGGCTGTTTGACAGTGAAATAGGGCTTAAAGACAATCTCCATATCTTGGAGGTATTAAACTGGAACAGAAATATGCTCTTTCCCGAGACAGGTCTTACCTTCATGCCTCCAAGCCCGAATATCCCAAACTTTGAGACAGCCCTGGCCTATGCGGGGCTTTGCCTGCTTGAAGGAACCAACATCTCTGAAGGACGGGGAACCACCCTGCCTTTCCTACAGTTTGGCTCTCCTTTCATAAAGGCAGAGGCGCTGGCAAAGGAATTAAACGGCCTGAAGCTCCCTTCAGTCATCTTTACTCCTGCATTTTTTTCACCCCTACATTTTCAAAAATACAAGGGAGAACTCTGTGAGGGAGTTTTGCTTCATATCACTGACTATCACGAGTTTAGGGGCTGTAGAAACAGGCTTTTAGGATACTATATACCCTAAAGCGGCTATACGGAGACGACTTTAAGCTCCTGCCAAAGGAAAAGGAAAAATACTCACAGCTTCTTCACTTTGCTTACGGGAACCGAGCTTTTTACCAAAGAAAACACAGATATAGAAGAACTGATTGAAATTTTTAGGAAAGATAGTGAAACATTTTTAAGTGCTTGCAAAGAGTATATTTTATGATACAAGTGTGGAAAGTATACAAAATTGAATGTGGCTCTCCCACGAGAGAATTATTATCTTTTAAAAGCTATATATTACACAAGGAGGAACAATATGTCTGATATGCTTGTAAAGCTCTATGATTTACCTGATTCTGTGCCTATCTACAAGAGATGTAAGGACGCAGGGGTGGAAATAAGGAGGGCAATGACTCCTGACTTAAGACGGATAGTTAAATGGGTTAGTGAATATTCAAGCGGCTATGCCGCAGGGGAATGTGAAAGCTGCTTTGGGAAAAGCCCCGTCTCCTGCTTCATAGCGACAAGAGGCAGTGAAATAGTGGGCTATGCCTGCTACAACGCCACCGCCAAGGACTTCTTCGGCCCTACCCGTGTACTTGATAGCGAGCAGGGAAAAGGCATAGGTGCAGCCCTTCTTCTTAGGTCACTTGAGGCTCTTAGGGAAGAGGGCTACGGCTATGCTATCATCGGCTCTGTAGGGCCAGCTGACTTCTATAAAAAGGTGTGCGGGGCAACTCATGATAGAAGATTCAACTCCCGGCATTTACAAGGATTTCTTAAGAGGCTAGTTAAATGGAAAATACGATATTTGACATTACAAATGCAGATGAAACTAAGTTTGCCATCGGGCTAATGAGCGGCACAAGCGTAGACGGGATAGACGCTGCCCTTGTGAAAATAAGCGGTGCAGGCCTTAGCACCAAGGTAGGTCTTGTAAGCTATATCACACTACCCTTTAGCGAAGAAGTTAGAGCTCATATCCTCTCCCTTGCTGATGGGAATCAGACAAACATGGAAGAGGTCTGCAGGATGAATATGTTAATCGGCGAGCTTAGCGCTGATGCCTGCGAGGAAGTCCTTAAAAAATCAGGAATAGATAAAAAAAGAAATAGCCTTTGTAGGAAGTCATGGTCAGACTGTATGGCATGAGCCTGTAAAGGTTGATTTTCTAGGTAAGTGCTTCAATTCTACCTTACAGATAGGGGATTCCTCTCCTATAGCTGAAAGGCTTGATACTGTGGTTGTAAGCGATTTTAGGGTGAGGGATGTGGCTGCGGGAGGAACAGGTGCACCGCTCGTGCCTTATACGGAATTTGTCCTCTATAGCGACAGTAAAAGAAATGTCGCCCTCCAGAACATAGGAGGAATAGGCAACATTACAATACTTAAGAAAGGCGGCAGCCTTGACGAAGTTTTTGCCTTTGATACAGGCCCCGGAAATATGCTGATAGATGGCTGTATAAGTCGTATCACAGGCGGTGAGCTAAAGTATGATGAGGGAGGAAAGCTGGCAGAAAAGGGCGAGCCCAACAAAGAATTGCTGGACTTCATTATAGAAAATGATGACTATATAAGGCAGACACCTCCTAAGAACAGCGGGCGCGAGAGATATGGCTCAAAGTTTTTGGATAGGATAATACAAGAGGGAGAAAGGCTTTCGGTGGCAAGTGAAGACCTTCTTGCTACAATCACTGATTATACGGCATTTACCATATATTATTCCATAAAGAATCATTGCAAGCTGACACCCGATAGGCTGATAGTAGGTGGAGGTGGTGCCAACAACCTCACTCTGATGAGTTATATAAGAAAATACCTCCCTGACACCGAAGTTATAACCAATGAGGACTTGGGGCTTAGCGGAGATGCGAAAGAGGCTGTTGCCTTTGCCCTCCTTGCAAATGACTGCCTATACGGAAGATGTAACAATGCACCAAGGGCAACAGGAGCTAACCACCCTGTAGTTATGGGCAAGATTACAAGATAGAAAGGGGGCCCAGATTATCAGATACATAGTAGGAATAGACGGAGGAGGCAGCAAGACAAACCTTGAGGTAAGATTCTTTGACAGCCTTAATTCTCCTTGTGATATACTTAACAAAGAAAAAAGGAACTTTAAGAGCGGTCCCTTAAATGTAAAAAAACATAGCCTCGGGCAGCCTAAACGAAGCCGTTCTTAGTATGTTAAACTTCTTAGAAGGGCTTGAAGGCGGACTTAAGCCTTGCGAAATGATAGTAGTGGGCACAGCAGGTGCAAGCAACCCCGAAATAGTAGAAAACATAAGAAAAGCATTTAGCGGGAACGGTTACAGCGGAAAGCTTGTCATAGTTGGAGATGATATAACAGCACTTAAGGGCGGTCTCTCCGGAAGGGCTGGCGCTGTGCTAATATCTGGCACAGGCTCTATATGTAACGGCATAGACAGTAAAGGGCACAGCCTTAGAAGCGGGGGCTGGGGCTATCTCATAGACGATGTCGGCTCAGGCTATGCCATTGGGCGTGATATACTTAGCCGGGTAGTGAGGGAAAATGATGGAAGAAGCGAGAAAAGCGTACTTACTGAACTAGTGTATGAAAGGCTTAATATATCTTCAATCCCTGAACTAATTGCCTATGTCTACTCCGAAAACACAGGTAAGAATGATATTGCCGCCCTCGCCCCCCTCATTGCAGAGGGAATGGCAAAGGGCGATGAGGCATCTATAGATATCTGCGACAGGGCAGTCTCTGAGCTTTGCTCCTTAGCTGAGGCAGTTATAAAAGGCCTAGATAGTAAGAATCCGGAGCTTATGCTAAGCGGAAGCATACTAACTAAGTTCCTCCCTGTGAGGGAGAGATTTATAAAGGCTTTTAAGTCAAGAAATGAAAATGTAAAGATTAGTGAGCCTGAACACAGCGCAGAAACTGGAGCTGTACTCATTGGGGCTGAGATGATATTGGCTACATTACAGTAATCAGTCAAAGAACACTTGTTAGAATCACAAACATCGTTGTAATCCACTTTATCAATGGTTTACAACGATGTTTATTTATAAAGCTATTATATACAACAATTTGCTCATCCAAACTGCAAGGCTTACTAAAGCTACGCTGTAGCAATCCTGTATCAATTGGTGTCAAATACTTTTGACACCCACATTATTACATGATTAGGAGAAGAAATACTTTACACTTGTGTCATTATACACTTATATCAAAACTTACGCCCGAGTGAGCTTTCGCTCCACTTCTTGATTTCTCGGGATTATCCACCTTAGATTCTTCTCCCGAAGCCTTATCTTCTGCATCTTCTGCCTTCTTAAGTTCTTTTTCCTTTTCTGCTTTTTCAAGCTCTTCTATAAGAGATTTCTTATGTTTTTTAATCTTTTTGGAATTAGCCATCATGGCCGCACTCTTTGCACTAATGTAGAGCTTCATGTCGTATTCCATAAGGGCACTCTCGTCTTTTGGCGAAACCTTATCTCCCCTTGATATCCTTCTAAATATCTCTAAGACAGCTCCAAATCTCCTTGCTTCCTTGCCCTTTGCCTCAGCCTCCTCTTTAGCTTCCTCTGCCGCCTTTTTTTCAATTCTTCTGCAGCTGCCGCAAGCTCTTCCTTCTTTATCCTTGCTGCCTCGGCTTTTTTTCATCTTCCTTAGTGCTGTCACCTTCAGGAATAATTTTATTCTCTTCACTTTTTAGCGGTTTTTTGGATTTATCCAACTTTCTATAGCTGTAGTTATTAATCAAATTCCCTTGTATCTTCATATCACACCTCCCATCATACGATATTGTCTTAATTCATATATCGGATTTGTTGGGGATATTATTTAGGCTATTCATCATTTACTTCTTTATCAGCTCATACCATATTGACCTGCTTCCACCATACTGCACAATCAAACCATTATCTACCATTATTTTCAAAACACGACCTGCGGTTGATTGGCTGGTTTCAAGTAGCTCCTGTGCCTTTTTTTCTTGTAATTATTTGGTGTTCATTCAAATAATTTAAGATTTTCTCCTCCCTTGAACTTAGGATATGAACTTCCCTGACTCTCTGACTACACCAATAGCTTCTGGTTTGTTATTTACATAATTCAAATTAGGAAGAGTAATTTTAAATGCATTACTTGTTGTTTGTATCTGAGGTTGTACCTCTGAATCAGCATAGGCTTCCAGTATTTTTTTCATGCCCGTACCATAGGCCTCAATAAGCTGTAATCGATAGAATATATTAGCTAGATGTGGATTTCTGCAGACAGAAACACCCACCAACACATCGTCAAGTTCCAAACCGGAGATAAGTCCCACCAACAGACACAAATTCGATTCTGTCATCATAAATGCTTATCAATGTAGCGGCTCTAAATGAGTAATCACGATGCACAAGCGTGTTCATAAGTGCTTCACGAAGAGCTACCTCCGGGTAATCTCTGGCATCAATACGCAGGAGTTTATGGAAGGTTGAATAAGTCTTATTGTATAAGTCAATATAATTATAGACCTCATTCATTTGCTGCATAATAGAGCCACAAAACTCTCTTCTGTCCTTAAACACATTTTGGTTAGTTCCCTCAAAAACTGCTGCCTTTATGGTAAATGGACATTGTTCAGACAGTAGCAAACCAAGATTTGGTATACAGGCCATCAGCTGAAATTATTTTTAAGTGTTTGCATTTGTGGCAAGCCATATGTAACTTTTTCTTGCCTTAAACTCCTTTTTAGCAGTTTCAAATGTTAGTACTTGATTTAATGAACGCATATCCTCAAAGCTGTCGCCATCTGTTTCTTTTTTTGATGCTTTCCTGTACTATAGCTTTTTAACTCAATAGATTCAGTTTCTCTAAACTCCATTCAACTCACCTCTTTTTATATTCTACTCATATTCTAATCATTATAATCAATTTTGTCAACATTATGATTAGAATACAGGTAGAAAAAGGGAGCATAAAAATTAGGGCTTATTTCAATCCCAGCTCTAAGCTTTTTTTATCTATTATATAACTCTATGTAAAACAATGGTTCTATATTTACAGTCTTCAAAACTCCCTTCAAGCAATGTCTTTTCTTCCCTAAATTCAGTCTCAGGAACTGCCGGAAAATAGGTGTCAACATCCTCATACGCCCTGTCGTACCTGGTTAAAATAACCTCATCCGCATATTTTAGGCTCTCCTCATAGACCCGTCCCCCACCTACGACGTATAGGTCTTTATCAGGGAATTTTTGCTTAGAATATTCTACAGCTGTCGTAAGACTCTCGAAGGTAATCACCCCGTCATTTTCATACTTCTTGGTTGTGGAAATTACGATATTCACCCTGTCAGGCAGGGGTTTACAGCCAAGGGATTCAAAGGTTTTTCTACCCATGAGGACAATGTGTCCTATGGTTAGTCTTTTAAAAAGCTTTAGGTCTTCAGGGATTTTAAAACAGGAGGTTCCCTGAGTTGCCAATGGCGAAGTTTTGATCTACTGCTGCTATTAGTTTTGATTTTTCATAGTTTTTTTCCTTTGTCTGTGTAATACTATGGGAATATTTATACTATCTTTATTACTAGCTATCCACCCAGTTCTCTAATCTTAGCCCATCTATCCTCTCAAATTCTTTAATATTATTAGTGACAACAGTATAGCCAAGAGACCTGAGATGCTCTGCTATCATCATATCCAATGGGTCTATAGGTGTACCCTTTTCTCTCTAATTCCGCACGTATCTCTCCATACCCTTCTGCCGCACTGATATCAAAGGGACAATATTTCTATATCTGTAAGCAACAATGTAAGAGCGAGTACGGTTTTTGTCAACTGCTTTTACTTTTTTTCTACTCCATGTATAAGCTCAGCGTAAGTTACTGAAGATATGCATATTTCACTTGTATTATGCTCTTTCAGTCTTTCAATAACTTCTCTCGGCTTGTGCTTTATGGCATATATGCAAATGTTGGTATCAAGCATATATCTCATAACTCTTCCCTCTCCTGAGCTCTCTGATCTGCCCTGCCTTCAGCCATATAATCTTCCGAAAACATATCAATGGCCTGCAATACAGACTCCCACTTATCTGACTTGGGAGAAAGCAAAACTATATTTCCCGATTTTATTGATTGATACTTCATTGGCATCAAATCTATATTCCTTTGGCAGCCTAACTGCCTGACTTCCACCATTTTCAAATATTTTTTTGCTGTCATCATATCCATCAACCTCCTTTTTTTATTAAATATATATTAAAGTATATACTAAAGTCAATGCTTATTTTTTTAACCAATAAGAAGCTTAACTCTCTATCCCATATCAGTTCTTATTTTTTTCGCTTACTAAATAATTAAATAAGTCAAGACTTTCATTTAAAAATGTAAAAAGATGGTGAATTGCAAAAAGTAACTTCCACGCCTAAGTTTTAAATTTTTTTATTTTGGCTACGGTACGGAAGTTACTTTTTCAAATAACTACTGCGAGGCAGCATTTTTATATCTAAAAAAACTTCCCCATTTACATTAAATGGTGTATAATAATTATAGTTTGTTTGATATTTAATTTAAATTTTTGATAAAAAAATATTGGTATATGAAGGAGAGCACAAAATGAGTTATCAGGAAATTGCTAAAGATATGATTGATAAATTACCGGCTGATAAGATGATTTATGTCATAAATATTTTTGGAAAAATTTAGGTGAAATGTATGGGATTAGTCTTTATCCAAATTATGAGCCGAAATAAAGAAACCTTAGAAGCTATTAAAGAAGTAGATAATATGATAAAAGAAGGAGTAGGAGAGCATTTTTGAAGGGAGTACAACAGAATTTTTTTGAATGGAATTTTAGGGGAGTAAGAGTATGCTAAAAACTTAATGTATCTACTAAATTTAAAACGAGATTATAAAGTATGTAATAAAAGAGGATATAATCTACAATTACTGCAGATAGTGATTGATATTTTGCGAATACCTGAATTTCTTGAAAAGAAAAATATAAAGACCATAAGCTAAGCGGGAACTATGAAGGATGTAGGGAATGTCACATTTTACCGGATTGGCTCCTAATATATCGTATTAATGATGATGAGCTGTATCTTGTTCGTACCGGAACGCATTCTGATTTGTTTGGGATATAATGATAGATTTTCAAGGTAAGTGTAAATCTTCTCCTCCTTTTTGAAAATAATGAGTTGATTCCAATCATAGAAATTAATGGACGATTTACTTTATCAACCTATGTTTCCTTTGTACAAGAAAAAAAGAAACTTGCGAATGCTGTATTATTTTCATTTTATACAAAAAAATTCCATTGGTGAGTTATAATAATTACAGTGGACTAAAAAAACAACTTCAAGAAAAAAACATCTGGTATAAAGACAATCATGGATTGTTTGTATATAATTCAGAATCTATTACGAAGCGTAGAGTTGGAGAGAATGGCAGAATGTTTGGTATACTTATGTGAAACTTTAAATGTTTCACAAATCAAAAGTTGTCTAAAGGAGATTAGCTATGAATTTTAAGGTTGCAATAGTACAGAAGCGCTCTATACATAACCATATTAGTGAAAACGTATCGGATGTTATTCGTATGATGGAAGAAGCCTCAGTGAATGCAGCTGATATACTTTTATTGCCAGAATGTTATGTTACTGGATTTGGCTTTCCCGTTGTTTATGAAAATAGTATTGCAGAAGATGATTTAGCGATTGAAAAAGTATGTGATGCTGCAAAAAAATATAATATAGGTGTGGTTTTTGACTTCTTTTACAAAAGGAAAAAAAGTCGACCACAGAATACAGCTTTTGTAATAGGAAAAATCCGGTGAAAAAAATTTGATGAAATATTCCAAGGTTCACACTTGCGACTTTGCTGACGAAAGAGAACTCGAACCAGGTACCGAATTTAAGGTCTGTGAATTCGATGGGATTAAACTTGGAATTATGATTTGCTATGATCGTGAATATCCTGAAAGTGCAAGAATTTTAATGTTAAAAAGGAGCAGAGATTATTCTCGTTCCGAATGATTGTGAAACAATGAAGCCTAGAATCCAGGCATTGTCTACGAGAGCCTATGAGAATATGGTTGGTATAGCGATGGCCAATCCGAATGGAGATAATAAGGGATGTTCCTGTGCATATAGTCCGATTTGTTGGGATCGAGAGGGAATTAGTGTTGAGAATACGATTGTGTTAGCAGATGATATGACCGAGGGGATATTCTATGCTGACTTTGATATAGACACAATCAGAGATTACAGAAGTAAAGAAATGATGGGCAATACATTTAGAAAAAGTAGATTCCTATAGAGAATTACTGAATAAAAAAATATAAGCGAACCTTTTATTCGAAACGGTCAAGATAGAGAAACAAAATAACGAAAAGTGCTACAAAAACAGTCACACGATTTCGTGTGGCTGAAGAGATTTCTTCTTTTGTATCAATGATTATGCCTGCTTATATTGATAATATGTATTGTAAATCTGTTCAAGGCATCAATACATTTAGGAATCATAATACAAAGGTCGAAACAAAGCTGAGAGAGCTTGGATTTATCGAGTTTTCATTATAGGACTAATCTATATGCATGCACTATGCAGCGGGGAATATGCACTAAAACACCGGAAAGCGTGTCACATACTCCCTCCTTTGAACTTAAATAATCTCTCGGAATCTCTAAGCCAGTAAATATAAGGCTTTTCAGATTCCTTTTTTATTAAAATCCCCCACTTTTTTTGCCAAAAACATACTTGACAAATCCATCGAAAAATGCGGCGCTACGCGCCCTTGTTTATAAGATATATTTTTCGATTGGAGGCGATTTTATGTTACCTGTTAACTGCGGCAGCCATGCCGACTACCATACTAAGTTTGACTTCTGGTTATGCAGCATTCTTTATAATATCCTCTTCATTATAGGCTATAGGCACATCACCCTGATAGTCCATCGGTGCCGCAGGATACTTAGATGCATCCCATGAATGGTCCTTTCTCATACTTGCATCGCCTTTTTAAATAATAATCCCTATTGTTAAAATATTCATACTCAGAAGTATCTTCATAATGCCCTCTATTCCAAGTATTATCAAGATGATACCAGGTTCCGTCAACCTTTACCATATTCCAGCTATGAGCTCCACCTGCGTCACCTACAATATAAAGGACTTCCAACCCTGCCTCTTTTTGCAAGTCTATAGAACATATTAGCCTTAGAGTTGCATACTCCGCCTCCTCCGAAAAAGTAGTGCAAATGAGCTATAAACTGAATATTTCCCAAGTTTTTTTCTTTTTCCTAACTCATCTCCAAAAAGCTCTCCTCTATCTCCAAAAGTATAGCGGTATGCCCTTACCATAAAGTCATTAATCGCCCTAACCTTTTCTTCATCAGTCATCTCAGACCTTATGTTATCCGCCACCCACTTAGTTATACTTTTCTTCAAATACTCGATATCTTCTTTTTGTAATCTCATATTTCTGAGAACTCGTCAATTTAAAAATATCCTTTGTAAAGCTGCATAGAATTGGTGGCATTGTTTAAGTGATGAGCAATATCATTAAATTCCGGTATGGCATATAATCTATCCCATACATCTTCATTTTCATCTTCAAAATTAACAACATCGGAAGCAATATTCAAAGAAAATTCCTCTTCAGCATTTTTCAGTTCTTTTGACAATCTCTTTTAGCAACTCATCTTTAGAGTGAATAATTGGAGTAACTTTTGCTAAAAATAGCGTCTGCCTGTCGCTTAGTTAGCTTGGTATCAAGATTGAATTCAAGCACTCCAAACTTTGGATATTCGCGTGAAGACTGAGTAATCCATACCTTTTTCTGCCAAATCATTGTACTTTTGGTTCATCTTCCAATGAGTCCACAAAATCACTGTTAAATTCTTTTATAAATAGGCTTGCTCACTTTGAATATGAACTTCTTATCAAGTGCATAAAGGTTATCTAAAAAAATGCTTTTTCTTACTTCTTCACTGCTTTCTATTACAGGCTGCTTTTTCTACCTTCTTTAGATTAGCTACAATTTTAATCCATTCTTTATGCGGTGCCTTGTAGGTTATTGTAATTTTAACGAAAAGAACCTTTTTAGTTGAATTATAATCATAGTTATAGTGCTTTACATGATTCAGTAATTCCGAAGCTATAAAGCTTCTATTTCCCTTTTTCCCAAAAAGACTTTATCGAAACTTTCAATATTAGAAACCACCTTTCTGTCAATCTGATAGCTGATTTCCCTAGTTCTTTTAATAAGGTTTTTCATCAAGGCTCTTTATCAACTGTTTCTTTGAACTAATTTTAATAATCTTTTTCTTCTGACCCTTGCTTGCGACAATTCTTACATTCTTTTTTTCGCGTCCGCAAGAGCTTTTTCACCTGGTAAAGCCACTGTCAAAAAGGACAGAAACAGAATTAGATATACTATCTTTTGTCTCATTGTTGTTTTCATTTGCCATCCACCTCTTAATTTCATTAAATAAAGCATCATCGTATGATATATCGGATGGTTTAGCTGTCTTGATTAGAGTTCTTTACCACAAAGCACCACTGCCTTCTCTAGTCCATCACAAATCCTATCACTCCCTTATGCTTCACTTCAACAGCCTTTAAGCTAAAATCATCGCATAGGGATTACAATACTTTATCATTAGCCTTGCTATCCTAGCCAAGAGACTCAAAGGTTTTTCTCCCCATGATGACAAAATGTCCTGTGGTTAGTCTTTTGAATAGTTTCAGGTCTTCGGGGATTTTAAATAGGATGAATTGAAAAAGTAAGTTCCACATCTTGGCCTCAATATTTATATCTAGGCTAAGAGTGGAACTTACTTTTTGACAGTGTGCCAGATTATGTGATTGTGGATGTGGGCCATAACCTCCTTGAAAATATACCACTTACCTATAGAGGTCCCCCAGCGTAAACAATGTAACCTCTCCCTGCATTTCTGCCTCCAACAGTGTCGGCGTAAATCCCCCCTTGGAAAAAATATAATAGTGGAAGATTCCGTTCTGGCGAAATACTGCCGCATATCTGCGTAGCAGTTCCAATTCCTCGATTCCAATCTTCTCATTCCGATATTTGCAGGAACCAATCAGATACTCGTTTCCATCTACCGGTGCCCCCACAATGTCGATCTGTACCTCCCTACGGGTCTTAGAATCCGTTCCCCACCACTGTCCCACATTACTAAGCAGAATCGGTAGGTCTTTCGCATAGCGAAGCAAATATTCCTGGCACATTTTTTTCAAATACTAGTCCCATATAATCAGGGTAAAAGCGTTTCACCGCCTGTTCATAGATAAGACGCATCCGCCCGGCGCTGATGACAGACATATTCCGAGGAACGAAACGATACCAAAAATCGAAAAAAAGTTATCGTCAATGGCATAGATCGTTTTTCTTGCCGGGCTTCTCCGTAATCGGCGTTTCCTTTTTCAAAATTCCTAAATCCAGCAATACCTTCAAGTACTTCGCACATACGCCGGATTCCAATCCGACCTTTGTGGAAATCTCGTTGGAGTGGCTGGCTCCTGCGGCAATCGCTGAAATGACAGAGTTGTAGATGGCCGGCTCCCGCAGTTCCTGCTTTAACAAATTTTTCCGGCTCCTCAAACAGGGTAACTGGAGGTGCTGAACAGGTTATCCAAAAAGAGCTTCGTCCAAATTGCTTTCCACATCCAGTTTATTGATATAGTGCGGAATGCCGCCAGTCACGCCATATAAAAAGCGCCTGGTCGGCAGCTTTCAGTTCGGGATGAAACTCAGTAATCTCCCGGTAGGTCAGCGCCTGAATCTTAAACTGCGCCGTGCGTCGTCCATACAGAGGGCTTTCATACCCCAGCACCTGGTATTCCATAAAGCTCATAGAGGAGCCACACAGTATGAGATAAATCCTGCTGTCCCTGCCAGCTGTGATCAATGATATGCTGGAGCCTGGAGGAAATCGACTTTTCCGCTTTCGCAAGATATGGGTATTCATCAATGACAAATACCAACCGTTTCTCCATCGCCATCTCGGTAATAGCCTCCAGTGCGTCCTCATAGCTCCGATAGGTAGGAGTACTGGTGCTGTCCGAGATTCTGACAGGTATAAATCGCCTTGGAGAGCGCTTCCAGATTTTCCTGAGAGGATGCGTTTAGGGCGGAAAAAAATAGACGGTAGGTTTTCCTTTTGCAAAATTCGTTGATCAGGGCGGTTTTGCCTACGCGTCGCTCTACCATAAATGACAACACACTCAAACCGGTCCCTTTTTATAGCGGTTGTTCATGGTGCGGAGTTCTTCTTCCCTACAATAAAAACATAGTGACCTCCTTACTTATGCAGATTGCTGAGTTACGAGTTGGTGTATTATGAGTTTATTATATACATTATTATGGATTTTGTCAACTAAAGAGTCTTGGGACCTTTTAACGTGAAAAAAGATACTCTACAAGCAATTAACCTGTAGAATATCGTTTTATTTTTTTATTCTCTTAACGATTTACTTCTTCAACAACTCATAACGTATGGAACTACTTACCTAATTCCTAAAAAACTCCCACACTGCCCTGGCTGTCCCTTCATTCATGCCTTCCACAGCGGCTAGTTCTTCCTCAGTCGCCTTCTTTATATCATCCAGAGAGGCAAAATGCTTCATTAGAGCCTTTCTTCTTACCTTGCCTATGCCTTTTATATCATCTAGTACGGAATGAACCTGATTCTTTCCTCTTAGTAGCTTGTGATACTCTATAGCAAATCTATGAGTTTCATCCTGTATCCTTGTAATGAGCTTGAATAGCTCCCCATGTGTGTCTATAGGCTGCTCCACATTGTTATAATATATGCCTCTTGTTCTATGCCTGTCGTCCTTTACAAGGCCTGCTACAGCTATATCTATGCCCAGCTTCTCAAGTACCTTTAGGCAAATGTTTATCTGCCCTCTTCCACCATCCATAAGGATGAGGTCAGGGAAGTTTGAGAATTTGCCCTCCTTCCTGCCTCCTGCCTTCTCAAGGATTTTAAGCTCTTCCTTTTCCTTTAAGCCATGCTCAAATCTCCTTGTAAGCACTTCCTCCATAGAGGCATAGTCATTTGGCCCCACCACTCCCTTTATTTTGAACTTCCTATAGTCATTCTTCTTAGGCTTGCCGTCTTCAAATACGACCATAGAGCCAACATTCTCATAGCCACTGGTGTTGGATATATCGTAGGATTCTATTCTCTTTATATCATTTGAGATGCCAAGCAGGTCGCGAAGCTCCTTTACTGCGCCAAGAGTCCTTGCCTGCTCCCTCTTATTCCTCTCGCTGTCCTGATTTAGTACCATAGCGGCATTCTTGTAGGCAAGCTCTGTAAGCCCTGCCTTTTCACCTCTTTTAGGCACTAGTATATTTACCTTGCTTCCCCTTTTGGTTGCAAGCCATTCTGACAAAAGCTCCTTCTCCTCCGGCTCATCCGCAAGCATAATGTCCTTGGGTATGAAAGGGTTCCGGTGTAATACTGCTTTATAAAGTCTGTATATATGGCTCCCTTTTCATCATCTCCAACCTCATCTAAGGAGAAATGTTCACGGCCTATAAGCCTGCCTCCCCTTATGAAAAAAACACCTGCATCACGGCTTCTTTCCCGGCCTTTGCAAGAGCCAGCACATCTCTGTCGTCTACATTTTCATTGGAGTTTATCTTCTGCCTGTCGCTAAATCTCTTTACATGGGTTAGCATATCCCTGTAGTTGGCAGCTTCTTCAAATTCAAGCTTTTCAGAGGCTTCCATCATTTTGTCGGTAATCATTTTCAAGATAGGCTCATAATCCCCATTTAAGAACTTGATTACCTCATCTATCCTCTTTCTGTACTCGCTTGGCTCCACATAGCCCTGACAGACTCCGTCACACCTGCCTATCTGATAGTTGAGGCAAGGGCGCTCCTTTCCTATATCTTTGGGCAGATTTCTCCTGCAGGTTCTTATCTTATATATCTTGTGTATTAGCTCCAAAGTCTCGCTAATATGGGCCGGATAGGGGCCAAAAATACTTAGCCTTATCCTTCCCCTCTTTCTGGTAAACATAACCCTTGGATACTCCTCATCCACTGTCACCTTGATGTAAGGATAGCTCTTGTCATCCTTCATCATGGTATTGTACTTAGGGCGGTGCTCCTTAATCAGGTTACACTCTAGCACCAGGGCTTCAAGCTCAGAGTCAGTTATTATGTATTCAAAATGGTCTATATTCTCAACCATCCTCTTTATCTTGGGAGAATGTCTGTTGATACTCTGAAAATACTGGCGGACTCTGTTTTTAAGACTTATCGCCTTACCCACATAGATAATTTCATCGAGCTCATTGTGCATAATGTAGACTCCGGGCTTTGTGGGCAGCTTCTTAAGTTCTTCCTCTATGTTAAACATCTGATACCTCTCTTCTTGAGGTTATTTTATATTTAAATACTGGCAAATGTCAAATATACTGTGACATCCCTGTTGATATATAAAAATGCAGTAACATGTTATCGCATAATATGTTATTGCAAACTCCATTCTTCAATTACTGAAACTACTTCCACTTCCTATCCAAATGATTCCTTACTATCTCGCATTCAGCCAAGTGGCGGTACTTTGGCAGGTTTTTCATTGATAACCGTTAGCAAAGCTTTAGCATCGGTCTCTTCATTGGTATATATAGCAGCACATATCTTCTCATCCCTTTCAAATACCTTGCAGTTCTCAGCCTTAGTCACCTCTAATATAACAGCCTCAATCTCCTCAGGATAGATGTTTCTCGCATTCTTCCCTATGATGACCCTCTTTTTCCTTCCTGTAAAGAACAGCTTATTTCCTCTTAGATACCCCATATCCCCCTGTTCTAAAGTATCCGTCTTCAGTAAAAAAACTTCCTGTAATAGTCCTCTCTCCCATAGTAGCCAATGAAGATGTTCTCGCCTTTTACAAGGATTTCACCGACTCTGTTTTCATCATCCTCATCTATTCTTACATCTTGATTTTCAAATACCGTCCCCACAGAGCCAACCTCCTGTTCCCCCGGATATTCCACACTGATAAGTGAGGCTGTTTCAGAAAGGCCATAGGCATTTAGCAGGGTTATTCCCTCCTCTGCCATCATTTCACGAAGATGAGGCTCTAGAATCGCACCACCGCAAAATACAATCCTTGCCCTGCCTCCTAGCAAGGTCTTAACAGAAATCCCTTTTTCCCTTTTTTTGCAAGGTAGATTTTTCTCGAGGAAGATTGGTACTGTGCTAAGTATGGTAGGTTTCACTTCAAGAAGTTCCTCCACTATTTTATTCTTATCACTGCAAAGATAAATCTTCATACCTGTATATAGGGAATAAATGAAATTGCAAAGTCCTCCGTAGGTATTGCTAAGCGGCAAAAAAAGGTAGGCAGAGTCCTCCTTTGTCATCAACGCCCTTTTTAAGAGATTTTCCAGGTTCACAAACATATTCTTCTGAGAGAGCATAACCGCCTTGGGTACCCCTGTAGTTCCCGAAGAAAATACGATTCGTGAGCAGACTCCATCATTCACCGGATAAGGGGTAGATCTGCTTTTCTTCTCATTTTCAAGAAGTTTTGTAAATGAAATAAGCTTTATTTCCCAATTCACGGTGTCAAAATCCAAGAAGTCCTCCTCTTTTGATGAATCATAGAGTATGGCATCCACATCCACCGTTTTTCATTATGTGTAAAAGCTCTTTCTTAGTCCACTGAGCTACAAACATCACAGAACAGCCAATAAAGGCCATTACAGCTACATCTGCCACCATAAAAAGCGTAGGAATTTGCACCAAAGATGGCTAATCTCTTCCCCGTCAATCCCTCTTCCTTAAGATAGGCGGCAGCCCTCGTCACATCCTCATAGAAATCTCCATAGGTGTGAGGGACAAATTTGCCCTCCACTTTTTTTCAAAAAAATATTTATGATCCTTCCATTTCTCGTGGTTTTTAGTCAGTATCTCTGCAACTTTATTTCCCATTGTCTTTTTCCTCATATCTTCTCTTCTTGTCTTTAATTTTCACTTTTTACTTTTTATTATTTTTTTCTTGGGCTTTTCTTGGGCTTTTCTTGGCATCTCATTTTTTTATCATTACTTTTTTTATTTTTTTACTTTTTTTATTTTTTTGCTTTACCTTTCTTTGCTTTGTCTTTCTTTGCTTTGTCTTTCTTTGCTTTGTCTTTCTTTGCTTTTGCCTTTCTTTTGCTTTGCCTTTCTTTGCTTTACCTTTTCTTTGCTTTACCTTTTCTTTGCTTTACCTTTCTTTGCTTTACCTATCTTTATTTATTTCTATGATATCTTTTTTTCAGCCATTCGTTTCAGCTTATTATAATTAATTTTACTGTGATGCTTTGCATCGCAGGGATTTGAGGGTAAGAATGTAATAACCACCTCTTCTCCTATATCCCATTCTTTCACAAGATTTCGCAAAAGCCTCTTCCTCACAGCTTCCCTCCACAAAGAGAAAGTTCTTCCCTCGTGATAAAAAAACCGCAGCTTTTCTTATACCTGAAAAACCTTCTTACAACAGCCTGTTCCAAGTCATTTGAGAAAAATATCTCCTTTTTTTCCTCTTACAAATACATCTTTTTCTACCCAAGTAAAAATAGTTTTTCCATCCACTATCCTTCCCAAATCTCCTGTTTTTATGCCAGTACAGCCCATTTTTCATCCACCACTCCACGCTTGTTTTCAGGGGTTTAGATAGGCTGTAAGTACCACATCGGAGTGTACCATAGATTTCATTATTCTCATCAGTCTTGATTAGAACTCCCGAAACCGCCTCCCCAAGCACAGTCTGCCCTTTTTCAGGTTATTTATATATTCATCCAAATCAGTCTTACATATAAGGTTACATTCAGTTGCTCCGTATATGTAGGTTATCTTTGCCTTTTTGAAATTTATTTCTGATTAGCTCTGCCTCATAGAGGTTTAGTACGGCACCGCCGATATATACCTCCTCTAACCCCTGAAAGAGAATCTCAGTCTCCATACAAAAAATCCGGAGTGGTTATAACCACCTGTGCCGGCAGTTTTTGCAGGCGGTTAGCCCTATTAAACAGCCTTAATATCTTTTGGCTTTTTTTGTAGGCATTATTATCCCAGTGTAACCATTTAAAAATATTTACAAAATGATACATAAATGAGGGTATTTAAGACTACTGTATCTTCACTTCTCGCATTTATATTGCGCCTTACAAGGTCTAGCTGGCGGTAAAGATCATCGTGGCTTCGCAAAATTATCTTAGGTCTTCCCATAGAGCCCGTAGTCATCGTAAGCACAGCCACCTCATCACCTGCCACCTCTCTGTTGCTAGGTCTTTCCTGCATTTTATTACCCTTTTCATAACCATTTTCGGCAATTATCTTCTCTATAAGGATCACATCCTTAATCCTTCTAAGCTCACCAAATACAAGCCTCACAAGCTTTGTCCTGCCCGAGACCGCTATGTAGTCAGCCCTGTATTCCTCTAAGGTCTTTCGGATAAGGCTCTTTCCGGCCCAGATATCAATTATCATAAGTGAAATGCCAAGCCTAAGACTGGCAAGCATAAAGACCAAAAGCTCGTATGATGGTGCTACAAAAAGTACCACCCTCTCATTTTTCTTCATTCCTCTTGCAATAAGCGATACACAAGCCCTGTCAACATCAGCACTTAACTTGTTAAAAGCTTATATTCTTCATCTCCCTGCCCTTAATATCTATAAAGGCAGTTCTCTCCCCATACTTCTTACAAGCATCATCAAAACAATCAACTATCCTGCTCATATCACTCCTGCTTCGTATAAACAGAAAAAAATCCCTGTAAAAATACGATTGGTACACCCTAAAAAAAGCGACTTACTCTCCTCTTTCAAAAGGGTAAACTCCTTCTTTGGTAAATATCTTCTGTTTTGCATATTCCAAACGGCAATCCTGGTGCCATTTTTGCTTATTTTTCTTAAGCTTGTTTTACATTTTCCAGAAAAATCTTCCTCACTCATATATTCAAAAAATGTCCGAGAGATTGAAAAAAATCAATCTTCTCATTTTGAGGGATGTCCAAAAACGAGCCATGTATGAGCTTAATCCTAGACAGTCTTTTCCCTGATGACAGGTAGATTCTCTTTCTTCAAATAAAGCGGCAAGGCAGTTTTGGTGAAGTTACCCCTCAGTATATAGCTTAGATACGGATTGTCAAAGTTTGTGCTATTAAATATGCCATACTCAAAGCGTTTTTTTGATGTCTCCTGCGACATCCCTCTTATCCGCCACATACTCATAAAAAAACTCTTATCCCTGCCAAGACTGCCCATTACCTTTATCCCAAAAGAACACACGAAATATCGTACGAAACCTAAGGTTATCTATGTATCTTTTATAATAAAATCTCTGCTCCTTTAGTAAAGATAGAGAGCAAAAACAGCCGGAGTCTTGCTTCTCTGCAAAAATAAAGGGCAGACGAACTTTCTAAATATCTGAAAATATCTCTCGAACTTTCCAATATGGATGATTCCCTGTACTATCAGTTCCCTTCTCTGATTAAAGTAGTTAAAAGCTCTCTTTGTCCATATATTCCTTTAGAGAAAAAAATGTCTTTAGTCTGTCTGTACTCTCCCTAAGTCCAAAGAAGGCCAAAAATCTCGCCATAGTTTAGTCTCTCTATCGCAGCCATCTTAAGCTTCATCAGATAAAGCTGGGTTTTATTGATATCAAAGGCATAGATTTCCTTAGGATTAGACAGTAAGAGTGCAAAGGTGTTGTCCCCTCCGCTGGCTACGGAAACCCCTGTTTCTCCCTCTTTTTATATCTAAGGCCTTTAAGAGAATATTGCTATCCTCCCAGCAATTTGAGTACCTTATAAATGAAAAATTTATTCCTTGTCTTCATCCCTCTCATCTATCCTTTCCACCGTTCCCTTCACACCGTCCACACGAACCAGCATTCCATCCTTTATATTCTCAGTCAGCCCTCTAATGCCTACCACAAGCGGGATGCCCATTTCTCTGGCTATAACTGCAGAATGAGAAAGCACGCTTCCACGCTCTATGATAATCGCCTTTTGCCATAGGGAAAAAGCATGGTCCAGCCCGGGTCAGTCCTCTTTGCCATAAGGATGAGGCCTTCCACATCTGCATCCTGTGGGTTTTCTACATATTTCACCCTTCCTGTGACAGCCTTTCCACCGCCTGCAACTCCCTTTAATACACCATCTTCTAAGGACTTTGTTTCCTGCCTCGAGAATATAGGGAAGCATATTTTTCAGCCCTTACTTCACCGTAAAAAAATACATTCTTTCAAATATTTCTTTATCTTTGTTTTCTTCAAGTTCCCTTTTTTTCTTTTTCTCTAGCCTTTCCCTAAGTAAGGCTATACTCGGGCTTTCTCCTCTGCTATCCTAAATACCTCCTCCTTGGTAAGAAAGAAGATATCCCTGAAAATGAGCAATAACTCCGGCTTCTTCGAGATTATGCCCTATGTGGAGAAATATCATCCTCACAACATCATAAATATAAGTCCTGTAAAAGCCTCAGATATTCCCTGTTTCTTACAAAGTACTTCGTTATCTTCACAAGCTTTTTAAGAAAGAATCTCTTAGGAAATGATACCTGCCTGTAAAGCTCTTCTTCATCTATCTCAAGCGGCTTATACACAGATGGCTTTTCCTCCATTTGCAGGTAGTTTTTTTAAGCGTCTTAAAGAGAAAGTCAGGATTTTCTTTAAAGGGTGATGCTTTCAAGCTTTAATTCATCCATTACTCTCGCTCCGAATCGCAAAAATATAGTCTCTTAAATGAGCTGAAAACTCAGTATCTTCACTTAGATACGACTTAAGCTCCTCCTCAGATTTTGTGCGGAACGCTTTAGCTAGCTCCTCATTTTTCCCATATCTCATCCACAAGCTGAAGAAGGACAAGGCTTTGCTTCACGCTTTCCACATTTCCCTGCTTGCTTAGAATCTTCCCAAGAAGTCCCTCTGCATCTTCGACCCCTTCTTTTTTTAAGGACTTCATTCACCTTTCCCATAAAGACCATAGCACTCTATGTCATTTACTATAGGTGTAGTAAAATCATTCAAAAATAGAGGCCTCTATATCCTTATATACCTTAACCAGACTTTTTGTTGTCAAATCCTTCAAAGTCATTATTTCTATAGTCCTTTGTCACCGCTTCAAACTTACTTGAAAAAATGCAGTAGTTGCCCTCTTCATGTTAATAAGTTTTTTTGATAAAAATAAAAATATATCTTAAACAGACGGAACTTGGCTTCCCTCTCATTTTCCTTAAGCTCCACCTTCACTCCCATCATTTTTTTCCATATAGCGTTTGTTCTTGTTGTAGCCGGGGTAAAAGTGCAGTCATCTTATACCAGCCGTTCAGACGGTAGTATATCTTATTTTTCGTAAAAAAACTATCATATTTTTCAAGATCGTAGGCAATACTATCCACCGCCTCTTTTTCAATGAAAAAAGTTCCCAAGAGTCTGGCGGTAAATCTTCTCATAGACCTCCCTTGCAAAGCTAAATGTGAGCGGTGTAGTAACTCCTGAGTAGCTTTCTATGATGTTGGAATTATCAAGAATGGTTCTTTCTTTATTCTTTTCAATATGGCTGTAGCTTGTAATCAGCCTGTTTTGCAGTAGATATACAGTCCCATCCTTAACCGAAAACTCTATGTCTCTGCCTCGTTTTTTTGCATCAATATCCTCTACCCTTAGCCCAAGGCTCACGAGCTCCTGTAAGATATTCTCAGAGAGCGGCATAGCCTCATCCACTTCCACTCTGTTGCCAAAACGGTCATAGACTGCATCAAAGCTGTTCTTTTCTCCAGATACCAAGGCCTCACCAAGTCCTGTAACCACACTGATTAGGACTTCATCAGGATTGTTGGTAAGAGGATTGCTGGTAAACATCACTCCCGAGGTATCGGCCTCCACCATTTTCTGCAAGATGACAGCCATCCCAATATTTTCATCTATTAGCCCATTTTCTTTCCTATATCTCATCGCCCTTTCCGAAAAAAACAGGAGAGATAGCATTGTTTAACTGCTGTGAAAATCTCCTCTCCCTGCCTCACGTTCAGATAAGATTCCATCATACCAGCGAACGAAAAATCTCTCCCCGTCCTCATCCGTGGCACTAGAGCGCACAGCAAGGGAGGCAGTCGTCTCCAAAATACTCACTGACCTTAGAGATGACCTTCTCCTTCCAGTCCTCACTAAACTCCCTATCTCTGATGATTGCACAGATTTCTTCCCTGTTTTTCATCCTTGTATTCAGAAAAGCAAACTCCTAAGCTCTTCTCTCCTCACCAAAAGAACTCAAAAAGTCCTCTCCTGTCAAAACCAGGAAAGGAGGCACCTTAAAAGCCTGCCTCGTAAAAGCTTTACAAGTTCAAAAGCCTTCCCACCGAGCTTATAAGCCTCAGCTCGGTCTCCCATTTCAAAAATCATCTTTTCTCCTCTTTCCCAGGCTAAACCATACGGAAAAAGCATATCAAAGCAGCTAAAAAAATACTCCCTCTTTTATGCCTGATTCCTCCACAGATACAGCAAAGTAAATATAGTAAATCCCACTGACAGGTGCAATTAGCGCTGGTATAAAAGGTAAGGCTTCTTTAATGATGATTAGAAAAATAATTCCCACGCTACATAGCCCGCCAATGCCAAAATACAAGAAATTGAGCACCAAAAACAATGGGACAGTTAAAATTATAAGTATTCTAAGTGCTTTCTTGCTTAGCTGCATTTTCCCTGTCTTCGCATCCTTTTCATAGTCCGCACTATCATCCATAAAACGGATAAAAAACATCTCAGTAAAGAAAAGAAAAAATAGTCTAAGTTCTTTTATTTCACCTGCAAAACTCACGAAAACGAGAGCCAATATAAGGGATGCAAAGCTGTATATAAACAATCTCTTCTTATACAAAAAGTATCTTATTACTTCCATTTACTCACCACTTTATTGTAGATTTCTGCCTTTATCCTTGTAGGAATCTCACTTTTTACCGATGTAGTTAAACAGCTCCTTCATCTCTTCCTTTGGCTTTTCGTGCAGGACTTCACCGGCAAGTATCTTCTTAGCCTCATCCCTTGTTAGCTTGCCGTCTCTTACTAAGAAGCTGATTTCAGGCAGAATATGAGGTCTTCCCTCAGCACACTGGTATATGTACTTCGTGGCAGGGGTGAATCCTGCAATCATAGTGGTTATACTGCTCTCCCACAAGCCAAGAAGTGTTCTTCCTTAAAAATGATACTATTTCCTTTTCATCATAAGGATGATATAAAAAGTAGGCTACAAACTCCCTGAAGTCATCCCCCTTAACATCCTGAAACAGGGCCTTGCTCACCTCATCCCTTAGATTCTTATCAAGCTTTTCATCTATTTTCCCAAGAAGCCCCGTATACAGGCTTTGTAAGTCCACTTCTTTAACCGAGGATAGCCCAGCCCTGACAAGCTCTGAAAAAAACATCCTCATCATAGGCACGAAACATCTGCTCAGGGCTCCTGCCGTGGACTATCATTCCTGCATCTATTCTAGAGGCCAGATTTATCATGGATGCGTAGCCTATATAAGAGCAGGCAACACAGGGCACCAGCCATTTCTTTATGGAATACGCATAGAAGCGCTTTTAACAGGCTCCTCTCAAAGTCTATATATTCATGTTCCACACCAAACTCTTTTACAAGTCTGTCTATGTTCTTCTTCGCTTCTTCTGAAAGAAAACCGTTGTTCATGGTAAATGCTTTAACATGCAGCTTGTAGCGGTGAGTCAGTTCATATAGGACAAATACACTGTCCTTCCCACCCGATATCCCCCACAGCTGCATCGTATGCGTGTTTCCCCTAACGAGGTCAATTCTTTCTTCAAACAGTGATTTTAGCCTGTCATAATCTGTAAGCCTGTCCCTGTCACGAAGGTAGGCTTCACAGAAGTTACATAGTCCCTCTTTGTTAAATCTAATGTTCCTAACGGTCTCGTCATTTAGGCAAAGTGTGCATCTTTGTCTCATTATAGCTCCTTTACATATACAGCATAGCGCTTCTCATTGTCTTCCACGTCCCCGCCAAACCGCCTGAAGGTCTCCTTTTGCTCGCACTGAAAATGATAAAGCATAGTGTCATAGCCTTTATTTTTGACCAACTCACTCCCTAAGTAAAGGAGGGCTAGATAAATCTTTTGTTTTTGATACTCCTTTTTTTACTGCACTTGTCTTTGATATAAAGTCACTGCCATAGCGGTTTTCATAGCCAAATACATAGCCTATGGCTTCTTTCCTCATGGAAGGCAACAATCAAAGAAATATCTATTTCCTTTTACCCAAGATAGATACAGCTTTTTCAAAAGACTTCAAAAAGGGATGTCTGAGTACAATAGAGCATCTGAGAAGGCATTTTTGAGATTTCATACACCTCTTTCACATAGGCAAAAGCCCTTCTTTCTCGACTGTAATAAAACTGTATCCCTCTTCCTTTTTTTCACTATAAACCTGCTCTCCTACCTCATTTAGCGGATTATTTATTGCGATTTCAGCACTCCTATAGGTATAGAGCTCCCTGTAGCCAAGCTCTTTTTATGTATTCAGGGTAAAAATGGCGGGTTGGTGCAGTCCGGAAAGAGTTTCATATCAAAGCGGCTGATAGCCCAGCGATAGCTCATCCAAGTACAGTAATTAAGTGGCCCGACAAGGCTAGAATATCCCATCTCCTTAGCCTTATCTTCCATCCTGGAAAAATATCTCTTTCCACTCTTCTTTATCTTCTCCAAGTTCTGCAAAAGCCAAACATAGCCTTATAGTCTCTCATATTTTCATTTATTATCAGGTAGGCAGAGGAAGCCCCTGCCTCAAATTTTTCATAGTAGTTTGCAAGCTGTAAAATGCCTAATTCTATGTCCATTGTTTTCTCAATTTATGCGGTTTTCAAAGTTTCAGTTCCTAATGTGTAGTACCAAGAGTAAGGCATACTTAAAAATACCCTCATATCTTTTCACCAAATGTTTCTTTGCCAGTATATCATCTTTCATCTTATGTCAATAAATGAAAATTGAGGCCACAATTTGCGACCTCAACTGTAATTATAATTAATTTAACCTTTGACTGCCCCCGCAATAGTACTCTTTAATATCATTTTAGAGCAGAATATAAATAACATTAAAATTGGTATCACAGATAATGTAACTCCCAAATATATTACCCCTGTAGTCTGTCTTATACACTCCCTGCATCTGTTGTACCAAAATAGGTAAAGTAAATTTATTCTGAGAGAACAACAAAATAGATGGCTGAACGTATGAGTTCCAACAACTTACAAAGGTGAAAATTGCCTGAGTAGCAACTCCCGGAATAATTACCGGGAAAAATAATTCTATTAAAAAAATCATGAATTCGTTACATCCATCCATACGTGCACTTTCAAGTAACTCATTAGGAACATAAGCATCTATATACTGTCGAATCCAATAAACCATTACAGGGGTAGCAAAGCTTGGCATAAGTAAAGCGACATAATTATCTAATAGTTTTAATTCATTCATTTCTTGGAAGTAACCAATTATTCCAAGCTGTCCTGGTAACATCATTGTAGCTAGAACAATCCAAAAACAAAACTTTGTTACCTCGAAATCTGTATTTGGCAAAACCATAAGCAGTTAATGCCCCAATATAAGTTGATATCATCGTATACACCACAGATAAAAAAATACGCTGTTACCAAGTCCTCTCCATATATTCACATTATCCTGTAAACGGCGGTAATTATCAAGCAAATGCGAACCCGGAAATATCTGAAAAGATGTTGATAAAGCCGCATTATCATGAGTACATCCAATAATCATATTGTAAAAATGGTATGATACTTATTACTGCCAACAAAAATTAAAAATTATATAAGTCAATATTCTATATATCTTTGCACGCTTCTCTTTTTTTATTCATTAATACCGCTCCTTTTTTTGCCTGCAGTGTATTTCATGAAAATGATTGAAAAATATTATAATTATAACGAATAATCCATATGAAATTGCTGCACCATAGCCATAATCTAAATTCGTAAATGCGATATTATACATATACATTACCATTGTAAGCAGAGATGACTTTACTCCACCAGTTGCGCCACCAAAAGTATATGGTATATCAAAGATTTGAAGTCCTCCTATAATTGATGTTACAAATGCAAATGTCATTATAGGCCTCATCAAAGGGAGCACAATCTTAAAGAAAACCTGTACCTTGGATGCGCCATCCACTTCTGCTGCTTCAAAAAAAGTTCATACGATATTCCACGTATTCCGGCAGTAAAAAAATTATAGTATAATAGCCAAAATACTGCCAAAATAGCACCATGGCAACAATCAGCTGCGATAACACCGGATTCCCTTTCCAGTTAATAGGCTCTTTAATCAGATTCATTGCACTAAGAATCTGATTGATACTACCTGCTTTCAGTCAAATAATAAGCTGAATAAAAACACCTAAAGATACGGCTGTAACCAGATTAGGAAAAATAAAACACAGTTTTTGAAAAAAATTGCTTCCCCTAAGCCTTTTTTTGGTTAAGTAAAAATGCAAGAACAAGCCCAAAAACCATCTGCGGTAGCATGGCTAACAATGCCATAAATATCGTATTCCCAATTGCTTTTATAAACATTGCATCCTGAATAAGTCGCTGATAGTTTGCAAGTCCAACAAATTCAGGTGTATTAAATCCATCCCACGACATAAAGCTAAGCTTAAATGTATATAGAATTGGATACAATGTAAATGCCAAAAAACGATGAAATATGGTGCAATAAAAAAATATCCCACATTATTCTTATTTATCTTGCTTTTCTTTGATTTTCTGCTTAGTTCTGACACTACGTCTTCCTCCTTTTTAGTAGAAAAAGCTGCTTGGGGAGTTTTTCTCCCGAAAGTTCTCCTCAAGCAGCTCTTCTTATTTAGTTCAATCCGTATTAATCAATGTTAATCTCAGGATAAATATTTTTCATTTCCTCTTTAAATCCCTTAACAGCTTCTTCAGGCGTAGCCTGACCTGTTACAATCAAGTCCATCTGAGCACCTGCACTTATCCATGCCTGGCGGTCATATTTAGTCATTGGATCGCCTTTTTACATTTTTGGCTGTTTCATAGAAATCAGAGAAGTACTGCTGGTCACCTGTAACAACATCAGTGTGTCCTTCTTTAATACACCTTTTCAATTGCAGGAATGTAGCCAGGAAATCACCCCTATGTACCTGCAAGTCCATTCACAAGATAATCTTCATTTGAAGTCATCGTCTTAATCCAAGCCCAAGCTGCATCTTTGTTTTTGGAGCCTGAATACATTCCATACCAAGTACCACCATTCTGATAAGGGGTAGGAGCCTGCATCTATCCCCAGGTATTAGCAGCTTTTTCCATTTTCATCTGCAGGAATTCCAGGTTTTATGCAGAAGTTTAACCCCCACGTTGGCAAACAGGTAAGAATAAACATATCCTTTGCATACATTCCTGAAGTCCAGCCCGCTGACCACATGTCTGCTTCAGCATCAACTTTATTTTTAACTACTGTTTGCATCATCTTGAACATTTTCAACATATAATCATCACTGATAATATGTCCTTTATCATCAACCCAAGGCTGGCCCTTATATGATGCATAAAACTGTAATACAGACTCAACATCATCTAAAAGTGCAACCTTTCCTCCTGATTTCTCATACACCTTTTTACCCACTTCTACAATTTTATCCCAGTCGGACAACATCTTATATAGCTCTTTCGGATCATCTGTTCCAAGATATTCTTTTTGCAAGTGCTTTCTTATACCAAAACCCTCCAGGTGTTGATTGCCAAGAAAGTCCTTTGATATTACCGTTTTTATCCCTAGAGAGCTCATCAACATACGGGAATCATCTTTTTAGAAATTTCCTCTGCCCCATATTGTTCTTGGCTCAAATTCTCAAGAATATCAGTGTCTTTATAAACTCCAAGATCTGAAATTTCAAATGTTGCCACATCAGGTGCATTGGTACCGGTTCTAAATGCATTCTGTAACTTAGTCCTATACTCCTTAGAAGGCATTACAGTTACATTTACCTTTACCCCAGGAACAATTTTTATTGAATTCTTTAACATAAAAATTCATCTCGTCCTGACTTAAATTAGTCCATACATCAATAGAGCCTTTCGTTTTTGAAACATCCTGCGTAATGCTTTGAGCATCTTGTTTTTACTGGATGTTTTTGCCCTCCACTTCCTCCACATCCGGTAAATACCGTTGTTGCCGCCAATACCATTGCTAAAAAGCCTGTAACTCTTCTCTTCATTTTTACACTCCTCCTTTGTAAAAAAAGTAATTATCATTATATTCTAAGTTACAAACAACGCAGTACAGATAAATTCACATTTCAGTTAAACTGTAATTTTTACACAACTCTTTAACCGAAATTCATGATAAAATTATCTGTATTGTTAGTTTGTATTATATACTAACTAACTATATTTGTCAATTTTTAACTTTAAATCTTGAATTATAACTGTCCATAATATATATTTTTGCTTAACAACATTAGACAGGCAAGGTTTTATATAGTATAATTGTTATATATGCAGTCAGGAGGTTCGCCATAGAATAACAAAAAAATACACCTACAACAACGAAAATGCCAGAACTGAGAATATCAAAAAGTGATATCCACACTAATTTGCAGGGAAACTCTGTCTAGGGCAGATATCGCCAAAAGATTTAACTTAAATAAAGCAACTATTTCTGACATTATAGAAAGACTCATAAATGATAATCTTATTAAAGAGGTTGGCTTTTGGCTATAGTCAAGCCAAACGGTGGCAGAAAAGCCTATTTTATTGCAAATAAACAAAGCTGCAGGCCTTCTATTTAGTTTTGAGTTCCAATACAATAAATATAGATTTATGGCGACTTATCTGGACGGTGAGTTAATTACGAAGACCAAAACAGATACCTCTGTAAATAAAGACAATATTGTGAGCTTAATACAAGATACGATTACTGATTTCCTTTCAAATCCCAAGTTTAAAGGTTATAAGGTTTTTGGTATTGGGATAGCTGTTCATGGAATAGTTGAGGGTAATAAGGTTATTTTTCGCACCATACTACGATATATATGAAATAAACATAGCTGAGAGAGTTGAAAAGGCACTTGGAATACCCGTTATTATCGAAAATGAAGCAAATCTATGTGCCATTTTTGAATCTACAGCCAATAGTATGTACAAGGATTTAATCGCCATCAATATAAGCAGCGGTATTGGCTCTGGTATTGTCCTTGACTATCATTTGCATAAAGGAATTCTTGGTGATGCCGGAGAAGTAGGGCATACAACCTTATACCCTAACGGTAGAAAATGTAGATGTGGAAAAAGTGGATGTTTTGAACAATATTGCTCTAAACAGGCTCTCTTAAAGGAATACGCCTTATTAAGCGGCAAAAAGAGCCTGCCCTTTCTATGCTGAAACAGGATTATCTAAACAATGACATTAAGGTAAAGGAACTTGTTGAAAACTATAAAAATAACCTAATTATCGGGCTGGGGAATGTAGTCACCTTATTTTCCCCTGAAATTCTAATTTTAAAATCAGATATTTTTATAGAATTCCCGGATATATTTGAAGAGGTTAAGAATAGCCTAAAACAGTATAATAAAAACGTTCAGGTTTCATTAACAAGGTGGAAGGAATATTCCACCTTGTTTGGTCTAATAATTATGGTATTGCAGAACTATTTTGATATTCCTTCCTTTAACTCATATCTACCGGGCAATTAAACTATGTTTTGAGCACTTGTGATGTAGTTAGATTTAACAGTAAAAAGTAAACAGCAGCTAAACCCCATTATTCTAAGATTAAGCTGCTGTTCCGACTATCAATCAATTCTTCATATAATCATCGTTTTATTTGAAGTATCTTCCTAAACCTTCCAAAAGATACAGGCCTGCCATTGCTCCTTGGTCAGGAATACCCTTTTGCTTTAGCTGCAAATACTACGGCCTTTCCATATTTTTGGCTGCATTTCTTTGGTTGCTTCAACTCCCTTTTTAGCTCCATCTATAGCAGCTTCCATTGTCTCTTTAAGATTCTTTTCAGCAGAAAGAGCATCTTTTGCCGCTTCATAAGCTGGATGAATTGCATCCAAAAGAGTGCGTTCTCCTGTTTCACATTTCCCTCTTTTTTTGATTCCTTCTACATAACCTTCAAGGAAATCTACCAACTCCTGCTTTCCTATGAGACTTCTTATCTTTCAGTTTCTTACCACCCTCCATAGACACCGCTAGACATAAGAGTTCCCATTGTAGAAGGAACTACTGCCGCCATCTTCATACCTGCTTTGACTAGTGTCATGCCAATATTATTTTCATCCATATTCTCTGCAATCAAATCTGGCAAGGCACCAAATCCTTTTGCACATGGTCAATCCGAGGTCTCCATCGCCCATATTTTGCGTCCATTTCACAAAGTTCATCTTTCTTTTCAGCAAATATATTGCTTTGCCCCTTAAACCATTCAGGAACATCCTTTTGCTAATATTTCTTCCATATTATCCTCCTACTTCTGAGTATAGAAAGGTGTATCAGCAGGTGCATCTATTAACTTCTTCATCTCTTTCATCTACTTTTGCAAAGTGATATTGAAGCTCCTGCCATTTCCATACTGGTTGCATACTCTCCAACAAAGGTTCTATATATCTTAATACCCTTCCCTTCACTAGATTAGTTACATCATTAGATAATATGTAAAGTTCCTCAAGGCTAGTAGCTCCTAAGCCATTTATAAGCAAACAAACCTCATCACCATTACCAAGATTAAGTCCTTTAACTATCTCTTCTGCTGCTTCTTCTGCTAGTTCCTTTGAGGTTTTAACCTCTCCATTCCATACACCAGGCTCTCCGTGTATACCCATCACAAAAAGCCATTTCATTTTCTCCAAGATTAAAATTACTATGTCCAAGCTCAGGAATAACACAAGGGGTTAGGGGCAAAGCCAACAGTACCTGTATTATCCTTTGCCTTCTTTGCCGCCTCATACACCCTCATCTAAACTTCCCATCTGACTCGCTTTTGCACCAGCGCATTTATACATAAAGAAAATACCTGCTACGCCTCTTCTTGTATCTACATCTTTGCTTGAAAGTAAATCATCAGCACCAACTATACTTCTGGTCTTGATATCTTCCATTTCAAGGAATTCTGCTGCCATATCAAAATTCATTATATCGCCTGTATAATTTCCATACAAGAAAAAGCGTACCTGCTCCCTCATCAACTTCTCTTGTAACATTTTGCAATCTGCTCTGATGATGGTGACTGAAATACTCCTCCAACACCACAGCCATCTAATAATCCTTCACCTACATAGCCTAAGAATAGTGGTAAATGTCCTGTTCCACCACCTGTCACTATTGCGACTTTTCCCTTCTTCTCTTTAACAGCGCAGTAGCATCTCAAATCATCATCCACATACTTAACCTTATTAGGATGAGGCAGAATATATTCCCCTCAACATATCATCAGTATAATTTTCAGGTAGATTTATTATTTTCATATAGTTTTTCCCTTTTCCTATAAACAGCCTTTTTGCAATATTATACAAGCATAAAAGGCTTTCTCAGTTGTTGATATAGTTGCATACGCTTTCTTAGCTTCTTCATAGAATTTGAATCTATCTATGAAACCTACAAGGTTCTCACCCTCATTATTATGTTTCTTAACTATGTCCTTAAATTCATCCCACACAGGAGTTTCTAAATCCTTATGTTTTTCAGATTTATCCATGATAAGTACAGGAGTTTCTACGAATTCATCCAAAGGCATAAGTTCAAGTATAGCGTCAAGTATTTCTGTAGTTCTTATACCATCGCAACGAATATTAATGTTGCCTTTAGCTACAGAAGTTGCAGGGAAATTAGCATCACCAATCACAATACGGTCTCCATCTCCCATCTCATCTTAGTACTTTCAACAATTCCGGTGAAATGCAATCAGGAATATTTCTTAGCATAAACCTCCTCCTATTCCAAGCTCTTTAAACAACTTTGTCATAAGGCGCCTTACATAAACCTTTTTCGGTAATTATTCCTGTAATCAATTCATGGTCTGTGACATCAAAAGCAGGATTATATACATCTACTCCTTCCGGAGCCATCCTTGCCTTATACCACATTTCTGTAATTTCTTCTCCGTCTCTTTTGTTCTATAGGGTATATCGTTACCAGTCAAGGTATTCATATCAATCGTTGAACTTGGCGCACATACATAAAATGGAATCCCGTAATACTTAGCTAAAATCGCCACTCCCGAGGTTCCAATTTTATTTGCTGCATCTCCATTAGCGGCAACCCTGTCACAGCCAACAAATATTATATCTATTTTACCAGACTTCATAAGTATAGATGCCATATTATCACACTGCAAAGTAGTCTTTATCCCTGCATTATGAAGTTCAAATGATGTCAATCGTGCTCCCTGTAAGAGAGGTCTGGTTTCATCACAATAAACATGCATATCATCACCCTGGAAGCCATGCTCAAGTGCTATATACATTGGAGCTGTCGCTGTACCGTATTTGGCAGTTGCAAGAGTCCCACATTGCAAGTGTCAGAATTCCAACTTCCTTACCTTCTCTCTTAAGCCCTCTAATTAGACCAAAAACCAATTTCACCTATATTACGGCTTATTTCAATATCTTCTGTTCTTATAAGCTCTGCTTCATCTAATAGTATATTTTTTTAATTTCTTCGACACTTTTATCTTTGTTCTTCTTTACGACATCGTCCATTCGATTCAGAGCCCAAAAAAGATTTACAGCTGTTGGTCTTGATGAAGCTAAATAATCTTTTACTTCCTTGAATTCTTTGTAAAATTCATTATAATCAGTAGTTTCAATTCTTCTTGCTACAATCGCAAGTCCGCATGCTGCTGATACACCAATAGCAGGTGCCCCTCTTACTCTTAGTTTTTTAATTGCCTCCCAAACTTCTTCCTTGGTATTTAGCACTATTCTCTTCATTTCAACGGGAATAAGAGTCTGGTCAATTATATCAACACCAGTCCTATCCTCAGTAAATCTAACTGTAAGCAGTCTGTCAAAAAAACTCATCCATATTCATAATATTAAGCCCTCCAATTCTTAGCAGCTTCCACAGCTTTTAACACCGCCTCCATAAAAATCTTTTACCTTTTTCTGAACTTCTTATGATTGATTATATAATCCTTTCCTGTAAGTATATTAATTCTTTCCGCAAGTATCCTCTTCTCGGTATTCTCTATAGTTGTAACATCCACAACATTCGCCATACCCACTGTTCTCCTATGAAGTTCTGTGCCTGCATAACCAGCAGTATCACTAAGTATGCTGTCAAGGTAATATTCTTTAAACCCTTTCACTTTTGCCATAGGTTCTGTTGCTGTTTCATCATATTTCTTGTTAAACTTCTCTACGAAACTATCAACTATATCTCTTATAGTTTCAAGAACCCATTTACAAAAATCCTCTTTTCCATATGCAAGTCCATTTACATATGCAAAAATCATATTTGCAATTATATTACCCACGTCATATCCCATAGGTGCAAATGTGCCAAATTCACAGTCAAATACCTTAATCGCATCCTCTTTAATAAAGATTGAACCTGTATGCAAATCTCCATGAAGAAGAGCCTGTGCATTTGTCATAAAGTTAAATTTTTAGCTTTGAAACTGCAAGATGAAGTACTTCATCAGAATACAGTTCCTTCTCAACAAATTCTTTATTTGGTGCAAAAATATTATTTCTTGCTGCTCCAAGATAAGGCTCCATCAGTACAAGTTTCTCTGTGATATCATCTAAGTCCGGAGTTATAAATCTTCTGGTAAGTTCCTTTTTCTCTGTGATCCATAACAATATCACTTGATAAAAAGCAAAGTATCTACCATAAAATCAGCAATTCTCTGCAAACCCTGGGTAAATTGTATGTTTTAACATAGCATCTCTCATTACCTCAAAGTCACTGCAATCCTCCATCCCACTTGCGCTCATTACAGTATCAAAAAAATATATATGTGGAACTAAGCCTGGTGCAAATTTTTCTTCTAATTGCAATATCTCAGATTCCTGTCTATTTCTGTCTAATGTTGCAGTCATATCCTCAGATATCCTGAGTGTGTCACCAGCCTGCTTTATATAAAGACTATGTCCCTTATCATCTGTCACCCTACACACGTGATTCAAATTACCGTGAGCAGCAGGAATTTTGGCTTTCATTGATGGCACATCCCAGTCTATCTTTCCTTCTCCCGTTCCTGCGTTTTTAAGAAGAGTATATTCAATAACCAGTCTTTCGGTTTCTTCCGGTTTATCCTCATTTTATCATAAGAAAATATTTTGAGAAATCTGTCATTTTATCCCCCTTTAATCCTCTTTCTTTGATGCATATGCAGCTATAAGTGCAAGTCCTAATACTGCTCCTTTAACAGCTGGTAATACATAAAATGGTACCGCACAGATAGTGAGTCCATTTTCAAGTGTTGATACAAGTGCAGAACCTATCATTGTTCCAAGTGCATTTGGTTTTTCGGCACCACCTACTGTTCGGCCTACGAATACAGCAGCAAGTGAAGGCATAAGGTAATCATCACAACACATAACCTGAGCTGAGCTTCCTCTGGATGCCACCAATATACCCGCAATTGCAATAAATACCGCAGTAATCATTCCTGCCATGTATCTATATTTTTTAATATTGATACCCGAAAGCTTTGCAGCCTGTTTGTTACCTCCCATAGCATAAAGATAACGACCATGCTTGGTATAATTTAAGAAAATATGAGCAACTATTACACATAAAAAAACATAATAATAATTATCCAAGGTGCTCTTCCTATGGCAGAAAATGCATCAGAAAGTGCTGTTCTTGCAGGTGCTGCTCCCCAAGAAGTTCTCATACCTGTGGAAACCGCACCACCACCAATGTACCATTGTCCGATTCCTTGATGGACAAACATCAATGCACATGTAGCCAACATATCAGGTATTTTACAAACTAATATAAGGAACATAGTAAGCTGATAAAGCACTAATGTAACCAATATACATACCAGTATAGACACGCCTAACGAGCAACCAAACCACAGATACGCAGATACAAATACATATGCCGAACAGCTGGCAAGTGTTGCAGCTGACATGTCGAAGCCATCTGGAGCCATTGTAATGGTTGCAGCAATGCCAAAAACTGTATTTATAGCCATGGCTCTTAGAATATTTACCATATTGTTTCCCGACATAAATGAACCACCCTTTATGGCAGTAAACATAATAAAACATATCATTAAGGCAAGCACTGCCGCCCAACTTACAAGAAACTTACCAAAATTAAAGTTTGACTTTGCTTGTGTATTCACTAATTTTACCCCCTGAAAAACTATTATTCATTACCGCCTACAGAAAGATTCATTATTCTTTCATCTCTAGCTTCTTTTGTTTCAAGTTCTGCAACAATTCTTCCACTATACATAACATATAACTTATCTGTTAAGGACAATAGCTCTGCATTTTCACAAGAAGCATAAATAACTCCTTTTCCACTTTTAGCTATTTCATTTATAAGGTGGAAAATATCCTGCTTCGCCCCTACATCTACACCCTTTGTAGGTTCGTCAAAAATATAGATATCACTGTCGGCACCCAGCCATTTGCCTACAACTACCTTTTGCTGATTTCCTCCCGACAATAGTCTAACCTGTTGTTTTATTGTTGGTGTCTTGATTCCAAGGCTATCAACAAATTTTTCAGCATTTTTCTTTACTTTACTTCTATCAATAAATGAAAGAGTACAAAAATCTCCCAAATTAGCAGCGGAAAGATTAAATGAAAACACTCTCATCCACAAGGACTCCTTCCTTTCTTCTCTCTTCAGGAACAAAGGCTATACCGCTTTTTACTGCATCAGATGGATTTTTAATTTTTAAGCTCCTTGCCGTTCAAATATATTTTGCCTGCAGTTTTTATAAGCACTGAATATTAACTTACAGAGTTCAGACTTCCCAGCACCCACAAGCCCTGCAATGCCAACAATTTCGCCCTTCCTTACACTAAACGAAACATCATTTATCTTACCATCTGCTCCGGATAAATTCTCAACCCTCAAAAGTTCTTCACCTATATCACAAACTTCTTTAGGAAAACTCTCTTCAAATGACCTGCCAAGCATCTTTTCAACTATTTCCTTAGTTGTGGTTTGGTCTGTTATAGGGCAATTATCAACTATCTTTCCATTACGCATAACTGTGTAGCTTTCACAGATTTCAAGAATTTCATCTAGTCTGTGTGAAATAAAGAGAATCGCTATATTCTCCGTTTCCCTAAAGCTTATTTACTGTCTTAAATAACTCTTTAGTCTCTGATGTGCTGAGTGGCGCAGTTGGCTCATCAAGAATAAGAAAATTACAATTTAGTCTTACTGCACGTGCAATAAGTACCATCTGTTTTTGCGCTAAGGACAAGTCCTGTACCAAAGTACGCACATTAATTCCTTTGACATCGTAGTCTATCCAAAGCTTTTTGCCTCTTCTCTAGTATGTTTCAGTTCATAGCCACACCACCGGTCATTACCATCTCATTAAGCATAATGTTTTCTGCTACCGAAAGCGTTGGAACAAGAGATGTATCAACCTCCTGGTAAACTATCTGTATTCCAAGTTTTTGCATCAACAGGTGTTCTTAACTCAACAGATCTTCCATCTAGCATTACTTCTCCAGTATAGGGTTGGATTTGCTCCCAAAAAACCTTCATTAGAGTGGATTTCCCTGCACCATTTGCCCCTACAACCGCTCGGATTTCTCCTGTTGACACGTCAAAGTTAATATCTTCAAGAGCTTTTAACACTGGAAATTCTATTGACACATTATGTGTGCTTAATTTAATTTTTCCATGAGATCTCCTCTTTTCCCATAATTGTATGAAGAAAGCACATGTGTCATGTGCTTTCTTCTAAGATCATAGTATTATTTGTGAATGAGGATCTTTAGGCATCCAATCAGTTTCTGAAACATAACTAAGATTGCCATAGGTTTCACCCAGCAATATTTCCAAGGTTCTCCACTGTTGAGTCTGGTTTTTAATGATTCTGCAGGAATCGTTTGTACCTGGAACTTCCACAACATCTACGCCTTTTTTTCTGTGTAGCAGGGTCATAAATTTTGTCATATTCTCCTGCCATTTCAAGCATAAGTAGGCGCATAGCTATTTCTCCATTAAGTGTCCAGTCTGTAGTACCAGCAGCTGTCCAAATTTCAGGCTTAGTCAGCATGTTAGTAACATCTACTGGATCGATATCTACTGATGCCATTGGAAGTGGCTTTCCATTACTTCCATTAAAATTACTATTTTCCATGATTGCATTAAATACGCCCTGACCATAAAGATCGTAATAAGCAATTACTCCATCCACATCTTCTCTCTTCAAACTCTGTAAGTAAGCTGCTGTTACTGTATTAGCAGAATCTACTGAATCCTGAAGTGGCTGTACCTCTCCTACAGTCTTAATCTTTCCTGCTTTTTCATATTCCTGCCAGCCTGCTTCTCTTCTATCAAATGGACTGTTGTAGTTAGGACCACTGCAAACCTTCACAAGTCTTACGCCTTTTTCCATATTTTTTTCCACCATTCTGTCAAGAAGTACAGTTACAAGAGATTTATCCTGCTGGAACATCTGTGTAACACCTTCAAGTTTCTTATATTCTCCGTCTGCATAGAACTGGGTATCAAAAGTAACAATTTTTAAGTTAGGGTACTGCTCAAGAATCTCCTTCAAAAACACATAGGAACCGTCTTGATTACCATATGCTAACTAACAAACCATCATATCCAGCTGATGCGCAAGTACGAATTGTATCCTGCCACTTATTAAAATCACCATCGCAGAAGAAAAAAAGTCAAACTTTACATCCAATGCGTCACATAGTTTCTGACAAGAATCTTTCCACATCTGGAAAAATTGTAGCAGATGGCATAATCATAATGTATGCGACTTTTTCCCCGCCACAGGATTAGCACCATTAGTTGTACTTGTTGCTCCACTGTTTTTACTTGATGTAGAGCTTTTTACGCTTGTAGTACTGCTCTGCTTAGCAGTAGAACCACTTTTTGTCTGATTCTCTCCTGTTTTTCCACAAGCAGACAGCATCGATACTGCCATTGCTGCAACTAAACAAGTACTGATAATTTTTCTGAAGCTTTTCATAAACACTCCTCCTTTGTTTTTGTAAATTTAGTGGCTTGTTTACCACTATTGTTTACCTGCTTAGTTGAATAATATAACTTTTTAAGTAGGTTTGTCAAGATGTTTTGTATATTTTACCTGAATTATTCATAGACATATAAAAAAATGCTCGATATTACAAATCCTTGAACCGGTTTCCGTGAAATCAATCGATTTATCCACAAAAATGGGTAGACTATCCTTTGAAATCCGATTGAGTCATTTTGAACTGTCAAGGTACGTTAATAGTTGCTATTCCAACTGTACAGTCAGCTGCTGGATATTCTTCAGCGTCCTGTAGAACTCCTCTTTATAAGGACAGCTACTGCATAGTTTTGAATGTTATATATCTTGCTGAACGGACTGCTCTTGCAGCAATCTTTATCAGCTTTTAAACGAGATGGTATCCACCTGTTGTTTTTCGCATATTTGCAGGGGAGTACCAGTCGCCTAAACCAATTGAATAAGTTGTAGGCAAGCATATGAAGTCTCATGCGGTTGGCATTTACTACTTTGGAATGACTGCTGACAGCAGCAAAGTCAAATCCACCTTTGCCCTCTTTTTATGAAATTCTCCATCTTGCCACGCCCACGGTAAAACTGGATGACCTGATAAGGTTCCATATCCATGTTTGTAACAATAAAGGTGTACATATGCGTCAGCTGACCGTATGGTTTTTTTCAATCTTGAAAAACCACGCGCCTTGGATAATCCCAGGAGCCGGCCTGATACAGAAATTCACCATAAGTTACAGCATAGCTAATCTGGTCCTCTTTGGTTTGCTTTGTATAAATCTTCATCTTTATTCGAAGCAAGAGCCATAGAGTGAAGAATTCTGTTTTAAGCGGATGGCATAGGAACAGCCATTCATCTCACAGGTTTTATAAAGTTTGGGAGATGAGAATCCACTGTCACCACGAAGGTATGTTTTGATGCCTCTTTCCAGATATTCCTGAAAAAGGGGTTCCATAAATTTATCTGCATCATTGCTGCAGTGGAGTGTTCCATCACGAAGTTCAGCCTTCAGCAGATCCCCGGTCAGACCATCATAGCAGAGCAAAGGATGGTATCCGTGTGCCTGATAATGGAAGTTGAAGCCTTCCCTTCCCTGATTGCCGTAGGTGCCAAATAAAGTGCTGTCGAGATCCAGAAGCATATGCTCCGGACACTTTATGGAATAGATGATATCCCTAAAGCTTTTATCAATGTCATCAAACTGCAGGAGTGTATCTTCATCCATACGGTTGAAAAAAATCTTGATAGTGTTGGCTGTGAAGCCAGACTGTTCTTTTCAAGAATGGCATTGAAAACAGGATCAATGGTCAGTTCATCCGCACAGTCATCTTCGAAATATGCAGTGATGATCTGATAAATCATCTGCATCAGGTTTTTCATCGTCTTTGTGGAAACGGACTGATGTATCATTGGTTTTCATTTCTTTTTCGATCAGCTTGGTGAAGCCGATCTTTGCAGCGAATTCTTTTTATCAGGAGAAGTCCTGCATCGGAGGATAAATCGCCTCCGTTAAAATTTATTTTAATCTGTCTATTGCTTTTCAGTGTGATGGTGTTTGAAAATATCCATAGAGAGACCCTTTCTGCGGTATTTATTTGGATTCGGCACCTAAATTTTACCACATATTGGGTCTCTTTTTACTATTCACTTATTAGATGAAATGCAATAAGCAGCTTAAATACAGTAACTATGTGGCTTTCAGCCACTTTCACGGCTCACTGCTGTGAATAATTCAGGTTTTATTATCTTTTTTTCTTTTATTCAATGTTTTTTTATTGTATGTTTTGTCATAATTTTATCAATCTAAATTTCACTCCTATTACTATTCATTTATTTACAACTAAACATTCTGAATGATAATATATTAAAAACCGTTATATATTTACTATACAACGGTTTATTTTTATATCTATTTAATTTTAGAGTACTTTTTTTACACTATCTCTTTGTATCAATCTGCCTGTTATTCTTGTTTTTATTGGTAAAAGCTTGTTTTCTTCTATCAATTGTAGTAGTTGTAATACAGTCTGCTTACCAAGTCCTTTCCTTTGAACGTGCACAGTAGTAAGCGTAGGAGAACTAACAGACGAATACGCTATATCATCAAAGCCAATTATCGAAACATTTGCAGGTACTTTGTACTTCTTTTCTTTAAGAGCTTTTAATCACTCCTAATGCTATTGTGTCATTTTCAGCAAAAAAATACCGTATCATTTTAAATCTTTCTTTTCTAAGACTTTCAAAAAATCATCATGTGAGCCAATTAACGTAGGAGTAACCTTGTAATCGTTATCCACATCAAACTCCATGTTTAATTTTTTAATAGTTGCTTCAAATGCAGCTCTTCGTTCTCTAAAGTTTTCAGTTTCAGAATTGCTTCCTATGTAGCCAATACAATTATGTCTGGTTTCTTTTAAATAGGATAATGCAATATATACATTCTCATAGTTATTTATGCTTACACTACTGCACAAAAACATTCGGCACAACATTGTCTACAATCACATATGGTATAGGTATGTCTTTTAAAACAATTATAATCGTTATCAATCATTTCTGTACCAATAAGTATGATACCACTATATTTATCATAATCAATATCGTTCAGGCCAAGCATTAATTCGTTTTTAATTATCATCATTGTGATACCGCGTTTTTGTTGCGAAGCTCTTCTTCGATTGAGTCAATTATCATTGATATAAAGCCTTGATTTTCCTCTACAAAAAGCCGCTTTTAGTATATTTTATAAGCAGAACATTTTTATCGTTATGCTTTTTCTATTTCAGGATTATAATTATTTTCCTTTTAATGCCTTCAATACTCGTTCTCTTGTATCTTCTCAACCCCTTTTTACCATTTAACACTATGGATATCGTTGCAGGTGACACCCCAATTGTATTTTGCAAGTTCTCTAATTGTCATACGTAATCTCCTATTTTGCAAAAAAATCAACTAAACAATACATTTATTTTACTAATCACAATTAAACTATACCTTCTAAAGCTAATTATGTCAAGATTGTTTATTATATAATGTCTTTTTTTAGAGAAGATTACTGTAGATAATTTAAAAGATATTTACAGGTTTTTAGCCTCTCTTTAACTTCATTCATCGCAGGAATTGAAGGGCAGCACCAATTCTAGACACCGCGATGGAAGCTGCAATTGTAGCTTCATTAATAGCTTCTTTTATTTCCTTACCTCCCAAAAATTCCATTTACAAAAATAACCTGTGAAAGTATCTCCCGCCGCAGTAGTATCTACAGCCTTTGTCTTTACAGCTTTTTGCTCAACAAATATATTGCCATCCGAATATATTGCGCCTTTTATCTCCCAAAGTTATCAATACTCCCGCACCCTTATATGTATTAACTAATCCACTCATGCATTTTTTTACTGTCAAATTTATCAATGCCTGAAAGTTTCAATGCCTCAGTTTCGTTTAATAGGGAAGTAGTCAATATAAGACAAATTTAATTCTCCAATTATTTCATCCATCGGAGAAGGATTTAAAAACTATCTTCATTCCCTGTCTATGTGCGCTTTCAACAATGTAAGGTAGTTCAGAAATCTCATTTTGAAGGACAATATAGTCTCCTCTTCCAAATTTTTTTCTAACACTTTGTCTACATAATCCCTAGTTATGCTTCGGTTAGCTCCAGCAAATAGTATAATGCAGTTATCACCTGAAATTTCTCTCTGAATAATAGCGTTCCCTGTCCTTATATCATCCCTAATCAAAATATTGTCAACATTTACTCCAGAATTCTTCAAGAAATCTACCAAAAATGCCGTCTTTCCCTATCATTCCAGCATGATAAACATCTGCACCTGCCCTAGCAAGAGCTACTGACTGATTTAACCCTTTTCCTCCACAAAAAACATTTAGCCCCTTTGAAGAAATAGTCTCACCTTTTCTTACAAAATTATCCACATCATATACATAGTCGATATTTAATGAACCAAAAATTCAATACCTTCATAGTAACCCCTTGAATGATTAAAAATATAATTATAAAACTATAGTATATTTTCTATTTACTTTTTGTCAATAACACAAATCATATCAATTCTTCAACTATGGCTCTTAGCTGCATCTCCCAGTTACTAAAGGGCTGAATACCACAGGCAGTCTAATACACTACCGTCATTTATTCTGACTGAGGAGCAGATAACGATTGGGAGTTTCAGTCTCTCATTCCTTACAAATTCTACGAATTTGTAGCCGGTATCAGGCTCCTCATAGCCTCCAGGCTCTACAGGGTAGTACATGTCGGTTATAGCAAGGTCAAAATGATTGCCGCTTTTTTCAGCTTCTTTTAGTTCAAATATCCCATCTGTCAGGTTTTTAACCCAGACTATATCATCAGGTTTTATGCCACAGGAGAGCAAAACTGCTCTGATATCTGCATATTTTTGCGGGTGAATCTTCTAAATGCAATATTCTCATTTCATTTCCTTTCAAGATAAATCGATATTTTGTACACCATATGATGCGACACTGTTACAATCCTACATCATAAGGTATCTGATACTTTTTCCACCAACATTACTGTATCACAAAAATCTGCTACAGTATCATTATAATTGCAAGACTAAATATTGTCATCTATTATATAAAAAAGATTTGAACCATACCATATATAGGCTACTGGGATTACAGCTTCAGGATAACACAAAAAAATCTGCTGAAAGCTTGATATAATCCGATTTTTGCCTTATAATAAGTGGGATTACTTAATTTTAAATTAAGACCGTAAAGAATAGATTGAGAGAGGTACGAGATGAAAAAGAATAAACTCATTCCATTTTCACTGTTGTTTATTACCCTTGTGTTTTTTAGAGCTATTTTGCATAGTTAAATACTCCGATGTTTACTATTTCCACTATGTGTTGGGCTTACCCTCATTGGCTCGGCTTATCTTCTTTTGACGGAAATAGATAATGTTGTCACCACATTTCTCAAAAATAAGGAAAAAGCTTCTATGCCCTGATGAGGACACTATCGCACGGAGGGAAGAGGCTTCTAAGATTGCTAAGGCTACGTGATGTGCTTGAAAAGAGAATCCTCAATCTCTTAGATGAGAGAATTCTTTCTCCTGAGGAAAAACTATGGAGAATCTTAGTACTCTGAGGGTGAAATAGCATGATGCCATTAAGGCTTCCATCAAATACGGAAGAGATAATACCAATCATTTATCAGAGGTTATTGCTGAAGCTTCTACAGCTGCTGATTATGAAGATATTCTTGCTAAACTAGACGAGCTCATACTTGTATTAAAGAATAATCAGATTGTACCAAGTACAGTTCAGTCACCTGTTCAACAGGTTAATTATGAAGAAGTACCTGTAGAGCCTATAATGACAGAGGCAGAAACAGCAGTTGAAGAACCGATTATCGAAGCCGTAGATATGCCTGAGTTTTGTAGATACTTTAACAGCTGAAACAACATCTGAGGAGCCCTGGCGCTACTGAAATCGAGCCTGAATTTGCTTCTGAGCTGAGCCTGAACCTGTCAGCTGGAGCCAATGCTGTTTCTGAACCTTCTACAGCTCCGGTTGACAGCGACCCTAACAAGCCTATGAGTCCTGATGAGATTGCTGCTCTTATTGCTGCGGCAGAGGCTGAATCTGCACCTGAACCTGAGCCTGCTCCTGCTCCTGCTCCTGTTGCTACAGCTCCTGTTGACAGCGACCCTAACAAGCCTATGAGCCCTGATGAAATCGCTGCTCTTATTGCTGCTGCGGAGGCTGAATCTGCACTTGAACCTGAGCCTGCTCCTGCTCCTGTTGCTACAGCTCCTGTTGACAGCGACCCTAATAAGCCTATGAGCCCTGATGAAATCGCTGCTCTTATTGCTGCTGCGGAGGCTGAATCTGCACCTGAACCTGAGCCTACTCCTGCACCTGTTGACAGTGACCCTAATAAACCTATGAGTCCTGATGAGATTGCTGCTCTTATTGCTGCTACAGAGGCTGAATCTGTTTCTGAACCTGAGCCTACTCCTGCACCTGTTGATACCGACCCTAACAAGCCTATGAGCCCTGATGAGATTGCTGCTCTTATTGCCGCTGCAGAGGCTGAATCTGTTCCTGAACCTAAGACTGCTCCTGTTGCTACAGCTCCTGTTGACAGCGACCCTAACAAGCCTATGAGCCCTGACGAGATTGCTGCTCTTATTGCAGCAACGGAAGCCGGCTCTGCTTCTGAGGTGGAAGCCAAGGCAGAACCTGTAGTTGAAGCCAAGGTAGCTCCTGTTCCTGCCGCTCCTGTGGTAGATGATCCTAATAAGCAGATGAGCCCTGAAGATATCGCTGCTCTATTTGCCTCATCTAACCTTGAACTTGAGCCTGAGCCTAGTGCTGCCAAGCCTAAGACTGCGATTGAAGCCCTTTCAAAGCATGAGCCTTCTCCTGCTTCGGACGATCCTAATAAGCCAATGAGTCCTGATGATATCGCAGCCTTGATTGCATCCCTAGGACAATAAATTTTTTGGAGATAAAATGAGATATATAGTTTTTGACCTTGAATGGAACCAGGGACACCCCTCAAGGGAAGGAGCCAACAGGGCTCTTCCTTTTGAGGTAATTGAGATTGGTGCTGTGAAGCTAGACGAGAATTTTAACATTATCGACTCTTTTTCACAGAGTAATAAAACCGGTTGTATATCCTGTTCTGTTTAAGTATACACGTGAGATTATTTCGCTAACTGAGAGAGACTCTCAATGGGAACTGATTTTGTAACTGCCTGTAAAGAATTTTTAAGGTGGTGTAGAAAGGGAGACAGAAATTACTTTTTTGCCACCTGGGGAACCCTTGATTTACTTGAGTTCCAGAGAAATATGGCGTATTACAATATACATAACGGGTTCCCAAGACCTTTGTACTATTTTAATGTGCAATACCTGTTTAATATATTTTATTGGAAAAATATGACGAGAGTGCAATTTCACTTGAAAATGCAATCAGGCACCTTAGATTAAGAGAAGATAAGGCCTTTCACAGTGCCATTTCCGATGCGGAGTATACTGCTGAAATCCTTCAGATTATCAGTGGTATAAATGTATTTTTATATCCGTCAGTTGATACCTATAAGTTCCCTCTCAATAAAAAGCAAGAGGTAGACATCGTCTATCCTGACCACAGACTGAGTGTCAGCATGGCCTATAAGTCTAAGGAGGACTTAAAAAGGGAAGCTGATAGAGAGCCTTACTGCTGCCATATCTGTGGTAACCGTCTACGTCAGCTTGTTCCCTGGTATTCTCCCAATTCAAAGAACTACTATTATGTTGGAGAATGCAAGTATCATAGCTATATGAAAGGCAAAAGACTTATTAAAAATCCTGATGACCATCATTATTTCGCAGATATCAACTCTTAGGTCTCTTTCTAAAGAACAGGCAGTAACTATGATTAATAACTACAAGAGTAGAAAGAATAATCCATAAAACAAAAATATTTTCAGAAATTTCATACAAATCTAGGTGAGAGGTAGATAATCGTTTTTATCTACCTCCTCAGTTTCTATATTCGCCTATTTCAATATAGGCAGGTCAATTGTAAATAGAGTGAACTCTCCCGGATTGCTATCCACTTCTATATATCCTCCTACGCTTTCAATTATATTTTTGACTATGGAAAGGCCTAGTCCCAGAGAATTTTTTTATTAGATGTTCTTGATTTATCCACCTTATATAATGGGATAAAAATCTTGCTTATATCCTCCTTACCTATTCCCATTCCATTATCCTTAAATTCTATTTTTACTCTATCATCAGAGCATATTACATTGATTTCAATTTGCAAGATTGTTTTTATTGTTGTACTTTACAGCATTTGCAAAAAAATGTTCTCAATTATAGTCTCTAATTCTCTGTAGCTTAAATTTAACCTAATTTCTTTAGTAATACTGTTATTATAATTAAATATGCCTGTAGACGGCTTAATTGAGTTCATTAAATCATAAACAATTTTATCGAAAGCCTCTTTTAATATAATACTCTCCTTAAAATCGTGATTATTTTTTTGTTATACACGCTATAATTTTTAAAGGATTTTATTCTTTCATCCAATTGCCTTATCTTGTCATTTATTACTTTTATATACTCGCTCTGCTTTTTCTTTTGTATTCGCAATCCCATCACTTATTCCATCAATATGTGATTGGATTACAGATAGAGGGGTAGATAAGTCGTGAGTTATAGATGCAATTAAATCATCCCTCTTCTTTCTCTATTATTTCCTTTTCTCTATACTCTTTAAGTGAAGTAATCATTTGATTAAAATTTTTCAGCAAGAACACCAATCTCATCTTCTCTATTCACTTCAATATATGTATCATAGTTTCCTTCACTCACTTGTTTAACACTTTCTACAAGTACATGAATAGGTTTAATGATAACCCTATCTACATATGCTAGGAAAATAAATAGGATAATAAAAATAGGTACCCCAATTAATATTGCCAACGCTGTCAGTGACAATATTACACTATTAGGCTCTTTTTCAGGTATGCCCGTTAGCAATAATACTGCTATTATAATTATTAAAATCGATAATACAAATGTTGTTAAATTCTTCTTTATTGATTTAGTTTTCAAATTTATAACCTACTCCCCATACTGTTAAAATGTGTTTTGGAGTTGCTGGATTTTCCTCTATTTTCTGACGAAGTCTGTTTATAGTTACAGTAACAGTGTCAAGATCGCCATAGCTGTCAAGTCCCCATACTCTCTCATATAAGTGTTCCCTCGTAAATACTTGTTTTTGGATTCTTTGCTAAAAAAATAATAAAAGTTCAAATTCCTTTTTGCTTAAATCCATATTTACGTTATCTTTTTCTACTTTATATTCTTTGATAAATATTCTTATATTCCCTACATCTATCACTTCCAAGTTGTTCTTATTAAACACCTGGCTTCTGCGTATCAGGGCATTAACCCTTGCAACCAATTCTTTTCGGGTCTAAAAGGTTTTGTCAAATAATCATCAGCTCCTAAATTAAGTCCCATAACTTTATCAAATTCGTCTGTTTTGGCTGATAAAATCAATATTGGTATTACTGATGTCATCCTAACATTTTTACATATTTCATAACCATTCATCCCAGGCAGCATTAAATCAAGTATAAGTAATGAAGGTCTATACTTATTAAAAAAACCTCTATTGCCTTGTCTCCTTCAGTACAAATTTCTACATCAAATAGCTCATTTTTAGATAATCCTTTACCACATTTTGCAAGAGCAGGCTCATCCTCTACAATCAAAAATCCTATTCATTTTTACCTCCTCATTTTAATATTTCCATCATCCAAAAAGCAAAAAAATATTAACTATAACCAGCACAATTGCGATTATCAATGATATCAAAATATAAATTGCAGGGTTCAAGCGAACCACTACCTATTATCATAAATGATGGCAATTTGTAAATGTATTTTATCAGAAATATATACCTTGTTTTTGTCTGGACTTATTATACTAATAATATAATACAAAAATCCAATACCCATTACAAGTGAACTTTTTTTCTCACCAATGAGGATATAAATACCATAAGAATGCCAAATGATATAAGAGGGATAATAATAGACAATTCACTAATAACCACAGTAAAAATTGCTTCTATCCCTTGGATTTGCACTCCCTTAGCCAGTACATTTTGTCCGTCTAAAACTAATGTTGTCCCCTGTTTTAATAATAACTTACCCACAATATAGGACGAACCAATGTCAAAAATCACAAGTAATATTATCCATATAATAAGACTTAGCATCTTAGCTTTTATCAGTTTTTTTCTTTCCCCATTTACCATAATAGGAAGCTTTAGAATCCCCTTCTCATATTCTGAAGCCACTAAGTCTGTTGCCAAAAATATCGTAAAAAGCACCAATAACAAAACCGTCTCCGGCACTGCCAGTAAAGGAAAAGATGCCCAGTTAATATCAGTATTTATTAATGGAATAGCTTTAGTGATATTAGATGCTAAAATAATAATAAAGAATAGATAATAGTATTTATTTTCTCTTCTGTTTATAAAACTCAAATCTCAAGTATCCTGCCATACTGTCATCTCCCATCTAATAAGTAATATCCTGTTTTTCAAGATATATATTGTTTATTACTACCAGCATAAGACTTATGAACAACAAGATAAGGCTCAATCCTATACTTTCACTCTTAGTCAGACTGTCTATCATAGTAAATTTCATTCCTATTTCTGTGTTAAAAAAGAAATATCAAACCTGTTATAGAAACTAAGTTCGCAATAACTGCATTTTTAAATATTATTCCTAAAAGCATAGTAAATAATCCATACACGAAAGATGGTAGGATTGTCATTCCATATAGTATAAGTGTACTACTTATATCCGTCAGTATATTTACTTGAACTAGCGGTAAGCCTATCATGTTTTTATAATAGACAAATGCTAAAATATAACACATTAAGATAAATGCTAATGTTTCTATTGCTAAAAAAATATAATGAAGCTTAGTTGTTTTTGAGATTAAGTTCTTAATCCTTGAAGGCTCTCTTATAAGGCTTAGCTTCAATGTTCCGTCTACCAAATCTTTTGTCATCAGAAAACCAGCAAATATCGGTATATTAAAACATTAAAGATTTGTATATAAATTTCTACTAAACTTTTTGGAAAATGTATATAAGCTATCAGTTTTTCCAGTCACATAGTTTTGGATCATACATAATGATATTTAGCCATATTAATAATGCACCTGATAATAAAAAAATCCAGGGTATAAGCTTAGACTTTAAAGATTTTCTTATTTTTCATTAGCCACCAAATTTATCATTTTTTTCACCTACTTTCTTAAAAAAATAGCTCTTCAAGGTTTTTCTACCTTATTATCGTTTATTAACGCACGTACTTCGCCCTCTATACATAGTTTTCCTGAATGTAAAAATTCCCTATTCTATTGCATATCCCTTCCATTTCATAGAAGAAGATGGGAGGAGATAATAAATGTTTTGTCACATCTTTTTGCTAAAGATACTATAAGATTATTTATTTCTTTCATTCCATATGGATCAAGGCCATTTGAAGGTTCATCTAAAAATAATCAACTTAGGGTCACCAAGAAGTGCATTAGCTATTCCCAGTCTCTGTTTCATTCCCATAGAATATTCTTTGAACTTGTCTCTTCCTCTGTCTTTTAGTCCAACCAAGCCAAGCACGTTTTTGAATGTCTGAGATCACTAACACCCGGCGTAATTTTTGCCATTAATTCTAAATTTTCATATCCACTCATATTTTCGTAGAATTTAGGGGCTTCAACCATAGCACCTATATTTTTTTATAGCCTCATTTTTTTACCGTTTATAACGGATTTCCCATTGATGATTATATCACCCGAATCAGCCTTGATAAGTGAAGTTATCATTCTTATAGTTGTGGTTTTTACCCTCACCATTGGCGCCAAGAAAGCCATAAATATCCCCTTTGTAGACGGTCATATTCAAATTGTTAATAATCTTCCTTTTCCTGTAGGACTTATTCAGCTTTTTGTATCTCAAGCATAATATCAGACATATCAATACCTCCTGTATTTTAATAAATGAATTATAGGAGATAAAGATAACAAAACTATAAAAAAATATCATAAATTAATAATTATAAGAATTTAAAGAAGAAAAACCGGCTTACCACTTAAGCCGGTTTCTTTTTATTTATGCCTGTTTTATGTTTTCTGTATTTTTCTCCTTGCTATACGGGTAGGTCTCCTGTAAAATGAACAGATACCACATAAGTACCATAATGATGAGAAATGAGCATACTATCATAGCTATTGCCATTACCTTGGACTTCTTATTGTCCGTGCCCGTCTGCACACTGTTATCTACCGTCTCTGGCTTATTAAAAGAATAAGCCTTAGCACTTGTATATATAAGCTCTGCATTTCCTATGCACTTGCCATCATACATATATTCAATGCCACCGATGCAATTAGCACCTATAGAGATACCATTTATGTCATCTTCCTTTACACGTGTAGTAACTCCGTTTATATCGCATTTCTTAGGCACAGCTAATGTGGCAGCCCCTGATACCGTAAACTGCGCTGTTGGGTCATTTTCAAGTACACTCGCATATACCTTCCCACCGCTTTCATTTAACTTAAGAGGTATCTTATCCGCCTGCAACATTCTAAAGCGCTTAAATGTATAGTCTGCAAGCTTCTTGGTATTGGTGTACTCCACCTCTTTACTCTCAGCATTCATCACCACGCAGACTATGTCCATAGTACCTTTTTACATAAGAAACCAGATTAAACTTAGCCTCTGTAGTGTAGCCGGTCTTTCCCGCATAGCAGTATTCATAAGCATACTCAGGATGCTGCATAGGGTTAAAAAAAGCTGATGAGTGTTAGATAAAGGTCTTTTTTTCCTTCATCAGATTAGTTTTTAGGCAATACGTATTTTCTTGTACTTGCTATTTCCCTAAATGCATCGTTTTTTTAATGGCTGCTCTAGCGATCCTTGCAAGGTCTGCCGGGGTTGTGTAGTGCTCCTTTTTCATATAGTCCGCTTGGATTGCAAAAAAATGAGTATGGGTACATCCAAGCTCCTTTGCCTTTTTCGTTCATCATATCTGCAAAAAGCTTCGATGCTTCCTGCCGTGTGGATAGCAAGAGCATTGGCAACCTCGTTAGCTGAGGCAAGCATAAGACCATAAAGGCATTCTTTAAGAGTCAGCTTCTCTCCCGGAGTCATGCCTATGCTTGAGCTTCCCCTATTTGCAGCAGCTATTGCTTCTTTGGTAAACTCCACCTTTTCATCAAGAGACTTAGATGTCTCTATTGCCAGCAAGGCTGTCATTATCTTGGTTGTACTTGCAGGATACCACTTCTTGTTCTCGTTCTTACCAAACAATATGGTTCCTGTTGCAAGGTCCATAACAACACCCTCTTTTGCCTTTTATAGATGGGCATTTAGGCCAGGATGAATTATTCTCTGCAAGCACAGTATTTATATTTAAGCCTGAAAAATAGGCTTACAATTATTAAAAATTAGCGCAAAACTTCTTTTTTTATATAAATTTTTCATAAATTTCTCCAAACTATTCGTCAAAAAAATAACTATTACCTTATATTTAACCATAGAAAGAGCGCTATTTCAAGGGGAAATTATAAGACGGAAAATCACTTGACAATCCCCTATATTTGTTGTAAAAACTCTTTAGCGATAAGAAAAATAAGTTAAATGTGAGGTCATCATGAGATTAAGAAATGTACCGGGTTCCAGAGAAGACATAGCTAATAGTGAGTTCGTGATACAAAAATCCTGAAAAAGCACAGAGGTGAGATTGTATCCTTATTTCCATCTAAGCAGCCGCTCTTTATAGAAATAGGTATGGGCAAGGGGCAGTTCATAACTACTCTTGCTAAGAACAATCCGGATATAAACTACATTGGCATCGAGAAGTATTCAAGTGTCCTAGTTAGGGCAATAGAAAAGCAGACAGAGCTTGAACTTCCTAATCTCAAGTTTATCCGTATGGATGCAGAGAATATAAATGATGTTTTTGCTGAAAATGAAGTGGATGGAATTTATCTTAATTTTTCCGATCCTTGGCCAAAGGACAGACATGCAAAGAGGAGGCTAACTTCAAGACAGTTTTTTGCAAGGTACGAAAAACTCCTAAAACCCGAGGGTAAAATCCAGTTTAAGACCGATAATTCTGCCCTTTTTGACTTTTCACTGGAAGAAGTCGAAGCTACTAACTTTAAGGCTACCGAAGTATCCTATGACCTTCATAACAGTGAATGGAATGAAGGAAATGTAATGACTGAGTATGAGGAGAGATTTTCTGCAAAGGGGAACCCTATTAAGAGGGTGGTGTTTGTGAGAAGGTAAAAACAAGTACAGTATAAGGTAAAATAAGTATGAAAGTCTTTGTCAGGATATTCCTCCCTTTATTATAATAACATATTTTAAAAAATATAGACTTATTTCATAGTCTCAAGAAAGGATACTGTCACCATGCAGACACTGAAAAACCAGAAATTTTACAAGCGCCTAATAACCACATTTATTATCGTCAGTGTTCTTCCATGTATCCTTATCGGACTTTTTTCTAGTATTCTTGTAGATCGTGTAATACAGGACCGACTAATCCACGAGGCTTCCCTTACTACTGAGAATGCTATTTCTTCTATTAGCGATCTCATTGCAAAATATACTGATGCACTTGAAAATTTCAGTATGAATGATTCTGTATTATCTCTCCTTTGTTCTTCAAATAAGGATGAATCTCAGATTAAGACTATTTATGCTGAAATGTATAACCTTCAGACTTCACTCCATCCTTCCGGAGATGTTCACATCATCCGTTCATCTGATAATTATACAATCTCTCTGCATGGAACACCTAACCTTTATGATTACCCCAAAAATCAGAATTGGGGCAATTTTCGTCTTGCTAACGAAAGTGACTCTGTGATAATATACCCAACATTATATACCAATCTTTCAAAAATACAGAAATGGCAATTTCTGTTATGAGAGCTATTCGTAAACAGGAACAAATTATTGGCTATACAGCTCTGGATATTCCTTTAGATGCCGTCCGCGAACAGCTTAAAGGAACCTACGATCTGCTCCCAATACATTTTACCTTGATGACAACTCATTATTACGCTCTTTTTAATGATATAGGGTTAGATTCTCAAAAATAGTTTCATCACCTGGTCTAACCGTTCCAATACTGAGAATTATAATTATCAGATTGAGCATATAGACAAAAACCGTATCCTATATACTTACCAGACTTCCACACCATATAACCTGGTTCTCGTAGGATGTTTGAATATCGAACTAATTCTTGGTAACCTTTCACTTATTACCTATATCCTGGTTGCTACAATTTTTAATAAGCCTTCTAGTCTGCATTTTGATTTCATTCATTGTATCTAAACGCATCAACACACCTGTACAAAGTATGGTAGATACTATGAGACTTATGGAATCCGGTGATTTTAACCAGAAAAATTGAGGTTCAAGTAATGATGAATTTGGTTATCTGGCTAATCAATTTAATATCATGTTCGATCACATCAAGGATTTATTTCAGAAAAAAATCAGGAGAAGCAAGAGTTTCTGCGTATAGCAGAAATTAAAAACCTACAGGCACAGATTAATCCTCATTTTCTATATAATACACTTGATTCTATCAAGTGGCTTGCTAAAAATTAATGGAGAATCAGAAATCTACATTATGGTTAAGCACTTGAGTATTTTTACTTAAAAATAGTATTCGTCTTTCTAAAGAATTCGTTCCTTTTAAAAAGACAGTTTAACCACTCTGGAATCTTATATTACCATCCAGAATATAAGATTTAACAATAAGTTTGAAGTTATTTTTTTCAAATAGAAGATGAAGTTCTGCCCTACAAACTTCCCAATTTGCTCTTACAGCCACTTGTTGAAAAACGCCATGCTTTTCATGGACTGGAGGCAAAAAACCAGGTAAGGGCGAATTGTATATCCGTGGTTTTTCGAGAACAAGCTAACCTGATTCTTCAGGTTCAAGATAATGGAATTGGTATGACAGAAAAAAACAAAAGCAGGAACTTCTCGCTTCCCTGTCAGTAAAAAGATTCCACATTGCATATAGGTGTCAAAAACGTCCACCAGAGAGTCCGTCTTTATTACGGCGAGCCCTATGGTCTTACAATAGAAAGTGAACCAAATCAGGGTAGTACTTTCACTCTGACGCTTCCATGGTATGCAGAAGAAAGAGAGGTATAATGGAATGATAAGATGCGTTGTTGCCGAGGATGAACATATTTTTAAGAAAGGGACTGATTCTAACTACCGACTGGAAATCTCTCGACTGTGAGATAATTGGAGAAGCTGAAAAACGGTGAAGAAGCACTTAATCTGATTCGCCGTCTCCATCCGGATTTGATTATAACTGATATAAGAATGCCTATTTTAGATGGTCTTTCACTAATTCAGGAAGTACAATCATTTTATCATCCGGAATTTATTATCCTTTCCGGATATCATGATTTTTCATATGCTAAAACTGCTATTCACCTAGGGTGTCTCTGATTATATCTGTAAACCCGTTGATGAAGACGAATTAAATCGTGCTATTAAGAATGTTGCGAAAAAATCCGGAGCAAACTCCAACAGACTGTTTTGAATCCAAAAGATAGAAATTGTAAACAACTGCAATTTAATACTGTTTCGCGAATACTTAGCAGACACTAGTACCTCTAAAAAAATACTTACATCGTACGTGCTGTTAACTATATAAAAAGAACATTATCAAGAAGATATTTCTATTAAAGATGTATGTAAAGCTTTGTTAATAAGCGAGAGTTATCTTACAAAGCTTTTCAAAGAACATACCAGTTATTCCTTTATTGATTATCTTACAAATTGCCGTATGAAAAAAGCCTGTGAACTTCTGAATGATGATACCGTTAAAAATATATACGATTGCAGAACTTGTAGGCTATAAGGATCCACGCTATTTTAGTGCACTTTTTAAAAAATATGTCGGACTGACGCCCAGGCAGTTTCGAGAACGACAGTCCATTTAAGCAGCTTATAATGTGATACTTCTTCCACCAGACAGCTTCGTGAACAATAGCACTGAAGCCATACTTGTGATAGACAAAATCACTGCTAATGCTGCCGCTATTCCAAAGTTACCACGCAAAACTTCTGTATATACTGATACTGCTATAGTATTTGTCTTAGACGTATACAGCATGACACTGGAACTTAATTCATTAATAGTCGTAATCCAGCTCATAATTGCTCCGGAAAAAAACTCCGGGAATCATAAGGATTGCTGTTGTTTTAAAAAACGTTTTTAATAGGTGATACTCCAAGGTTAATGGAGGCTTCTTCAATCGAAGGATCAATCTGATAAAGGATTGCGGATGAAGAACGTACCGTGTAAGGCAGTTTGCGGATGACATATGCAAGAACCATAATAATCCAAGTTCCTGTTAAATATAATGGCTGTTTATTAAATGTTAGAAGAAGTGCTATACCTAATACGGCGCCAGGAATTACATATGGGAACATTACCAAAAACGTCCAGCACAGTATTTATATTATTTTTTTCTTACGTACTGATAGGGTATGCTATTAAAATGCCAACTACAATCATTATAATTATTGCAATTGTTGCATAAGCAAACGTATTTGCAACAGACCGTCCCAGCTTATTGATGATATTACGATAGCTATCCAAACTATATCCTTTTTACAAATAAAGGACCACTAGTCTTTAAAAATGAAGTATAGAATACTGTAAGCTGTGGCAAAAAAGCCAATGAAAGCTACCAGGTAACATATCCCTGTTGCAAGAGCACGTTTTCCACCTTTCAACTTAATTTCTTCCGGTGGACGTAACATGCTCATCATCGTAATTTTTCCTACTAATTACGAATTTTTTTGAACTAAGAGCACAATCAAAGCGCAAAGTATAATTATTACACTTAATGTACTCGCCATTGTTGCGTCTCCACCCGTTTCACTCAAGTACTGTTGATAAATCAGTACCGGTAACACTTTATAACCTTCCCCGATTAACATTGGTGTTCCAAAAATCAGCCAATGTTGCCATAAATACCATTAACATTGCCGCAGAAATCGTTGGGAGAATCAGTGGAAATGTAACTGTCATAAAGCCGTTTAATTCGTGACATACCCAAATTCTCTGATGCTTCTTCCAATGATGCATCAATAGAACCCAAAAGCACCATTTACATAAAGATAAATCATTGGAAAAAAATTTAACTGCAAATACTATAACAATTCCTCCGAATCCATAAATAGAAGGCACCTGGATTCCTATTGTTTTAAGAAATGTAGTCACTGCTCCATTTCTTCCAAAAAGAAGAATCCAAGAATAAGCTCCGATAAAAGGAGGCGAAATCATTGACATGATAATAATCATATTCATGAATTTTTTTACATCCCACATTATAGCGGCTGGCAATATAAGCAATTGGAACTCCTATGAGTGTAGCAATGATAGTTGAAACACTACATACCAAGAAACTGTGACCAAGTGCTGATGTATAATATTTTAATGTAAAGAAGTCTACATAATTGTTAAGCGACAACTGTCCATCTCCATTAAATACACTCTTATAGCAGATAGTTATCAATGGGTAAAAGTAAAAAAATACTGCCAGAATGATCGTCAAAAATCAAAGAAAGCAGCTTCCAGTAATCCAAATGCCATTCCCCATAATTTCGTTTTTTTACTTTTTTTCCATTCAATAACTGCCTCCTCTCCACTTTCTGAATATATATTTATTTTTATCCTGCTGTAATTTCAAATTAACCTTATCTCCAAGAGAATATTCAAAAATCTCGGTCATTTCCATATTGATTTACCTCTACAATCTGTCCATTGCTTAACTGCACCTCATAATTTACAAAAATCTCCAAGAAATGTAAGGAACACTATTTCACCACACAATCCCTTATCCTGATCCATTCCAATTAAAAAATTCTTCCGGTCTTACAGATAGTTTAATATTTCCAGTTACCCCGTTTTTTTAGTGGCATCATAATTTCTGTTTTATCTAGTACAGAAAGTTTAGCCATACCATTCTCATTCTCTATTACTCTTCCTGAAATAAAAATTTGATGTTCCAATAAAATTAGCTACAAATTCATTTGCCGGTCGTGAATAAATCTCCCGTGGTTTCCCAATCTGTTGAATTACACCATTTTTCATAACAGCAATTCGATCCGAAATAGCAAGTGCCTCTTCCTGATCATGTGTTACATAAATGGTGGTAATCCCCAATTTCTTCTGTACTTTTTTTTATTGTTGCTCTCATCTGAATACGCAGTTTCGCATCAAGGTTCGACAATGGTTCATCCATCAAAAGAATGTCTGGATGGATTACGATTGCTCTTGCCAGTGCCACACGTTGTTGCTGACCTCCAGACATATTAGCCGGTTGTCTGTCTCTAAGATTTTCAATTTGCACCATTGCAAGTGCTTCCATTACTCTTTTTTTCTATTTCTTCCTTCTTTATTTTTTTCTAGCTTTCAATCCATATGCCACATTATCAAACACAGACATATGAGGGAAAAAAATTGCGTAGTTTTGAAATACCATCCCAATATTTCTCATATGTGCAGGGACATTATTAATGATCTTGTCACCAAATGAAATGCTCCCTCCATCAACACTGTTGAAGCCGGCAATCATTCGTAGCAATGTTGTTTTACCGCATCCAGACGGTCCGAGAAGTGTAAATAATTCTCCAGAATGGATTTCCAAGTTTGCATGATCTACCGCGTTAAAATTCCCGTATGTTTTTACTGCGTCTTTAATCACCACATTTCGACTCATATTATTTATTCCCCTTTTAAAAGAAAGAGGTGTCTATAGTTAAAACACCTCTGTTCCCTTTGTTTACTTGTTTTTTTGTAATAATTATTTGCCAATCACAATATCATTCCACTGCTTGATATTGCTTTCCTTATTTGTAGATGCTCCCAAGAAATTGTAGTTCTTGAGAAGAATATCATTAAGTGGAACAAAATCTCCTGCCTCATCTAGATCTGTACGTACCTGACGATATAAATGTTCAGGAATCTTGCTCTGTACTTCTTTACTAAGTACAAAATCAACAAACTTCTTTGCATTCTCGCTGTTTGGTGCGCCCTTTACAACAGAGATTGCTGATGGAATTGCTCCTGTTCCTTCTCCCGGATAGACAATTCCTATATTTTCTGCACCGGCTTTAATATACTGAAGCACAGACTCTTCAGGTGTGATACACATAGAATACTCACCGTCAGAAACCCCTTATGTGGTGCAGAAGAACTTGAAAGAATATTTCCATCCAATGTATCTACATACTTACGAATATAGCCCCATCCTCCATCTCCATTATCCATTGCAGTCAGAAGAATAGAAAGCGTAGTATACGCAGAACCGGAAGATGTAGGATCTGCAAATGCCAGTTTGCCTTTCCATTTGGAATCTACCAAATCAGCCCATCCCTTTGGCACTTCGTTCTCTGCTACCAAATTCTTGTTGTACATAATAACTGTTGGTGAAACAAAGGCACCTGTCCACAAATTTTCTTTTGCTACGGTATGTTTTCGTTTACATTTGCAGCCTCTGCAGATTCATATACTTCAAAAATATTTTTTTATATGCTTCCATAGATTCTGCTCCTCCACCAAACATTACATCTGCAAGAGGATTCTCGCTCTCAGACTGGATTCTTGTCAGAAGTTCACCTGTTCCTGCCTGAATCAACTCTACTTTTACACCTGTTTTTATCCTGAAATTCCTGAATTATCATCTTAAGAAGCCCTTCCGGTGCCGGAGAATATACAACCAGTTCTTCAGATGATGTACTCACTTTCTTTTCTGTTGACACCGAACCTGTTGTGCTCTGTGTCTTCTCTTCTTTGTTTTTGTTCCCACATCCTGCAATTGCTGATACTGCCAATCCCATTACAAGAAACATAGCCAGTGCTTTTTTCATAAAACATAACCTCCCTTGTTGATACAACTATCATATTATCTTTGCAATCACAAGAATAGCACGTTTTCACCAACAAAACAATGTGATAAATCAGTACATTTGTTGAATATACCATACTTATATTATATTTCTACATTTGTATCACTATTCATTATACATTTTACCCAATGCATTTCCCCGTTTATCTTGATTTTGCATACTTTTGCTTGTTTTGAATATATAATTGTACTAACTACCTTCGAATCCTTCCAAGAAAATTGTAGTTGAAATCCACCACGCACACATATACCTTTTAACGATCCTTCTTTCCATGCTTGTGGCAATGCCGGTAGCAATTCTATATATTCATTATGACTCTGCACAAGCATTTCTGTAATTGCTGCTGATGCGCCAAAATTTCCATCAATCTGAAATGGTGGATGTGCACATAAAAAGATTTTCATAGCTTCCTCCACTATGTATAGCTCATATTTTTTTCTGTGGCAGGAGTCAACAGATTATTCAAAATTGACCAAGCTCTCTCTCCATCTCTTAACCTTGCCCACAAGCATGCCTTCCACGCTTTACTCCATCCGGGACCTTCATCTGTTCTCCGATTTAATGTTATAATACAAGCCTTTCTTAATTCTGTGTTACTGTCTACATCTAGATCTGCTGCCGGATATAATCCATATAAATGGGAGAGATGGCGATGTGTTTCTAAAGCTTCCTGAAAGTTTTCCGACCACTCACTTATGCCTCCGTATTGGTTAATGCTATATGGTAATAGCTTTGGCAGTACTTTTTCTTATCATTCTCGTTGTGTTCGAATCTTGACCAAGTACTTTTTCAGCCTGAATACAATCCAAAAAAGTGTTCTAATTATTGCAGTATCCATAGTACTTCCAACAGATACTGCACAAAGATTCCCATTTTCATCAAAAAAACTGATTTTCCGGTGATGTAGATGGTGCGGTTACATAATAACCATTATTTTCTACCAGATAATCCAAATAAAAATTCAGCAGCTTCTTTCATAATAGGGTACCAGTTTTCTAGAAATTTCTCATTCCCTGTATATAAATAATGTTCCCATATATGTCTACAAAGCCATCCTGAAGCAGTTGGATAGTATCCATACTTTACAGGTGGGCGTGCAGCCAAACTTCCCACAGGTGATGTCTGTCTCCACAAATCTATATTATGATTTAATGTCCAACCCCTGCAGCCAAATTGATTGCGAGCTGTCTTTCTCCCACTATCCATGCAATCTCTAACAAGATCAAACATCGGTTGATGATACTCTGAAAGATTAGCACTCTCTGCCATCCAATAGTTCATTTCCACATTAATATTTGTAGTATAATTACTGCTCCAGGGTGGACGTACTTCACGATTCCATATTCCTGTAGATTAGCCGCCATACTTCCTGGTGCTGAGGAACTTATCAAAAGATATCTGCCTAACTGATACCAAAGTTCAAAAATTCCTGTGTCTTTTTGTTCTCTTTGGTACCTGTATAATCTTTCATCTGTAGGAAGCAACGGTTCTACACCAAGATCTAAAACTACCCTCTGCATAAGACTTTTGTAAAATTCACGGTGTGTTCTCTCGACATCCTTCCAATCCACATTTTCCAGTTTTTCTAATTTCTCTAAACACCGAATATATAGTTCTTCTTCTGTATATGTCGGAAGATTTCTAACCTTATCATAACCAGTTTCCCCTGTCAAACGAATAATCAACTTTGTTGCATCTTTTACTTGCAGATTTCCACCTGACAATTTACATATTTTACCATCTGTATGAATTCGTAGCATAATACAGCATAGCATCCCTGGTGTATCTATATTATATTGTACAGCATCTTCACATTCATAGTAATTTGGATATACTTTAGATGGTGCCTGTTCAATCATATAAAATCCATTTTTGTTTTGCGAAGTTATTTTGTGTGGAAATGGACTTTCCAACGCAATTTCCCAAGTTGTCTTTGCTTTTTTATGCTGTGAAACTATTAGGCAATCATACTCATGTGATACATAACTTTTTACGTATTGTTTCATCCTGACCATTTCCAAAATATAGTTTGGCAAATCCCTTCCTCGATATTTAGTTCTCTTTTATATGTACCTCCTTCTTCTCCACTCTCTTCTATGAAAAGGCTACCAGCTGGAAGATATGATTCATTCCAATCATTCAGAAAATCTTTTTGTAATTCTTCTTCAGCTGCATGGTATTTCCCCTTCAATACAAGTTCTCTAGATTTTTCTAATACCTTCCACCCCTCTTCCCTGACTTTTTCTTCTCCTGTTCCAGACCAAAAGGTATCCAGATTTAAATCTATTTGTTCTTTAAGAGTTCTACCATACACCATAGCACCCAATTTCCCATTTCCCAGGGGCAGTGCTTGTTCCCACGACTCTGCCGGTTTCCTAAACCAAAGTGTCCTATTTTTTTCATTATTCAATATCCCCCAAACTTATATTTACTTTACCATAGCATGATTCCCCCTCAACACACAACCCAATAAATACGGATAAAAGTAGAAAAATATGTCACTTTCATATCATACATTCTCTAGAAAATATTTCGTATAACAAACTCAAAGTCCTTACTTTAATAAGTGACTATGTATCTTAAATTCAATAAAAAAACTAACATAAATATAGCAGAAAAATCATCTGGCTAAAAAAACTACAATAAAATTTTTCTTCCTTTATATTCCCTTATATTTTTTTGTAAAAACTCTGATAGCAACAAAACTCCGCTACAGGTTCAAATATTTCTTCCCTTGCACCCTCATATAAAATGTATTTTTTTGTAATTTTTGCACCCGCTTGGTGCAAAAATTAATTCAAACGCTTTTTCTATATCTTCAATCGAAGGAATCTTATCCTGCAATTCCTTTTGCAATCTGATTTGATAATTTATACTCACTAACTCCCATAGGCTTATTTACATCTTGTAATGCATATTCTGCGACCATTCTATCTTTTCCTTTACAAAGCAAAAGCCCTATAGTCGGATTATCAGTGGGTGCTTTTAATTCACCATCAATCACAGATAAATAAAACGATAATTTTCCTGCAAACTCTGGCTCAAAAATCTACAGTTTTTCAATTCTACTACAAAATAACAATGCAATTTCACATTGTAAAAGAGCAAATCAATATAGAAATCTCTATTGCCAACTTTAATCGGATACTGTCTTCCCATAAATGCAAAGCCAGTTCCAAATTCAAGAAGTAATTTTTGTAATCTGCTGAACTAACGCATCTTCTAATTCAACTTCCTTCATTTTTCCTTGTATTTGGAATAAAAATCAAAAAATATACGGATCTTTGATTATTTCCTCGACCTGTTCATTAAATGGGTCTGCTAACTGTGTTTTTGAAATTTGTTGTTTTATCTACTAAAACTTGTCGCTCATATAGGTTACTTTCTAATTGATGTGCCAAAACAGTAGTTGACCATCCATTTTCAAGACACTGACTTGTATACCATAGATGTTCTTCTAGTGTATCCGTCTTATCAATTAATGTTTTTGATTGCTTTTCCAGCTAATTTTTGCACCCACCTGGTGCAAAATTTCTTCAGATGGAATCCTTCCTGCAAACTGTTTCATATAATTCAAATTTCTTACAGAATATCCCTCAACACCTGGATATATCATTCTTAGGTCTTTAGATAGCGTTTCAACAAAACGGTTTCCCCAAGAACTATACTCAATAATCACTTTACCGATATTCCAATACAGAATATTTCTCTCGACATTTGCAGTTGTCATAACTTGATTTTGAGTTTGAATTATTTTGTTTTTTACCTTCTCAAGAGCATCAAAATAATTCTCCATTACAATTTCATTCTTTGCCATATTATAATCTCCACATATCAGTAAGGTTTATTTTTCAATCTTGGCAAGTGCCTCAAGCATACGCTTACCAATAGCCTCTGGATCATAATTCTCTGCTGCACAGATTAATCGCAGACCATCAGAAGTAAGCAATCTGCCGTACAGCTTATCTTCCTTGTATTTTTGGTATTCTTCATATTCCTTATTGGTTAATTGCTTCACATCTATCACGCTCCTTAATTAACTCAGTCCTTTATGACAAGTGGTTTTTATACCACTCAATAACGGAATCTCTATCAGAATCAAAGAACTGTGTCGAAACATAAACATCTTTACCAGCATAATTTATTGGCTTTGCCCTATATCTCTTCTGAGTAGAATTACCCATATTATCACTTCGACTATTCGCAAATGCGGGATAATCTTCTTATACAATGGCTTGTAAATCAGTGCATCTTCAAATTCTTTATCTGTAGGCATGCGGTCATTGGCACGAATGTCATTCAAGAAAAACTACAAACCTTTCAAAATAGTTTTTCATAACTATCATCGATAACTCTCGCATATAACGACTTTCATGAACTTGGCCATATTTTTTTATTTATCTCGCAGGCATTTGTACGAATAAAATATGTAAGCAAGTAGCTTAAGACCTCGCATAACACATCCTCAGTGATAAAATCCTCTTCATAGTCATCAAAGATTCTAAATATCAGAGGAAGAATTGTGGTCTACTTGATAGTATTAAATGCGTTCAAATATTTCTGTATCTCAGTGCTGTAGCACCTGTTTTCTCCTAGTGTCTGTTAAACATTACTTCTTCTATTTCACTTTCAACTCTGACAGAAACATCTTTTGATGCATCATAAAGTGCTTTAAGAAGAATATACATAGTTGTAATACGCTGTTGTCCGTCTATAATTAAAACTTCGTTTAATCCACTTCCACCATTATTGTCATCAATATATACCACGGTTCCAGTAAAATGCTGACAATTCTTCTGGCTTGCCTTCATTATATCCTGGTACAGTTTTTCACATTGGATGTTAGTCCAATCATAATTTCTCTGATATACGGGTACCTTAAAAACTCGTTTATTTTTCTCCAAAACATCTGAAAAAAGCCACATTCTATTTGCTTTCATTTGAACATCTCCTCATATCAAGGTTAGGTTTTGTTTTTTTACCGGGACTACTTAAACGTAACCACCGTAGCCCCGGTACCGCCCTCATTGTACTCGCCTTCCCTGAAGCTCTTTACATACTTACACTTCTTAAGGTAATCAGAAACCATTCCCTTAAGGGCACCTGTTCCACGACCATGTATTATCCTTACCTGTGGAAGGTGGGCAAGATAGGCATCATCGATGTATTTGATAAGCTCTGCCCTCGCATCATCATACCTCATACCTACAAGGTTCTTCTCTACTCTTACGTTTAAGCTCTTGCTCATTCCTATGCTGCCCTTGCCTGATGAAGACTTGTCCTTAACCATCTTTACGGAGTTATCCTCTTCCACAAAGGCAAGATCTTTGACATTGACATTGGACTTCATTATACCCATGGTAACTGTGAGGTTGCCCTTTGCATCAGGGAGGGTACTTACAGTTCCCTTTATTCCCATTGTAAGCACAAGCACCATATCCCCTATGTGGAGCTGTTTGTTGCCTACTCTATTTCTCTGGCTTTCCTTAGCCCTTATGCCGTTAGTCTTGGTTACAGCATCTATCTTCTCACGGAGTTTGGTTCTCTCCTCTTCCATCTCTCTTGCTGTAGCACCGCCTAGCCCCCCACTTGTTGTATTTCTTAATGGAAGCGTCCGCCATTTCCTTAGCCTCGGAAAGTATCTTAGATGCCTCTCTCTTGGCATCTGCAAGCAGACTTTCTTTCTTCTCTGCAAGCTTTTCTACATCTGTCTCCAAAGCCTGCTTTTCTTTCTCTATTTCAGCTCTTCTCTTCTTTATCCTTTCCTCTTCTTCTTCTATGAACTGACGGCTTCTGTTAAGTTCGGCTATCACATCTTCAAAGCGCTTATCATTGGTATCTATCCTGTTTGCCGCATCTTCTATTATCTCATCAGATAGTCCCAGCTTTTTGGATATGGCAAAGGCATTACTCTTACCCGGTATTCCTATGAGGATACGGTAGGTAGGCATAAGAGTGTCAATATTGAACTCAAGACTTGCATTTACTACCCCCGGAGTAGTGAGTGCATATACCTTTAGCTCGCTATAGTGGGTAGTCGCCATTACCCTAGCATCCCTTGCCTGTAAGTTCGCAAGTATTGCCATAGCAAGGGCAGCACCCTCTGTAGGATCAGTTCCCGCTCCAAGCTCGTCAAAGAGTACCAGGCTTTCCCTATCGGCCTCTTTTTAATATATTTACAATGTTTACCATATGAGATGAAAAATGTAGAAAGACTCTGCTCTATACTCTGCTCATCTCCGATGTCTGCGTATATTTCCTTAAATATACCCAGTTCCGACTTGTCAAATGCAGGGATATGAAGCCCCGCCTGTCCCATAAGGGTAATAAGTCCTACAGTCTTAAGCGAAACTGTCTTACCGCCTGTGTTTGGTCCTGTTATCACAAGAAGCTCAAAGTCTTTTTCCAAGGTTTTATGTCAATCGGCACTACCTTTTTTTCTTGTCAATGAGGGGATGTCTTCCTTTTTTGATATTTATCCTTCTATCAAGATTAAATATCGGCTCAGTGGCACTCATCTCCTTAGCAAGCTCTGCCTTTGCAAATATAAAAGTCAAGTACAGGAAGCACCTCAACATCGTATCTTAGCTCATCTATGTAGCCTGCCGCCTCGTTGGAAAGAGCCGCAAGTACCTTCTCTATCTCCTTTGCTTCCTCTATCATAAGCTCGCTAAGCTCATTGTTGTACTTAACCACTACAGCAGGCTCTACAAATAAGGTGGAACCGGTTGAAGACTGGTCGTGAATGAGACCGTCCACCTTGCTTCTATGCTCATTTTTTACAGGAAGACAGTACCTTCCATTCCTCATGGTCACCTTATTATTCTGTAAGAAACCCTTATCAGCCGCTGAGTTTACAAGGCTGTCTAACTGTTCTCTGATTTTAGCATTGGTAAACTCTATCTTTCTTCTTACATTTTTAAGACCGGGACTTGCATCATCAGCCATTTCCTCCTCGGAAATGATACAACGCTTGATTTCGTTATTGTACGGAGAAAGAGGCGCAAGCAGCTCAAGTCTCTCTGACAGGCTGTCTGCCTCAAGCGAGCTATCTCTCTTTGCACCAAAATTCTTCACGCGAAGAGCCACATCAAGAGTCTTGCTGATATTTATAAGCTCGCCCATGCCAAGAGTTGAGCCCACCTCAAGCCTTACAAGAGAGTCACCTATTTCTGTAAGCCCTGAAAATGATATATGTCCCGACTGATACAGCCTTGCAAGGGCGTCAGCAGTTTCCTTCTGAGCATTATTTATCTCCTCTATGTCAGTCATAGGCATAAGTGAATTCACCCTCTCCTTAGCCTTTGGAGAAGAAGCAAGCTCTGAGAGCCTGTCTAATATCTTGTCAAACTCCAATGTATGTAAAACTTTTTATTCATATATTTCCCTTTTATACTATATTAGTCTATATTCTGCCCACTATGAGGATTTCCTAAGATTTCCTTCAGGGATTTCTACAAAAAAATCTTACTCTGCAGTGTTTTATCCCCGTGTCTGCCGCATACACGGCATTTTAGATAAAAATGGAGCTGCTAAAAGCAGCCCCCAGGTATTACGCAATCATTTAAAAACTCGATGTATTTATTTTCTGCATTATCATTGATTACATAATAAGCTCTACGCTCATTTGCATTGATGTAGATTTTAACTGACTTTACATCATCAATGCTGTTACCCTCTGCCAAATAAGCTGCTCTAGTTCTCTGAACCATCTCATCAGAGCTAATCTGCATGCCGTTAAATTCGAAGTAAGTCTCAAGCTCTATCCCCACAATCGCTTCCTTGTTTGCTTCCCTGTTAATAATCATACTTCCTCCTTCGAAAAAAATAAACTACAGTTACTTTTATGTAGAAAGGCTTTCGCCTTACCACCAAATTATCTGCTCCACTTAAGCCTATGCAGATTACCTTTTAGTTTCATTCCTTCAAAATCCTGCTGACGCAGGGCTTCATACAGAATAATAGATACTGAGTTTGATAAGTTAAGCGACCTTATCTCCCCTATCATAGGTATTCTTACTGAGGTTTCTTCATATTTTACCAGAATTTCCTCCGGTATGCCAGCACTTTCTTTGCCAAACATAATGAAGTCATTTTCTGTATATTCTACTTCAGTATAAGCCTTTTTAGCCTTAGTGGTAGCCATGTATATCTTCGCTCCGGGATTTCTTTCTATGAATTCCTCAAAGTTCTCATATACGTGTAAGTCTAATTCTTTCCAGTAGTCCATACCTGCTCTTCTTACAGCCTTATCCGATATATCAAAGCCTAAAGGCTTAATCAGATGGAGGCTTGTCCCCGTAGCCACGCAGGTTCTTCCGATATTTCCCGTATTTGCCGGTATTTCCGGCTCATGTAAAACTATGTTCATATCAATCACTTGTAATCGCTATGTTCATGTTTATGCATTTATCTCCATCATAGGTAAGAGGTATGCATAGATTCTTTGAAAATGCAGCGCTAAAGCTCATGTCACCCCTTCCAACTGTAGGGTGGTGTGATATCTATACCTATACCTTGACTTGAAAATAGTGTAGCTGCATTGCCAAGTACCATATTGCCTAGCTCACAGATAGCACTAAAGCCTATTTCACCAAGCTCCGGAAGTGGTCCCTGCATCATCATTTTTTTCCTGCTATATCGCAAGCTACCGCATTGTTAAACTCTATGATTACCTGTCCTCTTACGTCACCTGTTATTCCTATAATAATTATCAGTGAATCAGACGAAAATTTCATGTCTTTCAAACCCGGTTTGCCAATTACAGTTTCAATCATACAAGTCTGCTTGAGTATGGTTGTGGCTGCTGCAAGGAAGGGATTGATGTATTCAACACTGAGTCCTGCCATTTTTCTACCTCCATGTTTTTTATTTGGTACCGAATTTTTTCAAATGTCTCTTAGCAAAGTTTTCTATTCTTGACATTGCAATCCTTAAATTATCTATCGAATATGCGTAGGATATCCTTATGAATCCCTCTCCACATTCTCCAAAGGCTGTCCCCGGTACTACTGCAAGTTTCTCCTCTTCAAGAAGTTTTGTAGCAAACTCCTCGCTTGTCATTTCAAATCCTTTGATACAAGGAAATACATAAAATGCCCCAAATGGCTCGAAGCACTCTATTCCTATCCTTTTAAGTTCAGATATAAGAAATCTTCTGCGCTGATTGTACGCCTCACGCATACTTTCCACATCTGTATCACCATTTTTAAGTGCTTCTATAGCCGCATACTGACTTGTAGTAGGCGCGCACATAATAGCAAACTGGTGAATCTTTAACATCTGGCTTATAACCCGCTTTGGACCTGCAGCGTAGCCCATACGCCAACCGGTCATAGCGAAGGCTTTTTGAAAAATCCATTTATATAAACAGTTCTTTCCTTCATCCCGGGAAATGCCGCTATAGACACGTGTTTTTCCCTTGTAGGTAAGCTCTGCATATATCTCGTCACTAATGACAAATATATCTTTTTCTATGACAAAATCCACAATAGGTGCGAGCTCTTCCTCTGTCATTATGGCACCTGTAGGATTGTTTGGAAATGGCATTATTAAAATCTTTGTCTTATCTGTATAATACTCCTCAAGTTCTGCTCTTGTAAGCTTAAACTCATTCTCTGCCTTAAGCGGTATAGACACCGGCGTTCCCCCTGCGAGGTGGGTACAAGGCAGGTAGGATACATAGCAAGGCTCCGGGATAAGCACCTCGTCCCCCTTATCAAGCATGGTTCTGAGTGCTATGTCTATAGCCTCACTGCCACCAACTGTGACAATAACCTCATCCTTTGCATCATAGTCAAGGTTGTATTTTCTCTTTACGTACTCGGAGATATTTTCTTTAAGTTCTTTAAGACCGGTATTGGAGGTATAATGCGTCTTACCTCTTTCAAGCGAATATATACCCTCTTCTCTAATATGCCAGGGTGTCTGGAAATCAGGCTCGCCCACACCCAGAGAAATCGCATCCTTCATCTCGCTTACTATATCAAAGAACTTTCTTATGCCTGACGGCTTTATCTCCTGTATAGCATTGTTTAATATTTCTCTCAAGGTGTAATTAACTCTCTTTCATCTTTTTCTTCTTCCACATAACTCATATGCATGCTCTTTGTATTTTTTTAAGCACAAAAATGCGTTTCGGTACTGATGACTGATTCAAGTGGGGAAAGCTTACTATGTACAAACTTAGCTACCTCTCTCATGCTCTTGCCTTCAACTATAACCATAAGGTCATAGTCTGCTGACATAAGGTAGACATAAGAAACTTCTTCAAAACGATAAATTCGCTTTTGCCATAAAATCAAAGCCTTCATCCCTCTTAGGAGCAACCTTTACCTCTATGAGGGCAGTCACAGTTTCATTATCGTCTATTTTTTTCCCAGTCTACAAATGTAGGATAACCGCAAATTATCCTCTCAGCTTCGAGAGCCTTAATTTCGCCACTCACAAGCTCTGGGGATACCCCAAGCATAGCTCCGAGGTCTTCTGCGGATAATTTACTGTTTTTCTCGATAGCCCTTAAAATCTCAAGTCTCAACTTTTTATTTTCCATGCAACTTTCCTCACAAAACAAATATAGTAATATAATACTATAACTTTAACATTTCAACAAGTGCAAATTCATTTCAAATGGCAATAGTTCTGTATTTTTAGTAACTGTATTTCGGCGGCTCTATGAATCTCTCCCTCGTCATCAAAGACTATGACTCTCTTCTTATCCTCTGTAGCTCTGCCTATGCAGACAGCAAGTAAGCCCGCATTCCTAAGTGCGAAGACAAGCTCCTCACCCATATCAGTTGCGAGAAGATAGGAGCCTTTTGAGTTAAGCATAAGGGGATTTAGGTTAAAATGATTGCAAAGCTCTATGGTTTCCTGTTCATAACTAAGGCTGTCCGCATATACCATAAGTCCGACCTTTTCTCTCTCACCCAAACTCCACAATCCAGAAAGCAAGCCACCCACACCTAGAGGAATCATAGCAGATGTTTTATAGAATGCCGCTGTATTGGTTTCAATAATCGGAAGTCTGTCTGCCCTCTTATTCTTAAGCTTTTCTAAGTAAGGCTCAGGATAAATGGCTCTAAGCTCTTCAAGTTTCTCACTGTAAAGCTTAGTCATACCGTATTTTCCAAGGCTTCCCGTAAGGATAATGTCCTGTCCTGCAAATAGCTGCCCCCTCTTCCACGGTGCTTCAGATGCACTTTTTACCTGACCTCTGCCTAAGATAAATACAGTCTGCTCCCTTTCACCTGTATCAGATAAGCTTACCGACACTCTTAAAATCTGTGCTCCAAGCCTGTCTGCAACCTGTTTTAGAGAGGAAGAAAAACTGCCTAAGTTCACTCTCCTCAAATCCTCCCTTAAAGACTATTTCAGCCCTTATCTCCTCGAGACTTCCTCCTGCACACATCAGTCTCCTTATGATGTCATTTAGGTCTTCTTCCCTAAGAGTCGGGTTCTCCTTAAAGGTCAACACGCTTGAGGCTTCTACAAAGTATCCGCTATCTTTCTTTGCCCCGGATATAGAGACAGAGTAGGCATTCTTTTGGAACAAATGCCTACTCTCCTCCTTCAAGTATAACTGCTTAAGTACACTTCTTTCGTAAATGTAATCAGGAAGTTCTATCATCCTTCAATTCCTTCTTCCGAATCATCACCGTCACTTGGTACCGGTTTTTTCGGACTGGTATTTTTATCTTTGTTTTCATTATTTTCGGAAGATTTATTTTCTTTTTCCTCTTCCTTCTTCTTTTCTTCTTCCTCTTTCTTTTTCTTCTCTTCCTCAGCCTTCTTCTTAGCAGCTTCTATCTCATACTCGTGAGGTCTGTAAGAGCTTGTATTAACAAGCACCTTATCAGTAAGCACTCCGTCTTTGTAGATATATTTATAAAGCTGCGCCCTGCTTCCATTTTCCCTTGAAAGCACTACTGAGGCGAGTTCAACCTTTCTGTGAGCCACATCCCTGGTCTCATGTCCGTATACATTGAAGGTAATTATTCCGCCATTTGCTATTCCCTCTATATATATCGGATATTCTGTCGTATTCTTGAACTTTAAATCTTTCCAGGTTCCCGCAATGGCTGCATCCCTTGCCAGGTCTACATAATCAACACTCATAGAGTGGTTCTGTCTCTGTTCTACTCCGAGTTCTGAGAACAGGACAGCGTTGTAAAGTGTTGTAGATACCTGACAGATACCGCCACCCATATCAGGCACTATTTTGCCCTCCACGTAGGCTGTACCCATACCGTAGCCGTTCTGCAGTGTATATGGTGCCATCTTTGCATTCGCCGAAAGCACTTCGCCCGGCATAAGAACAGAGCCGTTTATGAGCTTACAGCCATTTGCCACATTCTGTCCTCTTCCACCTGCAGGATTGAATCTTGTAGAATAGCTTCCAAGCAGGTCAGTTACCATACTGAGCTCTTCTTTGCCATATTTTGGCTTCTTGGTAGTAAGGGCAAATTCTGCCTTTGTGCTTTTAGCAACACCATCAGGCAAGGACTCTATATAGGCTTTTACATCTTTTTGCTATAGCCGCTGCTTCCTTTGTATTGAGGCTTCTGCTGTTCTTACCTCCTCCCTACAATAAACTGTCCATTTGTTCTTGTAAGAGTAGCATTTTTCCGGTGCAACATTATATTTTTTTAGCAACTGTTTTTACAAAGCCATCTATTTTCTTTGAATCATAGCTAAATTCAAGGTTGTACTCAGGCTTATTCTCCTTAGCCGCCTTAATATCTTTGTATCTCTCTATTATATTGCCTACTTCGCCTATCTTAGATATCTCTTCAACTATGTTGTGAGCCTTTGCCTTCACTCCCAGGTCTTTAAGTGAAACCGACTCAGTTCCCTGTACTTTACCGTTTTCGGTAACAGAAACCACAAGTTCTTTACTCTGAACCTTGCCAATATAGTCAGCAATTATCTTCTCTGCCTGCTCTTCTGTCTTGCCACCGACATCTATCCCGTTTACCCTTATGCCCTCACAAATGATGCCTTCTTTCTTAGAGCCAAGTGCGGATACGGTAACCACAAGTCCGGCAGTGGTGATAATAAGTACAGCCAATATCCCGTAAATCGAGATAATCAGCTTCTTTCTGCTATTTCTTTTACTACTTCTTCTGCTTTTGCTCCTAGACTTACTTTCCCTTTTCATTTTTACTCCTCTTATACATTACCTAACATGCTTGCTACCATTGGGATTAGCATCGATAGTATTACTACTATGATGATAATCTTTGAAATCAGCTTTTGATTTTTATTATTAAAAATCCATTCTACCCTCCAAATTATCTTTCAACTTCTTTTTTTCATTTTCTATTCAAGCCTTTTTGACCATTAACACTGTATATGCTATAATAATTTAGTGTCAAAAATATGAAATTCTGCAAAAAAATTATTTTTTTCATAAACGGAGGTCAACATGCCTATTTTTTTCTTATATTTATCATACTTTTTCGTCCTTTGGGTTAGATACGAAACCCAAAAAGAATTCCAGAATCGAAACCGAGGATAACCAAGGCTTTCTCGAGAGAGAGCGTCAGGCCAATTTTACCAGAAAAGCTGACCTCACAGACCTCGACTATATAGTTGTTCCTCTAGATGAACTCCCTTTTGCAGGAAGCTATGACGAGGTAAAGTCTTCATATTCACTCCCCGAGGGCTTAAGCGAACTCACAAAAGAGCGAAATCCTTGACTGCGAGCAGAAGATAATCGCTCTCAGCCACAAGAAAAATATTGAATCTAGGGCACATGAGCAACACCGACATCAAGATGGAATACGGGGTTGCAAACCTGCAAATCCTAATCCAGTATGATGAAAAATTCCTCTAAGCTCTCAAGGCTGCTTGCAAAATGGGGCAAACTCCTTTTTGAAAACGGCGAAGAAGAGGCTGCTGAAAAAGTCCTTACTTACGCTGTTTCCTGCAAATCAGACATAGAAGACATATTTATCACCTTGGCTAAAATCTACCGTAATAACGGCAACGAACTTGGCATTAGTGACCTCGTGGAAGCCTGCCAGTGTTTTGATGAGCTTAGGAGGGAAAATGTCATTAACCAAATCACCTCTATTTAACTATTTTAGCTCAACCTCTCCTCTCATACAATAGGAGTTTTTGCTAAATTTAAGCTCTATTTTTTTGATGTTTTTTTATATGATACAAGATTGCTACGGCTGTGCTTTTGACACCCACATCACTATATAATCACTTGCAAGACGGACAGACATCTGAGAGGAAGCATCGGTCACATTTTGGAGCTCTGGCTGTGCAAATTTCTCTGCCAAGGGCTATGACATCGAGATTCCATATTATCCACGCGCTTTCAGGCAGTACCTCCATCAGCTCAAATTCTGCCTTAACGGGGTCTTCAGTAGTTGTTATACCAAGTTTCTTTTGATATTCTCTTCACATATGTATCGACAACTATGCTTGGAATATTAAATATATTCCCTCTGACTACATTGGCAGTCTTTCGCCCTACTCCGGGAAGTACTATCAGCTTTTCCAGTTCTTTTGGCACCTCTCCACCGTATTCACTAAGAAGCATCCTTGCACAGGCTATGATATTCTTTGCCTTATTATGATAAAATCCCGTAGAATGAATATCATCTTCCATCTCCTTAAGGTCTGCTCCCGCAAAAATCTTCCAGAGTCTTGTATTTCTTAAACAAATCCCTTGTAACCATATTTACTCTGGCATCTGTACACTGGGCACTCAATATGGTTGCAAAGAGTAACTGCCAGGCATTCTCGTGTTCAAGATAGGTACGGCTCTCCCTCCATAGCGTTCTACGAGCCTTCGTATTATCTCGTCAATCCTCTTTTTCCTTTTTTTGATAGTTTCTTCATATTTGCTCCAATAAAATTTAATTTGACGCAATCTAATATATCACAAAAAGTAAGTTGGAGTCTAGAGGTGTTAGGGAAATTTATTGCAGTTGGAGTCCCCTTTCATGTCATTTTATAGTTCTTAAAACCCCTTAATTTCTTTTTGCTAAACTAAACGGAATAATATCTTTATCATTCGTCTTCTCATACGCAGTTTCTTTTATGCATATATTCAACTATCTCCCTTGCAGTAAAAGCTTCAAATTTTTTTAATAACCATGTCCAATATTATGATATCATCATCCGTTAAGCATTTTTTTATCAATTGAATCATTCCCAAGAAAATGAAAGGCTGTATTATCATATCCTTCCTCTTCCTGCATCTTAATATTCTCAAGCCCAACGATTTTTGTAATGACCTATAGGCAATGCCCCCATAGGCTTATGGCAGTATACTAATCCCAGCATAGATACGCTATGTTCTTTTAAAGTTTAACGAATCCGCATACCATAACATCTTCATAAGCTTTTTACTTTATAGAGATTGCCTATGTGTTCTGCAAAAATAAGATACAACAGCCTCCAATTTATCAATATCAAGCACCTTATATCCATTGGCATCACAAGGCTCTTGATAATTAACATATTCACTCTCTAATGATTTTCTTTGGAGATATTCCCGCCCATCCTCATCAAGATTCGCCATTATCTTTTTCTTTAATTGCATTTTTTTCTTTAATTTGGTAAAAATGCTCACCATTTTTGCAGTAAATCCAACACTGCCAGAGGATTATCTCTAATAATTCTAAGCATAGTTATCATACGCATCATCTTGTATTGCTTTTGCTTTCATATCTGGAAATAGTGGCCTCTCCCCATCCCAATAGTTTAGCAAGATCCACCTGAGATAAGCCATATTTTTTTCTCTAATTTCTACAATATCATCAGAGGTCAACAGGTTATGAGCCTTTCTATACATATTCCGAGCATTTAAAAAGGTTATCATTTTCCATCTTTCCAGTCACAAATTCTCTCTCATCTTCATCACTATTTATGCAAAAAGTAATAGGTTTCTGCATAATCAACTTCTTCGCCTTTGATTATGGTCTTAGCAATTCGCGTTCTTTTCTTCAATCTCATGAATCTTATCACATATCGGACAATCCATTTGAATTTTTTTCTAATTAGGGTGCTTTCGCTCATTACCGTATCTCCTTTCATCTATACTCGTTATTTGTATGGGAACTTCATATCATATTTTTGCATAATGAAACGACAAACATAGTACTTTTCTTGTTCGTTTCTCCCTTTATTTTAAGCTTAATATAGACCAATTTAGCATTTATATCCTTACCGAATACAAATAATAATGGTGGTTTATCATCATCCTTGTCCAGCAAAGTTGCGGAATATTCCGAGACTGTTAATTCTTTTTAGCCGCTCCACAATATCAAACGAATCATATTCCAAATCTACTATTGTATATTGGGTGGAATACTCTACCTCTTCTTTACTAGACCTAATAACTAATAAGTCTTCATCTATCTTAAAAATCTTCTGATTCCAACACTTCTTTAAGTTCTTCCAGAAAGGCTTTTATAACCTTCTTATCTGATTGAATAGGTATTTTTTTATGATTTCCACCTCCAAACATCAATTAGTACTCCACTATCAATTGATAGTATACTCTATCAATTGATAGTATGTCAAGAGAAGAATAAAATTCAGGCTTCGGTTACTTTTATAACCGAAGCCCAAATCCTACATAATTATTTAATTATCTGTTTTTCTAAAAACAAAAGCCTAAAGCTAAAAGACCAAGTCCCGCAACAAAGTATAGCTGTGTTGGGATTGCACCTGTTTTAGGAAGACTTGTTTTCTCCGCAGTATTATCTGCATTGCCAAGCGGCGTTCCGTCCTCTTTTACATTTTCTGTATCAGAGTTCTTTACTTTTCCATCTGCTGGCTTCCTTGATTTTACTGTCTTTCCTTCTTCCTTGTCTTCTTCTTCCACATTTGCCTCAGTTGCTGTCTCTGCTTTCCCTTCTGGAGTAGCGTCATTAGTAACTGCTATGGTTTCAGTTGAACCGCTTTCGTTATTGACAGGGGCTACAGGCACAGCTGGAATTGAAGGCAAGCCCGGGGTAGCAGGTATTGCAGGTATTCCCGGAGTCGCTGGAATTACTGGGACAACAGGCTGTAAGTTATTATTTCCTACAGGAGGCACAACTCCAGGATTAGGATTTGGCTGATTATCCTGTGAAGAAGCAGTAACCTTTATTGCTTCATTGCCAAAGTCAGGCATAGGTGGTTCTTTACCGTTATACTTCCAATAATATGGCTGGTCAGTATCCATAGAAGTGCCAATAGTTTTACCCACTAAAAACCTTGCCTACAGGATTAGCTCTATTGGCAGTTTCTTTTATAACCACATTTTTTTATCGAGTCCCTCTCCGCCTTTTCCTTTCTTGTTGTAGGTGTCTCCACCCTGAATGTACATATTGGCTACAGCTAAACTTCCATTGCCGGCTACCGCCACCTGACCGTTTTCACTCGGCATAGTACTTATTCCGGCTAATGCTATCAGCCTTCCTTCACCCTCTATCTTTCCATTGTTTAACTTAATGGCAGGAGCTGCAATAGAAGTCAACACCGTTCTTCCACCACCATAGGTGCCAAGCACTCCTCCCTCGCTAATGGTTAAGGTAGAGTTCTCAACTCCCTAGTGCAGGCTGACCTGTATAAAGTTTTTCCTGTTTCAGGATCTGTGCCTGTAGGAGCTTCTTCACCCTTAATGTATACTTTCCCTCTGATAGTTGCATTTCCAGTCACTTTTACAACAGGGGATACATTATGTCTTGTTCTGTTTCCATCAGATAGATAGTTAGTATTTGAATAAATAAGGGAATTTTTCTAAAATTCCTCCCTCTTTAAGTTCAATCTGACCATTGATTGATGAACCATTTCCAAAAACTCTTATCCTTCGGATTGTAATTAACCTGAAGCACTCCACCGTTCTCCACTTCAATCTTTCCATGAATTGAAGAATCCATAACATTGAGTACACCACCATCTTTTACAATTATCTTTACACTGCTAAGGACTTTCATATTTACTAAGGTAAGATTTGTATCCTTGCCAACAATCAATGTCTGAGTAGCATTACCTGAAGATGTTCCCAGTTCTCCGTAAGTTCCGCTTGTATGCGAACCGTACCATGCTTTTTACATTCTCAGGTACAGTCACTGTTTCATTTGTCCCACCAAACCTGCTTTATAGACCAAGGCTCCATATCCCATATGTACTTGCCATCATGCATTTTTCCTAAAGAAACTACCGTATTTTTTTCTATGTTCAAATACTCTTCTAAGGTTCCGTTTCCGTCATACACATTGAATTCAAGAGAATTACTCTCTGTAACCCTGCCTGAAGTCTCATTTAGGACAGCCTTCACTTCATATTTTCCCTTTTCTTTAGGCGTGCCGTTTAAGGTAACCTCGCTGTTATAAGGGTTGTAAACGCCCTTCATCCCAGAAGCGCTGTCAATTGTTATCTCAGGTGAAGGAAGACCAAGCTCCTTAAATAGCTTCCAGTCCTCTTCAGTAGGATTTTCTTTCTCAGCACCCTGAAGAACAACATTGCTATTCTTGTTCTGAGTAATGCTCAGGCTTTGCTCCTGCAATACCGTCATAGGCTCTCTGACCTACCATAGCACCCTCAAATGCACCTTTAAGACGAAGTTTAAGTACTTTTGCAACCTGAACCTCATCTGATTCGGATATCTCAGCTGAACCCCTTTTATAATCAAAACTATGTTTCTTTTCATCACTGTAGGTAAGTGTGATTACAGCACCGTCTCTAGGCTCAATCATATATAACTTACCATCTGAATAGTAGTAGTTATTACCACCTAGAAAAGGTGCATATTTACTTGTTCCAGCCTTATAAACAGCCTCATCAACTGATACACCCTTTAACTCATTTCCCTGTGGCTTAGGAGATATTTCAAAATAAAAAAATCATTTGAAAATCTTTCTCTTACAGGCTTCAGGGTAATCTTAGCTGAAGTCTCAGGCTTGTTTCCTTCAGTTCCACCACTTCCTTCTGTGTTTTTTTAACAAATTTTACGCTTGATTTATCGTGAACGCCAAAGTATCCATTGGGATTAGATATTTTTACCTCAAACCAACCCTCTGCTGTTATAAACTTAACTATATCACCAGCCTTTAATGCATCCGGTAAGCGATAATAATATTCCTTTTTGCCTGCATCACTTTTAAAATATTTATTACCGGTTACCCCAATACTATTATTAACTGCAGAATATTCAGTATCATTTACACTTACTGCCTTAACACTGTTGAAATAATCTGCATTACTAAAAATTAAATTGCAACATCTGAGGAATAGTCTCGTTGCTACTGCTTTTAAGCCAGTTGTCCTTTTCTGTCGCTCCATAAACCGTAAAGCTCTGAAGTATAACCGCACATAATAAAAAAATACTATTGCGATTAGTTTTAAATCTCCTATTTTTTTCACAAAAAAACCTCCCTAAAATATTATTTTTTTCATGGCTTCATTTTTTTATTTATTAGAAGACGCTCATTTTTAGTTTAGCAGAAATTATAAGTATTGTAAATACTATACTTGGAATTAATTTCTCATTAATGAGAATCAGATAAATATTGCTTTTTAGAATAATTTTCATTAAATTCAGTATTTTCCATTGAATAACTATTCATTATATTATATTATAGATACAAGTGTAGCTGAGACAATACTATATAATATATTCCTCAGGAGGACGCCTATGTGGACAAGGAAAACTCTCAAATTAAATGCGAAGTAGCATTCAGAATAACTACCCGGAAACAGTAGTCGTTTCCTTGATTTTTTTATTTTTTTGTGTCCTTTTTTTCTTTGATACTTCCAACCCAAATATAAATAGGGCTACAGCCATATTTACTGGAGATTTATCTGGCAAGCTACATTCATTTACTTCAATCTTCCTTGGTCTGTTAATCATCATGGAGTAATTGGGATTGCATTAAAGGCTCTCGTATATAATCCCTTTGAGGTCGGGTTCCAAAAGATTTTTTTCATAGAGAACCACAATGGCAATCCTAAAGTTGGTACTATATTTTATGCATTTAAGACGAATTATATCAACATAGTAAAGACCATGTTCCTAAAGGATATTTACATCTTCCTTTGGAGCCTGCTATTCATCATTCCTGGATAATTAAGTCCTATTCCTATCGTCTAGTACCCTTTTATACTAGCTGAAAAATCCCTGATATGGATGCTGATGGTGCTATCAGATTGTCAATGGAAATGATGAACGGAGAAAAAGTTAAACGCCTTTATACTTGATCTTAGTTTCATACCTTGGCTTTGTACTCTCAGCATTTACCTTTTATATAATTGGAATATTCTATGTATTCCCTTATATAAACGCTACCAATGCTGAGCTATACCCTGGCTATTAAAAAAACGGTGATTATTACAATGACCAAGGTATGTTTAGTGACAACTTCTTTAAAAAAACGGCGGTGGTTATTATGGTTAGTTTCAGACATTTATTCGATAACGGAAAGGTAATACATACCGCAAGCTGTTACGGGGATAATGACCTTGAAGTTGTGGAAAAGACTGAAGACGGCGAAGCTATCCGCCTTCTTCTTGTAAATGGTGCAAGGGAATCAGCCACATACATTGATAAGGCTCACAGAAATGACCTTGTGTTTAGATATGCTATTGGCTTCAATGATGTATTTGAAATAAACAAGAACTTAAAAGACTGCCTCCTACTGGGAGGTGCAGGCTTTTCCTATCCCAAGTACTTCATAAGCCGCTTCCCTGAGAAAACCCTAGATGTGGTTGAGATAGACGAGGTGATGGTAAATGTGGCTTTTAAGTACTTTTATTTGGATGAACTTTATGAAGAATATAATCTCTATGAAAATGAGAGGCTTAAAATCTATGTCATGGACGGGCTGAAATTCCTATCAACCATGCTTAAGTCCTACGATGTCATCTTTAATGATGCTTACATCTCAGACTCCCAGCCGAGGGGCTTATGAGCTATGAGGCAATAAGCCTTATAAAAGCCAGACTCAATCCTGGTGGAATCTACGTGTCAAATATGATAACAGCTATGGCCGGTGAATCTGCCTATCCTCTCTTTTCTATCCTTGCCAACCTTAAGCAGATATTTAAGTATACGAGATTTTGCAAATGCCGTAATGATGTACCTGCAAACGAAAAAAACAGAACTGTCTGATTTTTTTGCTTCAGACAGTCCCATTTAAGTTAAAAAGTCCACCTCGTCAGGGTTATGTGCGTGTCCCCCATATAGGGCAGTTTATTAAGAATCTCCATATCTTCTTCATCAATCCTGATAAGCCCAAGATTTTCGCTCATCCTATCGGGTGAAGTGGTTTTGGGAAGAGGGATGATACCTCTTTTCCTAAGAAATGAAATGCAGATAGCTGAAACAGTGGTTTGGTACTTTTCAGCCATCTCCCGTAATATCTCATTTTCAAAGAGAGCCCCTGTACCTAAGGGGCTGTAGCCTTCTGTGATTATTCCGTTGTTATTGTTGTATTCTACAACGTCTTCCTGCATATATCCCACATGAAGCTCTATCTGGCTGACCATGGGCAGAACTTTTGCGCTCTTTTTTTAGCTCCTCTATGTGGTGAGGCAGAAAATTGCTCACTCCTATACTCTTCGCCCTTCCCTCTTCGTATAGCTCTTCAAGAGCCTGCCAGGTTACTGCATTTACCTCATCAGGGTTCTTATAGCGTACTTTATTGGCCGGCCAGTGTATGAGATAGAGGTCAATATAGTCCAAATCAAGATTCCTCATAGACTTGTCAAAGCCCCTAAAAGCCTTGTTATAACTGCGGTTCGTGTTCCATAGCTTGCTTTGTTATAAAGATATCAGACCTCTTCTCTATAAGCCCCTCGCTAAGAGCCGCTTTTACACCAAGTCCCACACTTCTTTCATTCCCGTAGGCTCCTGCTGTATCTATATGTCTGTATCCTGCCTTAATCGCTTCAAATACAGCCTTTTCACAGTCTTCTCCATAAGGGATATTCCAGGTGCCAAAGCCGATATCAGGTATATCTATTCCATTTCTAAGCATCATATTACTCCGTAATGTATGCAAGAATGAGAGCGTAGGTATTGTTCATTCCATCTATGTGAGAACGCTCGTAGCCGTGGGTTGCTCTTGTACCAGGCCCCACACAGGCATGGCGGATATCATGTCCTGCAACTATGGAAGTATCTCCATCAGAACCGTAATGTGGGGTGAAGATATCCAGTACATAGTCTGCTCCTGCCTTCTTCGCCGCCTCTATAAGCTCATTATTCAACTCATAATGATACGGAAAGCGGCTGTCCTTGCAGAAAATGCTTACCTTTCTCTCATCTGTGGTCTGCTCAGGTCCCACACAGGCTATGTCCACACCCAGCACATCTACTACATCGTCAGGAAGCCAAGAGGTGCCATGTCCTATTTCCTCATAGGCCGCAAAATACATATATACCTTACGGTTTAACTTAAGCCCCTCATTTTTAAGAGCCTTCATTATCTCTATGAGAATAGCAACCTGGGCCTTATCATCTATGAAACGGGCCTTGATGTAGCCGTTTGAATACATATATCTTGGTTCTAAAGCTATCATATCGCCTACCTGCACACCAAGAGCCTCTGTATCCTTATCGCTTTTTACATCCTCATCTAGGATAACTACTACATTTTCCTCGTACTTAGGAGCTATTTCAAAATATTTATCAGGAGTTACATGAACTGAAGCCCTGTCTCTTTGTACGGCTCCTGTGATAACCTTGCCATCTCTTGTATGTAGTCTTATATTCTCTCCAAGGGCAGACTCAGCGTGAAGTCCTCCTACAGGGCAGACCATGAGGCTTCCGTCTTTTTTAATGTGCCTAACCATAAGTCCTATGTCATCAAGGTGAGCAGTTATTACAAGAGGTTCTCCCTCTCCACCAAGGCAGGCGAGAACTCCACCCTTTCTGGTCTCTATGCACTCATATCCAAGACCTTTAATCTTTTTTTACCATATAATCGTGTATTTCTAAACTGTCCTGTAGTAGAGTCAATGGCAAGCAAATCCTGAAATTCTCTTAAGAATTCTGCTTCATCCATCTTCTTCATACGACTTTCTCCTCTTTTCCTTGAATAAAATATGCCAGTGTATAAAAGCCTTTGATATCAAATAACGTGCGCAAACCGGGTAGCGGCTTTTACTATTAACACTTGTATCATATGATGTAATCTACTGTCACACTTTCAATTTTATCAACTATATCCTGAACCGTAATTCCGTCAAGATACTCATTTACAACCTTGTAGAGCCCTTCCCACACATATAAGGTCTGGCAAAAAGTTCTTTCTCTCACAGGGGTTGACCTCTGAATCCAAGCAGCTCACAGGTGCAATGCTTCCCTCCGTGATTCTTAATATATCTCCAACCGTGTACTCCTTTGGCTCCTTAGCGAGCTTGTATCCACCTCTATTACCTCTATTGGTAGCAAGAAGTCCTGCACCGTTTAACACTGGTACTATCTGCTCCAGGTATTTTTTTAGAAATGTTTTGTCTCTTTGCTACATCTTTTAATGCAATAAATCCGTTGTCCTTATGTTCAGCCAAATCTACCATCAGTCTTAGTGCATATCTTCCTTTTTGTAGAAATCTTCATACTAATCCATCCACTTCCTCAGTTAATCTTGTAATATACTTTTTTTCTTATCCTTAAATGACGGAAGAATCTCCTTGTAAATACCAAGAAATTCAGCTTTTTAGCTCTGACCTTGACGGTCTCGCATTCACCGGCAAAAAGGACATTGTATTCTTCATCAGAAAGCACAGGCAGGATGTCCGTCATAAGCTCCTATCTTTCTGTAGAAATCAAGCGCCATTTCTCTATTTTTTTATGGCTTTCTCATCAGTCTTACCCACTCCCTCAAGCTCTATAAATATGCCCAGCGGGAACTTATACTCACTTGTCTTGTGTTCTTCCTTGTGTTCTTCCTTATCTTTTTTTCCTTGTTTTCTTCCTTATCTTTTTCCTCCCCTCTTCTTCCTTAGGGATGAGTACTCTTTTAACATATCGAAGAATATCTCAGGATAATTGTAGCCTCTGTATTTCTTTTAAGACCACAAAATAATCAAGGAGCATTACCCTTTGCTCTATATCATTAATAAAAAGTCCAAAGCAAAGTAGATGCTTTTTATCATCAAAAAAAGGCCGTAACAGCTGCATATCTTCCTTGCTATGAGCCATCTTATAGCTGATTCTGATATAAGAAAGCCGTCAAATTCCTCGTCAAAAAAATTTGGTCAGACATCTTTTATATAAAGACAAAGTCTCTTTCTTATCCAGTTCTCTTTAAAGTGAAGTCCATCACATCACCTCTCTTAGCTGTCAATCTTTATTTATAATGAAAGCCTGTTATCAGATATCCGTCCTTGGTACTGCTAACAACCAGATTAGGCTCAGAAAGCCCCAATAAAAAAATCCGTCACTGTAGGAATTGGTAACAAAGAGATTGGTCTTCGATACTGAGCTTACAAGCCTCTTGGTAAATACATCACTCTTTTTGAGTGAGATAAATTCCTGAACACTGCCTATCCTTCTGTCAGTGCCGGTATCAAATACCAGAGGATATTCACATAGCCTAGCAAGGCTGCTCTGGTCTTTGTTCCTCACTGCAAGTATAATAGAGCCTGCTGCAACAAGGGCTTCCTTACTAAGCTGTGGAAGCTTCTCAGAGTCAGACACCTTATTTACCTTTACTTTTTTGGCAGATTCTCCCTTAAGCTCACCCTTATACTCTACCTTTACGGCTTCACCTGCGGCGATTCCGTCCTTAAGACCCGTAACATCAACGTCTTTATTAAGTCCAAATCTAACAGTAGTGCCCATATCACTCTGCAGTGTCATGTGTTTTTCTGAAGCCTCTATGATAACTCCGTACATTATTCCATTGCTGCTCATAGGCGGTACTTCCACACTTACTGCACCGGAACTAGCGGAGCCCTGTTCACTTGCAGCACTGCTTGTGGCTTTTATCTGCCTTTTTTTCCCGCAAGCTGCGACTACACTTGTAGAAAGCAAGATTATGCTCAATATAATTATCGACTTAAATATCTTATTCTTTACCAAGTTTACCTCCAATATTCAGGCCATTCACGCATAAATGCCTGATAAAAATGGTTATCCCCTACATAATACTATGTTTAAAAGGTTTTTGATAAGTAAAAAGTCCATCTCTAACTCTAGAAAATGGACTTTTAATATGTCTACATAAGCAATAAATATGTTGATTTACGCCTCCATTATACGATATGAGTATCAAAAAGTATTTGGTACCGTATAATACAGGGGCTTCTACAGCTTTGCTAAATACTTGCAAAATATCTAGTATGTAGCTTTATCAAGCTCCTTTACATGCTCTGTTGTATTGCTGCAGGTGTGGCTTGCCTTAGAGGCATAGTTTTTAACTGAAGCTGTTGACTTTACTATGGCCTGCATGGTTCCCGGACCTGCCACGCAGCCTCCCGGACAGCCCATTCCCTCAAGAAGATAGCCATTGTATTTGCCTGCCTTTGCAGCCATAAGCATCTTGCGGCAGTCTCTAAGTCCTTCTGCGTTGTCGGTCTTCACCTCCATATCAGGGTGAATGCTCTTAATTACATTTACTACAGAGGTAGCAACTCCACCTGAAACCGCAAAAGTTACGGCCATCGGTTGAGGCATCGTTCACTCCGTCAGGATCTTCTTCAATATTCTCGATATCTATATGCTTTGACGCAAATATCCCGGCCATTTCTTCAAAGGTGAGTACAAAGTCCACCTCTGAGCGCACCTCATCCCACATGGCTTCAAGCTTCTTAGCTGAACAAGGCCCGATGAATACCACCTTACCCTTTGGATTGTAGTGCTTTATAAGCCTTGCTGTGAGTGTCATAGGAGTAAGTGCCATTGAAATGCACTCCTTCATCTCAGGGAAGAGCTTCTTTGCCATAGCCGCCCAGGCAGGACAGCAGGAAGTGCCCATGAATGGCAGCTTGTCAGGCACTTCTTTAAGGAAGTCGTTTGCTTCTTGGGTAGCACAGAGGTCTGCACCTACAGCTACCTCAAATACATCAGTAAAGCCTAGCATCTTCATAGCCATACGGATTTTACCCGGAGTTACCTTCGCACCAAACTGGCCTACAAAGGCAGGGGCAAAGGCCGCATAGATATGCTCTCCCTGACTGGATTGCTCGAATTACCTGGAATATCTGAGATTTATCTGCAATTGCCCCAAAAAGGACAGTTTACAAGGCACTGGCCACAGGATACACATCTCTCATAGTCTATATCAGCCTTCCCGTGTACATCTGAATGTATGGCATCCATGCCACAGGCAGCCGCACAAGGTCTTTCCTGTTTGATAATGGCGTTATAAGGACAGACATCGGCACATTTTCCACACTTAATGCAAAGACTCTGATTCTATTTCCGACCTGCCGTTTGTCCTGTCAAGAGAAACGCAGGTCTTTGGACAGACTTCCACGCAAGGGTGGGCAAGACAGCCCTGACAGCCGTCAGTTACAAACACCCTCTTCTCGGTACAGCCGTTGCAGGCAAACTTAATCACATTGACAAGTGGGGAGTATAGTAGGTCTCAGGCCTGTCAGCAGCCTCCACATTGTCGGATATCTTAGCGTGTTCACTTGCATCTCTACAGGGAAGTCCCATGGCAAGTCTAAGACGCTCTCCAACTATGGCCCTCTCAAGGAATACGTCACTACGAAAGCTTCCTACTTCACCGGGAATTATCTTATAAGGCAATTCCTCGATTCTCTGGTCAGTTGGCTATTCTGTGTGGTATGCCATCCTGGCAACCTCAGTAAATATACGGTGTCTGATTTCCTTTATTCTTGTTTCAATGCCTCTCATTAGTTTTCCTCCGCATTTTCCATAAGCCTGCCCCTTGTAGACGGACTTATTTTCCTCATTACCGCTTCATTTACAATAGTATCTGCTCCACTTCCCAAGGCCCTTTTTCACTATAAAGTGTGAGTTCATTATTTGGCCTCATGGACAGCTTAAGACCTATGCTAATGAAATCCTTACCCGGTGTTTCATCTAGTTCAAGAAGAATCTCATTAGCCTTAAAAATGTATCTTTATTATCCTACTTGCAGCCTCTTCTGTAAAGCTAAGTATCAATTTTAATACATTTTCGTGCTCTTCATTTTCCGTATATTCGCCCTTAAGTGCTACATTGTAAGGCTCACCATTTAGATTAATGGTCGAATACGCAGGCTTATGAAAGCCCTACTCCTATTTTTGTGGACTTCATCCCTTCTTTTTAGCTTAATAAAAAGCGTATGATTTTCATAGGAGAATCCAATTTCACTTATACCCTCAGTAAAGTTATTGTGGGTAAGCTGTAAAAGGAGAGGAAATACTCCCTGGCACTTGTCTTCAAGCTCGTAGCTTCGTCCGTTAAGCCACATAAAGAAATCTATGTTTAAGCGGATGAGGCTTGTTGCGGCTTGATATCTGAGCTCTGAGATTGCCCTTTCTTTCCCAGCCTCCAGCCATAACAGGCTGTATCTTAAATGCTCCGCTTTCAAGCTCTGATATAAGTTTACTAAGATTTACATTTCCCATAGGATTAGGAGGGAGGGCTTTATCTGAAACTTCTGGATGCTCCATGTATTTTTCAATAACAGCGTCTGCCTCTCCGCTATGGAAAACCACAGGATCTCCTGCAAAAATTCACTATTATCATATCGAGGTCAGGGTAAACTCTCACATCCTGCCCCATCATACCATCAAAGAGGTAACTCTCAGCCCTACAGCCCATCCAAAGCTGGTAGCCATATCCAAAATGTTCGTTTTTCAATCTGCTTTGATGTCGCCATATTTACATATTCCTCGGAAATAAGCTGTTCGCCCTCCCATTTACCCTTGTTAAGGTATAAAAGTCCGAGCTTTGCTGCATCTTCAGGCCGTATAAACATACCCCAGCCACCCTTGGTAACGCCCTCAGGACTGGTCTCCCAAAAGCATTGGTTGATTCCAAGCTTGTTAAATATCCTCTCCTGTAAGAACTCATACATAGGCTTTCCTGCAAGCTTTGATACAATGGCTGAAAAGCATGTAAGTATTCATACTGTTATAGTCAAATACCTTTCCTGCATTTTCCTTTAAGGACGCTGAAAGAAAGCCCTTAATCCACTCATCTCCAACCATGGAGCCACCCTCATTGAAGTTAACACCGGTAGTCATAGTGAGGAGGTTCGTGGCTGTCATATCTCTTAAACTTCACCATCTGCCATAGGTTTGTGAGGTCACCAAAGAAGTCTACAATCTTGTCATTAAGCTTTAGCTTCCCGTCATCATAGAGCAGACCAATAGCCATTCCTGTAAATGTCTTGCTCATAGAATAAGTGGTATGCCATTCTCCCCTTCTGTACGGCGAAAAAGAAGACTCACAGATGACTTTACCATGTCTCAAGTACCAGAAAATGATGAAGTTCACTCTTTGCAGAGCCAAGTTCGAATAAGAGGTTGTAAAGAAAAGATGTAGGTACCCCTCCGCTTCAGGAGTGCTTCTTTCCAGTGGCTTGGCATCTGCCTTATCCCAGTCAAACTGCGGTTTTTCGGGCTTAAATGTAGCCTTCCCTATGTGTCCTGTCTTGCCTGTAAGTATATCAAACATTATAGTGGCTAGAGCTTTTTCAAAATTGGCCATATTACCTCCTAAAACTCTCTGATTCCTTCTTTTCCTTCATCCTTGGTCTTTTCGATATTTTTGATAACTACATCATAGCTTACCTGTTCATTTACCTTTACACTGACTGTATCTCCCTCCTTGTGTCCCATCAAAGCCTTGCCCAGAGGGGATTCTATGGTTATGAGATTGCTTACTGAGTCTCCTCTTACTGAGGTTACTATCTTGAAGGTTTCTTCCTCTTTATCCTCCACAAAGTAGACAGTTACAGTATTATCAAGGCCTACCTCGTCTTCTTTTGAATCATCCTCTATTATCCTTGCAGTCTTAACCATCTTCTCGAGGTAGCGTATCCTGCTTTCATTCTGATTTTTGAACCTTTTTGCTGCATAATACTCAAAATTCTCAGAAAGGTCGCTATGTGCCCTTGCTTCCTTTACCTCAGCAATGGCCTCTTTTCTTACCACCAGCTTTCTATGCTCAATCTCTTCTTCAAGCCTTCTTATATCGTTTTTTTGTAAGCTTGTCGTACATTTGTAGACCTCCTTGATTTCGTGATAAAAGCCTTCCTGCAGGTAAGCCTACCACTGTAGAATAATCTCCGTTTATCTTTTCTATATAAGCTTGAAATCTTCCCTGAATAGCATATCCACCAGCCTTATCATATGGCTCCAAGGTGGATATATACCCCTCTACCTCCGCCTCATTCATAGGATATACGCTTACTTCGGTTTTTTTCTGAAAAAGTGCGTACAATCAGCTTATTTTTCACTTAGCATGGCTTTTAATTATGTTCCCAATTTCTGCTGTCTCTTCATTATTATCGGCTTCTTTCATCTGATTTTCAAGAATCTTAAATAATTCCAAGTATTTGTTTCCCTCTTTAACTCCCCTATTTTCAAGGACTTCCTTAGGGATATAGATGAGGGTAACCCCTGTGTATACCTCGTGGCTTCTGCCCTGAATAAGCTCTATCATACGTCCGGCATCAGCCTTATCTCTAGGCTTTTCAAGGATTTCCCCGTCTACAGACACCACTGTATCTGCACCGATAACTATGTAGGCGTCTCCTTCTTCTGTTTCCTTAGTCAGAATAAGGCTTTCAGCCACATCAGCAGCCTTTATAAATGAAAGCTCCTCCACCTTTTCCTTTGGGTGAAGCTTATTAAAGTCATTTTTTTAACTCTCCTCAGCCTCACTTACCTCAGTCGTAAATTCAAAGCCAAGCTTTCCAAGTATCTCAACCCTGCGTGGTGAAGCCGAAGCCAATATATATTTTGTCATAATCATCCTCCTTTTTTTATCTTACCTTCGCCGTATTTTTCATTTATTTTTTTAAGCATGGTATCTAACTTATCGGTTTTTCCTTTTTTCTTTGACTCATTTAGTCTAATCTCATCCTGCTTACTTTTTCTTTCATATAGGAAAAATATATCAAGCTGTTTGCATTCATTTTCAGCCAGATTCGATACACCTACTCCAACCAGCCTAATGCCATCATTTTCGCTAAATAAGCCTCTTTCTCCAAAGCAAAGCTCTCTCATAAGTATAAGGGAAGTGCTTTCTATATCCTTAATATCATTTGTTGGTTCTACCAGAGTAGTCTGCTTTTGACCTCCTCTTAAAGCTGCTTGTTTTGGCACTAACGCTTATAGTATAGCCTGCTGCCTCATCTTTTCTAAGCCTTTTTCCCACACTTTCTGAAAGCCAATGTATGACAGGGGGCATTTCTTTATCGTAGGTAGACACCCTGATGTCTGTGGGCAGGGTGGTCTCGTTTGAATAGCTCTTAGCAGCCTCCCTCTCCCCCGATACCACATCGCTTCCTCTGCCGTTAGCACTCTCATAGATATATTCTCCTGACTTTTCACCTAGCAGAGAACAAAGCAGGGCTTTATCGAGCTTAGCTGCATCTCCTATGGTCTTAACTCCTATATTCTTAAGTTTTTTTCAGAAGTCTTATAGCCACAGCCATGCAGCTTTTTCTATGGGAAGAGCCCACATTTTTCTCCTTTATTTCCTCAGGATAAAGAGTGTGTACCTTGTAAGGCTTTTCAAAATCACTTGCCATCTTGGCAAGGAGCTTAACTGTAGAGATTCCAATATTTACTGTAAATCCAAGGCTTTCATAGATTTCAGTCTTAATTTTCTCTGCCATAGTTATAGGTTCATCTGTTCCTGTCATATCAAGATATGCCTCATCAATAGACACCTGTTCTACTGCTAAGGCATATTTCTTAAGTATATCTATAAACTTCGCCGAGTATTCTCTATAGGTCTTAAAGTCAGAAGGGAAAAGCCTTAGACTCGGGCATTTTTCAAGGGCCCTCATAACAGGTTCGCCTGTCCTTACTCCCTGCTTCTTGGCAGGAATCGAGCAGGCTGTGATAACTCCATGTCTTTTTGATACATCCCTCCTATGGCAGAGGGTATGGTTCTAAGGTCAATGCTTCCCGGCTCTTCTTTAAGCATCTTAACTGCCGTCCACGAAAGAAAGGCTGAGTTTACATCCACATGGAATATCAGCTTGTCCATTTCTTCACCTCCAAAGTGAATCTACTTCAGATATCCTCTCTTGCCTAGGAATGTTCTATATCTTTCTCTCTGGCTCCTTATGATGTCATCTGAGTTAACAAAGTCTGCGAATTCTGCTTCGCTTATCCATTTATAGCCAATAGTCTCGTTTTCCTGCAAGGTTACGCAGTCCTTCGCGCAGTCAGTCCTTGTATAAAAGTCTTCAAATATACATTTCCCATGTATAGTCCTGCCAATGTGTTCAAAGTCTTCTGCTTCTATTCCGGTCTCTTCTTTTAGTTCCCTCTTATGCAGGTGAGCTTGTCCTCGCCTTTTAGTGCGCTTCCTCCTGCTGTGGCTTCGTATTTGCCGGGATTGGTAGGCTTGTTTAGGTCTCGCTTCATAAGTAGAAAGTCGCCGTCCTCATGCTGAACCAGCACTTCGCATACCAGATGATAAAGCCCATCAGGTATCTTTTCTCCCCTAACCAGGTCAACACCTGCAAGGGTTTCGTCTCTATTATAACCGTCCCAAATTTCCATGATTCCTCCAAAACTTCTGAATAATAATACTATTTCATACTGTGTGACGCCCGGAATGATAGAATTTCAGACTCGCTCCGGCATCCGCTTCGCTTCGCCCTAACACGCTCGCTTAGAATTCTATCATTCCGGGCTGTGAACTGAAAGCATGACTTTAACCCTTATTCTTTCAATGTGCTTACTTTTTGTACTTCTAATTAAACAGCCGAAACTGATAATGCCGCATAGTTCGCTGTTGCCGCTCTGACTTCGTGCTTCGCACTCGTAGGTTGCGGACAGCTATTATATAGGCAGGACTAACGCACTTTGCTTCGTTGCTTCGCACCTTGCAAAGTACGAGTCACTGCCAAAAAGCGAGCGCATTAGGTTTTTCGTCAACTACACAATTCTAAAATAGCCTCTTTCAGAAAAACCGGAGCGAGTCTGGAAAGTTATCAGTGACAGCGTGACTTAGTCCGCATATTCAATAAAAAGCGAGCACATTGCCCTCCCTTTATTGTAGCGGATTTTTGCTTGGTTTTCCACCCGCACGAGGATATTTTTTCGGAGTATTTTTTATCTTTTCTATAGAAATCAGCACTCTGGTATAATCAGTATCCTTTATGGTAAACTGTGCCTTATCCTTTATTTCTCCACCAAGCACCCTAATAGCAGTCTTTGATGCTTCGATTTCTTCATCGGCTCCAACTGCCTTATAAGCCACAAATTTCCCACCAAGCCTTACATAAGGGAGGCAATATTCGCTAAGGGTTGGGAGAGCAGATACAGCCCTTGATACGCATAGGTCAAAGCTCTCTCTGTATTCTCCCTTGGTCTGGAGCTCCTCAGCACGAGAGTGTATAGTAGCTATGTCTTTAAGCTCAAGTTCCTCAATTACCTCATTTAAGAAGTTCAATCTTTTATTGAGGGAGTCAGTAATAAAAACTTTTGGTTTCAGGAAATACTATCTTGATAGGTACACCGGGAAAGCCTGCGCCTGTACCGATATCCAGCACAGTCATAGGTGTAGTCATATCCATTACCTTTGCTATCATAAGGCTGTCTACAAAGTGCTTGATGACGAAATTCTTCGTAGTCTATGATAGCTGTAAGGTTCATTACCTTGTTCTTCTCGATTACCATTTCATAGAACCTGTAAAGTTTGTCACATTGCTCTGAAGTGATTGTTATTCCTTCATTTTCAAGCTTTTTATAATAAGTGATTTATCTTCCATCAGTCATCCTCTCTCATGAATATAATCATACCTATAGCCCCCGTATGATGTCCAAATAATTTTTGTATCTGCCCAAGCACCGCATATACAGTAACTATCTTTTCCTTTTATTTTATAAAAGACAAGATTTTTTCAAGAATTAATACCATATAGCCCTGTCTTTTTAAGTACATTGTATTTTGGGTGTAGTTCCGATATAAGGATTGTCCCCTAAAGATAATATAGCTTCTTCAAGTTCATCTAATTTCTTCAAAGCCACGCTATTTCCAAAAATTTTCTGCAACATAAAGTATAATTTCCCTTATCAGAGCATCGGCTGTATCAGTTCTTATAATCCCATATTTCAAATCCTCTCCTCCTTAAGAATATCTCTCAAATCATCAAAAGTATCCTTAATAGGAGCAACTCTCTCATATTTAACATCTTCATCAGCTTCTGCAAGTATTTCTAAAAAGCTCAATTCGGGCTTTCATTCTTTTATATTCCTCATATCCGATGGAAACCGTATCTCCCTTCCGTTTACGGTAATTATAACTGCTTCCTTCTTCCCCTGCATTGTCTGGATATTTCATTATAATGATTACGCAGGTCTGCTGACGGCCTGATTGTTTCCTGTTTGATAAACATAGGCTTACCTCAAAAAATATAGACATATTATATCTTAATATGTCTATAAAAATCAATTGACCTTAACTGGCGTCATCTATATTTTGCCATGTAGCATGAACAATCTCAATATTATGCCTTCACCAAAAGGTACCCAAAGCTCCATTTTATAATCAGAGCTGTGCATATCGCCTTTGAAATAACATTAGTTTTAACTCCCTTTCGATTATTTTTCATAATAACAATACTCATTAGTAAATGTTGACTTTAGCATAGAAAGTTGGTAAGATAACTCGGGATACAATGAAAAACGAAAATCATTATTGTATGCTGAAGAAAAATTATATTATAACATCATAGGAGGAGCAATGAGAAGGCTTAAGAAAAAATAGCAACAGCTATGATAGCAGCTATGTCACTTAGTATGTTGCCTGCGCAAATGTGGGGAACAACAATAAGTGCTGCAACAACAAAGAAGGTAGCAACAAAGAAGATTGAGATGACAGTAAGTACTAATAAGGGGCTTAAATCCGCACTTTAAGAAGGGCAATGTAAATAAAAATAGTACTGAATACTGTATCATCTAAAAAATTTCAGAATACCAAAGGGTAACTATAAGGATAAGATACTTGTTATTAATTCATCAGATAAATCTAAGGTTTATATTCCAAAAAGGAACAAAAATTCAAAAAATCATCTATCTTGGAACAGTTAAAAAATGCAAATCTTGTTATAGATGAGACAGGAAATAAAAATTGAAATAGCATCAAAGATTACACTTAACATAAGCGGTAAGGCAGCTTATGCGGAACTTACATACAAGACAGGGGCAGAGTCCGCAAAGGTTACTTCTAAGATTGAACTTATAGCGTCAAATAAGACTAAGAAAAGTATAAAGGCTACAATCTTAGGCAAAAAAGTAATAATCAAAGCAGGTGATACCTATGCAAGCTCAGATTTAGATATAGATTCTGATGATACTCCACAGGGTACAGCCAATATAGATGTAAAGGATGACAGTACCCCACAGGGAAGTGCTGTTACCAATGAAAACGAAAATACAGCTGGTAATACTACCAATACTGGAAGTATAGGTGGAGGTTATATAGGCGGAGGCTCAACCGGTGGTGGAAGTAATACAAATTCAGGCAATAATACTCCTCAAACTCCGGCTAAAGAAGCAAATAAAATTGTAAATCCTGAAAAGACAAAGGTCATAGATGCTACAAGTTTCTTAAGATATGTGGTTGTTAGCTTTGTAAATGGTTATACAAAGGATAATGCCACAGTGTATGTAGATGGTACAGATGTTACAAGTGAGCTTAGCAAAGTTGACACAGAAGGAACTCTGTACAAGTGGGAAGTATATGGAAAATATCCTGCTGAAGTGAAGGTTGTAAGCAATAAGGATAAAAACATCAGTCAGACAGTAAAGCTTGACAGACCAACTGATGCAAAGCTTGTTACACCTATAGTTACCAATAAGCGCAGAACCCCTGAGTTTGTTATAGGGAAGCAGTAGGATTTCAAGATTTGATTATTATCTGGATAACTTTGATAACGAAGGCAACAGACGTATAAAGCCGGGGATTACTACTTTCAATTCAGATTTTAAGGCTTCACAGAAAATCTCAGAAAGACCTTATTATGCACCTGATGTAGAGGTAGGTAAGGATCTTACCGTGATGTTTAATTATACATCTGAGGATGATAAAAAAAGTGGTTTGACAATATCCCCTAAGACCGGAGCCCTTCAGCTTGTTGAGGATAGTGATAACCAGTATACCATAAAGAAGGATGTTCAATATGAGAAGACATTTGTAGATCATGAGCGGTCAAAAAAAGCTGCTCTGATTATAAAGACAGGAGGAATGAATTTCAGAACAGCAGGTTATTTCAGACTTAGGGTAAAAGTCTGAGGGCAGTAAATCATAGATGCTCCGTATCAGACTTGAATATCCGGGACAGCCTGAAATTTTTCTTAAGGGAGCCTGTATTAGAATCAGGCAAGAATCTTCACTTCGATGTTGAAGGTGTGACTTTGGGGGTAAAAAAATGCTGTTGAGAAGGTAGAACTTACCTTGCCGAATAAGGAAGTTAGAACCCTCAGACATAATATTGATTATTTCTTCTTTGGAAACTTATTTGTCTTATACAATGACGTAACAAAGGGTAAGGAAGAAGACGGTACAAAGGGTATAAATAATACACTTTATAAGGGTGAGTATAGTCTTAAGATTTATTTTAATGAATATAAGCCTGCTACAGTTGGGTTTGACATACCGGACGGACAGGGACGCAGGGAAGAAAAACGAAACTACTGCAGATAAAGTTACGACTATGGGAAGTAAATCTTCACTGCTTTCCATGGATGGTATGAAATTTGATGCCGTTGCAGGTGCAACCAGAAAGCCTACTCCGGGAGGAAACCGAGGAGACTATACAGGCTCACTAACGATAGTAAGAGATCTTATTTTTGATGTGGATCTTCTTGCCAATGCCGAAATATTTGATGAGCTTGGAATCAAAAATGACTATGCTAAGGCAATAGTTGACAGATTTGAAAAGGAAGTTACGGTAAAAGCGGTATACAATCATAACAGCGATTTCTATGATTTTGGATACTACAATACTACTATGATAGCTAAGAGGGACGATGGGATGTACCTTTCTTTCTCTGATTATATGAAGCAGGATGGTGTAAAGACTATAAACAAGATAAAGAAGGCTAATGCCGTACTTGAAGATAACCTGATAGGTGGGGTTCTGGATGGAAACCAGCTTGGAGAGGAAGCTCCTAAGTTTACTATCCCAAATGAAGGTAAAGTCAGCACCGACGGTAAAATCACCCTACAGGCGGATGCGGCTTATCTTGCTAAGGTTAAGGCACTTCATCCTGAAAGGGAAAAAGGGTCAGAAGTACTTGTTCACAATGAGTTCTGATTACTATAAAAGTAGACGGAGATAAGCTTACCATAAGTGGAACAGGTCTTATAAACCGCTATTTCCCTAATCTTAACACTTTGCCAAGAAAGGTAAATGTAATAGTTGTAGCTGACGGATATCAGCCTCAGACGATAGAGTTAACTGTGGTAAAGCCTCGATGAAAAATGCATTAAAAAAACTCTTGAAATGCCTGATAAGTTTACTACTTTTCCACATTGGTAATACTCTCTCATTTGAACTACTTTGGGAATACGTAATGTCAATGATTGGATGAAAAATATTGTATCCATTACAGTAGGTGGAGTAAAATATAATAGAGTACCAAGTGGAAGATATTCTGTAAAAATGATAATGAGTTTTTATGTTGGTAGCAGTGTGGAGATAACCCTTCCTAATTCAAAAGTCCAACAACATTCCTATGGTAATTGAGGCTACAGGCTACAAAACATATACATTTTACAATTGATAACAGCGGTAAACAAGCACAGATTGTAAAAGGTGAGGAGACCGATGGTACAGGTATAATACCGAAACAGCCTGAACAAAAGAACCCTGAGACAGGTAAAGAAACTGAGACACCAAAATTTAATCTTGATGAAATAGTCAGGACTGAGACGGCTAATGATGCTCCTAATGCAAAAAGCCTCACCATACCGGAAGGCAAGAAGCTTTATGTACAGGCAGGACACAAGAAGCTTTCAATTGGTGCAGCGTTTACCGGCAATGGAGCGGAAGTAATTGCATGGTTAGAAAAGGTAAATTCCGTTAAGGTTGATGGGGTTAATTATACCAAAGGCAGCGGTTTTTGGACTTAAGGATAAAGCAGTTTAAATTTAGCTTTGGCTCTATGGAGATAAATAGACCTGAAAAAGAATGCTGTTATTCCTATGGTTATAAAGGCTGAGGGATATAAGACCTATGTGTTTACTTTTAACAGCAGTTCAGTAGACTCAGTAATGGATACATTTAAGCTTATCAATGGAAATAAGACAGAACAGCCAAAGCCTGATGATAAAAAGGATAATCAGACACCTGCACCGGGACAGGATGACAAGCAGACTCGGGAGATAAAGAGAACCCTAAAGATAAAAGGAAGATAATCAGGGCGGTACCTTACTTGAACTCCCACTGCCACAGACTTTCAAAAGTAGGAAGAGATTATGATGACAGATTTACCATTAAAAATATTTTCTGGGAGATGCTAATAAAGAAGCTACTCAAAAGTGGATTGATATGGTAACAGAGGTTACTGTTAATGGAAGAATCTGCACATATGGTAATGATGATGAAAGAAAGAACCTGAATGAGTATGAGTTCAGGAAGGTAAGAGGAAACTTCGGTGATTTAGAGCTTCAGATAGCAAGGCCTTATGATATAAAGGGTGATACAAATAAGGCTGTTTCTTTAGAGATAGAAGCTAAAGGCTACAAAACCTACATATTTACTTTTTGACAACAGTAGTTCTAAAGTAGAGGTAATTAAGGGTGAAGAGAAGAAAACCGTAGCTCTGGCTGAATCTGATAAAAGGATAGCTTTTGTTAGAGAAATAGAAGGCTAATTATATCAAAAAGGAGTAGTGCACTAAGGAATTAAGCACTACTCCTTAATTTTATCCTATGCCTTCACCAAAGGTACCCAAAGCTCCATTTTTATAATCAGAGCTGTGCATATCGCCTTTGAAATAATACTCGAAATCAGGCTTTCCTGAATGGATATAGCGATGTTCCGGGAAGAATACTCCATCAGGTATTTCCAACCGGCATGTATGCACTCCGGTACCTTTTCCGGTTAATTTAACTACTGCATACTCTGCCTCGTCAACCCTCTAAAACTTCCAGCCCCATAGCCTTAGCCTTTTTCTACATCTGTAGTAATACATCCTGCCATATAGTTTATTCTGTCAGGACTTTCACGTCATGACAAACTCCCTACACTTTCTCCTGTACCGATTCCTGCCAGTTCTTCGCGGCTGTACTTTCCATATAGTTTATCCCATACGTTCGGGCATAGTGATGAGTCTATATCCTGCTCATTATACCTGCTACCTTAAATGCCTGTTTCTTCCCAATCTTAATATCCATGCTTTCTTCCTCCTTTTACGCTAAGTGCTAGCTGAATTTTTAGAAACCAGCTTAAACGGCTTTCCTTCTTTTACTCAGAGGGAGTAGCTTATGGAATCTTTTGAAAGCAGCACCAAAAAGCGTCAGGCGATCTGTAGCCGTATTTGCATTGCTATATCAATTCATCGTCTGTGTCCCGCAAGTCTATCGCTGCCTCAGTGTCTTCTACTTTTATGTATCTCAGAAAGTGTAGTTTCTGTAAGCATAGAGAAAAGTCTAGCAAACATCGGATAAGAGTAAACTCGATAAGCTTGAAATCTTCTTCTCATCAATCTCGCCATCAAGTACTGTTTCTATATAACTCACAGTATCATTAAACAATTTTATGATATTCACTTTAGCTCCCTCCTTCCGATTATCATTTTAGTATTTTGAGGATAGTTTACCCTCTAGAAATTGGGTACAAATTTGCAAGGATGGTAATACAGTGTTAATAACTCAATCCTAAAATAATCCAAATGAGCCTTATACCTATCCTGTGCAGTTAAGCAGGTATCTCTTAGATACCCTTTTTCTGTTTCCTCATTCTGCAAGACCATTTGCAATAAAACATTTTTCAAATCATCTTCTAGTAATAAATGGTATAATGTTGTATTTCAGACATTCC